>OIXX01000257.1_pt1 | contig 38802 bp, 28 predicted proteins | sample 1588161 | NCBI WGS metagenome assembly OIXX01 (sample SAMN03283274) | human gut metagenome | biome: human-associated habitat; material: feces | host: Homo sapiens | place: Peru | collected 2012
CTCCTATGAGAGCTGCAAGTCCCCCGCGGCAGATGGAACGCGAAAATGAGATGATCGTTATTTCACATCGCCATTGTTTTTTATACGCGACTATTGCATTTTCATGCAAATAGGTGTATATTTATTGCATCCAATCCAACTACATGTGAAAAGAAAGCAAAGAGGGTATAGATGATGAATAAAATGTTGAAACTGGCCATCCTTGGTGTGGCAGCCTGCGGCGTATTTGCCCTTACCGGCTGCGGCGGAGACAAAGCCGCTTCTTCTGCAGCATCGAGTGCGGCAGGACAGGGCGCTCTCCTTCAGAAGATCAAAAAAGACGGTAAACTTGTTGTAGGTACAGCACCGGGCTTCCCGCCTTACGAATTCCTGGATACTTCAGTCAAGGATAAAAAATCCATCACGGGGATCGATATCAAAATCGCAGAAGCCGTTGCGAAGAAGCTCGGCGTCAAGCTCGAAGTACAGGACATGACCTTCCAGTCGCTCCTGGCTTCTATCACGACAGGCAAGATCGATATTGCGATTTCCGCCATCACTCCGACTGCAGAACGAGAGAAGACCGTCGATTTCTCCGACAGCTACCTCGTCGGCAAGCATACCCTCCTTGTTCGTAAGGAAGATGCAGGCAAGTACAAGACGCTGGCTGATTTCAATGGCAAAAAGATCGCTGTCCAGAAGTCTTCCCTACAGGAAAAGCTGACCAACGAGCAGATCAAAGACGCACAGGTCGTATCTTTGGCGAAGGTTCCGGATGCGCTTTTGGAACTCCAGCAGGGCAAAGTCGATGCTGTCCCGGTACAGAGCATCGTCGGGGGACAGTACCTCATCACGAATCCTGACCTGGCTCCGACGAATGTATTCTTCAAAATAGACAGCAAAGGCTCCTCGGTCGCCGTACCTAAGGGCAATGAAGACTTTATCAAGATCGTCAACGAAGTCATCAAAGAGAACCGTGATAATGGCAACATCGATAAATGGGTCGATGAAATGACGAAGAAAGCCGTAGAAAACGCAAAGAAATAAGTCAGAGCAGGGCTAGAAATCGGTATTTCCGGATCAGTGCAAGTGCCAATGACTCACGAGATCTCAAACCCCGCTTGTCATATGGCTTCTGCGATCGATGCAGTGTTTTCCAAAATTTCACAAATCTAAGGACGGATGTACTTTAGCGGCTACATCCGTTTTTTCTTATTGACATGATTTCCATCATCATGCTAGTATGGCATGAGTTAGTTACCAATTTGGGAAAGCGAGGTCTTTCAAATGAAAAAATCTGTAAAATTCGCACTGCTTGGTCTGGCTGCTGCCGGCGCGCTTCTGATGGCTGGCTGCGGGGATGACAAAGGTGCAGCGAAATCTGCTGCTGCCGGCGAAGCGCAGCAGGGACAGCTGATGGAAACCATCAAGAAGAGAGGCAAGATCATCGTCGGCACCTCTTCCGGCTACCCGCCATATGTATTCGTAGACTCTGGCTCCGCCGACAAGAAGGTCATCGGACTCGATATCGAAATGTGCCAGCAGCTTGCTGATAAGCTCGGTGTCAAGATGGAAGTCCAGGACATGGGCTTCTCTGCACTGCTCTCCTCCGTCACGGCAAGCAAGGTCGACATCGCTGTCGGCGGTGTCTCCCCGACTCCGGAACGCGAGAAAGTCATGGCCTTCTCTGACAAGTATCTTCCGACGGAGCAGAAGCTGCTCGTCCTGAAGAAAAATCAGCATGTATATAAGACGGCGGCAGACCTGAAAGGCAAGACCATCGGCGCAGAAAAGTCCACTACCCAGGAAGCGACGGCACAGAAAGTCGAAGGTGCGAAAGCTCTCGGTCTCTCCAGCGTACCGGATGCGATCCTGCAGCTGAAAAATGAAAAACTCGATGGGATCGTGCTCGAAGGCGTCGTAGCCAAGCAGTACCTGATTTTCAATGATGACCTCGCTCTTGCAGATGTACAGTTCGAAGGGGCAAAGAAGGTCTCCGCTGTAGCGATGAAGATGGGCAATGACGATCTCATGAAGATCATCAATGAAATCATCAAGAAAGATACCGAATCCGGACAGTTCGAGAAATGGGTCGATCAGTACAGCAAGATCGCAGTAGAAAAAGCGAAGTAAGGCTATCGGACTTTGCTCGTGCATATTTTGCATAAAAGCGCAGACTCCATGGAGGAGGCTGCGCTTTTTTATGGATGCTCTGCACAGCAGAAAGGACTAAGGCTGAAAAGTGCGTGATATCGCATAGCCGATCTTCTGCACGCATGTGAAACTTTCCGTAAAGGAAAGAATAAAAAAATCTGATCTCGAAAAATGGCGAAAATCGAATGAATAATTATTGACGTATATGTATAATCATGCTATTATCTATGTATACAAAAACGTCAGGAAACACTGATTAAATCTGACTCTGCGATTTAATCAGCGTTTCCGTAAGTCCGATGGGGACGATTTCACTAGAGAGGTGCGTATCATGATGATGAAACATAGCAAAGCATGGAAAGCAGCTGCCCTTGGTCTGGCAGCTATGGCAGCATTCACCCTGGCAGGCTGCGGCGGCAGCGCTGACAAAGCGGCATCGAGCAAGCCACAGACGCAGAAAGAAAGCCCGCTGATGCAGAAGATCAAGAAAGAAGGCAAGCTCGTCGTAGGCACTGCGTCCGGCTACCCGCCATATGAATTCGTCGATACATCCGTCGGCGAAAAGAAAGTCATTGGCATTGATATGGAGCTTGCACAGAAAGTCGCTGACAAGCTCGGCGTCAAGCTCGAAGTGCAGGATATGAATTTCCAGGCGCTTCTGACCTCACTGACCAGCGGTAAGGTCGATATCGCCATCGCCGGCATCAACCCAACTGATGAACGTAAGAAATCTATGGATTTCTCGAACAACTACCTGCCGACAGAACAGCTTGTCATCATCAAGAAGGCAGATGCGGACAAATATAAGAAAGTAGAAGATCTCTACGGCAAGACCATCGGCGTCCAGAAGTCCACCACACAGGAAGCTCTGGCAAAGGAAAAAATCAAGGATGCCAAGATCGTCGGTCTTGCGCATGTCCCGGAAGTCGTGCTCGAGCTCAAGCATGGTAAGGTAGATGGCCTCGTTGTCGAAGGCATCGTCGGTCAGCAGTATCTCATCTTCAATGATGACCTGATGTTCTCGGATATCAAATTCCCGAATGCTGTCAAGAACTCTGCGGCTGCCATCCAGAAGGGCAACGAAGATGTCCTTGCTGTCGTGAACGAAGTCATCAAAGAAAATACGGACAATGGCAACTTCAAGAAATGGACAGAAGAATACAGCAAGAAAGCTGTAGCGAATGCGGATAATAAGTAAGTAGAACCGTTCAGCGGTAGTGTCACTTGGTAAGATGATTTTCTCTAGGGAATCAGCGTTTCCCTTGGGTTCAGGGTGAGTTTCTGGGGCTTGAAGCTCCATGGGCTCACCCTGAACCCCTTCTTATTTTTCTATAGTCAATCCCATGCTCGTGTGTTATAATTAAACATCGAATTTTCCGATAAAATCAAAAGACTAGGAAAGAAGGATATCTAATGACTGATAAAAAGATCCCATTCAGTGATGAGCTGATCCGACAGGTAGCACAGCAGTATGGTACACCATTTCACATCTATGATGAAAAAGGCATTCATGACAATATGAAGCGTCTGCTGAAGGCCTTTTCCTGGAATCCGAATTTTCATGAATACTTTGCGGTGAAAGCAACGCCAAACCCGTGGATCATGAAGAGCCTCAAGGAGCTCGGCGTCGGTGCAGACTGCAGCTCCATGGCAGAGCTGGTGCTTGCTGAGACTGTCGGCATCACCGGTGATCAGATCGTATTCTCTTCGAATGATACCCCGGACGAAGAATTTCTGAAAGCGAATGACCTTGGTGCCATCATCAATCTGGATGATGTATCAAATCTCGACGACATGGAACGTCTTCACATCGTCCCGGAGAAGATCTGCTTCCGCTATAATCCAGGGCCGGAGCTTGCACGTGGCAATGCGATCATCGGTACTCCGGAAGAAGCTAAGTATGGCATGACCAAGGACCAGCTCATGACCTGTGTCGACTGGGCGAAGGACCATGGAATCTCCTACATTGGTATCCATACTATGGTCATCTCCGCGGAGCTCCAGCTCCCGGGGCTTCTCGGCACCATCAGCATGATGTTTGATCTTGCGAATGAGATCAAGAGAGAAAAAGGCATCACCGTTTCCTTCATCGACTTTGGCGGCGGCATCGGCATCCCATATCGTCCGGAACAGGAGCCGGTCGACCTCGAAGGCCTCGGTGAAGGTGCGAAGAAGCTTTTCGAAGAAAAAATGGCAGGCTTTGAAGATACCCGCATCTCCTTCGAATGCGGCCGCATGGTGACTGGCCCGTATGGCTTCCTCGTCACGAAAGCCATCCATTACAAGCACATTTACAGAGACTACATCGGTACCGATGCCTGCATGGCTGACCTCATGCGTCCGGGGATGTACGGCGCCTACCACCACATTACTGTTCTCGGCAAAGCAGATGTACCGAAGGACCACGTCTATGACGTGACCGGCTCCCTGTGTGAGAACTGCGATAAATTCGCTATCCAGAGAGAGCTTCCTGAAATCGAAATGGGTGACCTCATCGTTATCCACGATACCGGCGCGCATGGGCACAGCATGGGCTATAACTATAATGGACGTCTCCGCCATCAGGAAATTTTCGTCCATGAAGATGGCAGCATCCAGCAGATCCGCAGAAATGAAACCCTTTGCGACCTCTTCGCAACATTGGATTTCCCGGGACTTGCAGAAAATACGGAGAAGGTAGTGAAATAATAAAAGCGGCATGATAAAATGCGAAAGCGTCTTTTCATGCCGCTTTTGAATTTTATCAGTGCTTCCTTAGAATTCTGTCCTTCGAAAAATGGTTTCCAAAAGTGCTTGACACATTCTACTAATCATGGTATTCTTTCGTACAACAAAGCGATGACGAAATGAGTAGGCATAGGATGACAGTAAAGCGAGCCTGGACAGTGAGAGCAGGTATGGATAGGATGCTGAAGTGCCTTTCCGAGCTTGGCGGGCTGAAACCATAGTAGGCTTTCCCGGGATCTCCCGATATAGAGATCGAGCATGCAGTATGACTGTGCTCTTGAGGTATGCGTAGCAATGCGTATATAAAAGTAGGTGGAATCACGAGTCCCTCGTCCTATATGGATGAGGGATTTTTATATTTTATAAAATGTGATTATGGCTAGGATGAAAAGAGTATAGAAATAGAAATTTTTACAGAGAGTCTCTGGCTGGTGAAAGGAGATAGGTTTCTATTCTAGAAGTGCATTTCGGAGCTGTTGCGGCTGAGAAAGAGAGATCTTTGGCAGGCCTTCCGGGAGACGCCCGTTACAGCGCAGAAGTACAGACGTACTTACAAAGTCCCGCCTGGGTGACCGAGCGGGAGAAATTGGGTGGAAACACGGCTTCACTGTCCCTTTGCACATGGTTTCAGGAGAAATTCTGAGCCAGTGCCAAGGGATTTTTTTATTTTGAACGGTGTTTCCTCGTTAGAAAAGGAGAATCATTATGGCAGATTTTGAAAAAATCAAAGACTTTATTCTGGATCCGGAAATCAGAGAAGCTAGGGCGCATGTCGAAGTGAAGAGGGCGATGAACCCATGCCCCATTGATTTTTCCCATTTCCAGTCGACAAATCCACGCTCTCAGGGGGAACAGAAGGAATATGACGATGGACTCGATGCTTCGAATTTCAACCAGAGAAAGAAATACGATGATGACGAGGAGCCGCAGTTTACGGCTGACTTCGGGGACAGACCCGGTGAACTTCCTGTGGAACCAGACCGCTATCGTTTGATCTGGTCGCGCCATTGCCCTTGGGCGAACCGCATTGCGATTGCAATCGACCTCTTAGGGCTGGATCAGGTGATCTCCAAGGGGGTGGTGGATCCGCTCCGTCCGGCAGGCGTGGTCGGCGGCTGGTATTTCACACTGGATGAAGGGGGCGTCGATCCAGTGTTGAAGATCCACGGACTGATGGAAGCCTACAAGAAAGGGGATCCGAATTACGACCAGCGTGCCACGGTGCCGGCTTTGGTCGATGTGAAGACGGGCGCTGTCGTGAATAATGACTACCATGACCTCACCATCCAGCTGTATAAGGGCTGGCAGAAATATATCGCCAAGGATGCGCCGGATATCTATCCAAAGGAACTCAGGGCAGACATCGACGCGCTGAATGATGTCATTTATGCAGATGTGAATCTAGCCGTGAATCTGGCGGCGCTGGTTGATTCGCAGGCGCAGTATGAATACTACTACGATCTCATTTTCAATCGTCTCGACTGGCTGGAAGAACGCCTCTCAAAGCGGCGTTTCCTCATGGGGGACTATGTGACGGACCCGGATATCCGCCTTTTTGTGACACTCTCGCGCTTCGATCTGGTCTTCTATCAGAAATACTTCGTCAATAAGAAACGCCTGGTGGACTATCCAAACCTGTGGAACTACGCAAAGGATCTGTATAGTATTCCGGCCTTTGGGAAGAATACAGACTTCGACTCGATGAGAAAACGATTCTACTATGTCGACCATACACCTTTCGAGGATCTTCCAAGACTGATGCCGAAGGGACCGGATGACAGCCGCTGGCTCGAACCCAATGACCGCGGCGAAAAATTCGGGAAGAAATAGGCGTAGCAGGTAGGGAGCAGGAGTGACTCGTGACGCAAGGAAACGCTTTTACGGGAATCAAAGGGTGCTACGCCTTTTGAGTGGACTCTCAACCTGATCCCGTAGGAGTCAGATGGATTCAATGATGTATCAAGGACTTGCATATGGATGAAATGACTAAAGAAATCACGGAACTGATCCGTGAGAAGGACATTACGGAACGACCGGAACTGGAGGAGGCCGCTCGGCGAGCTCTGGCTGATTATTTGGCGGCGTACATGGCAGGGGTGCGGGAAGAGGCACCGAAACAGCTGGCCGCCTTTTTGAAAAGCAGGAGAGGAGAGACGCCCGTCATCGGATTTTCGATCAAGACGACACCGGAAGCGGCAGCGCTCCTCTATGGCTTCACCTCGCATTACCTGGATTTCGATGATGCCGAGGCAAATGTAATGGGGCATGCGAGCACCGTCCTCTTCTCGGCGCTGCTTCCCATGATGGATGAGGAGACGGCATGGTCAGATTTTCTCTCCGCATATATCGCTGGCCTTGAAGTGGAAGGACTCCTCGGCAGGATCATCAATCCCGGCCACAAACATCAGGGATGGCATCCCACTGCGACCTTGGGTCCCATCGGTGCCGCAGCGGCGATCGCCAGGCTAAAGCATCTTTCTCTCGCAGAAACGGCAGAGCTCCTTTCTCTGGGAGCGACGCAGTCGGCGGGACTGGGGCTGGAAGCAGGGACGGATACGAAACCGCTTCACTCTGGATTTGCTGCGGCAGATGCACTTCGAGGATATGAGCTATTGACGCTGGCGCATCTCTCCTCCAGCGATGCTGTTTTTCATAGAGACAGCGGGTGGGTGAAGACGATCAGCGGGAAAGAGCTTACTCTCGGATATTTCCGAGATCACTGGCTGCATCCGGGAGAAATTATTTCCCCCGGGCTTTGGATGAAGGAGCACCCGTACTGCTCCGCCGGCATACCGGGGGCGGCGGCCGTGAAAGCGCTTTACCAGGAAGGTCTTCGCATGGATGAGATAGAAGAAATCGATTTTCATTTCCCGCCCGGCAAGAGCTATTCCCTGCACTATCACAGACCTCTCACAGGACAGGCGGGACGCTTCTCGATGGAGTTCGTCGCCTGGCAGATTCTCACCTATGGGGACGTGAAGGATGAGCTGTTCAAAGAGCCTCACGTTCCGCCCTCTTTTCTGGAAATGCTCCCTCGTTTCCATATCGTAGAAGACCTTCCAACCGTTTTACAGGAAACGCGCCGCATCGTCGTGACCGGGGCGCGAAAGGGCGGGACAACGTTTCGGAAAGAAATCCCGCATCCGCCCGGTTCGCCAGAGAAGCCGTTTACTTGGGAAGAGCTTGAACGGAAACTCTCGCTTGGAAACGCGCCGGAGCGGGCGAGGAGGCTTATCTCAGTTTTTCGGCAAGAGCGGGTCTCGTGGAAGGACGTAGAGGGATTGCTGATGAATTCTGATTTGTAGAAAGGACAATCATTTTGTTTCGTTTACTGACACCCCATGATGGGGAAGAATATGCTGATCTGGTGCATAATGCCTATCAGGCGGATGGTGCACTGGGCATTGATTTTGCAGCGGTGGATATGCCGCGGGAAGAGCTGGCCCGGATTCTCGCCGAGCATCCCACCTATGGTCTTTTTATTCAGGGACGTCTTGTGAGTGCGATGACGCTCAGGATGCCCTGGGGGGAAAAGCCCGGCCCCTTCGGCCTGCCGCATATCGGCTGGGTATCGACGCGTCCCGAAGAGAAGAGAAAAGGATATAGCAAGCGCCTCTTCCATCTTCTGGAAGAACAGGTCTTGCAGGAAGAGCTCAAAGTCCCCGCTGTGACACTGGGGACAGCGACTGAGCATCCCTGGTTGATTGCCATGTATGAATCCTGGGGATTTCATGTGGTAGGGAAAAAGAAACTCGCGCATAATCACCACGAGACGACGTATTTGAAAAAAGAGTATGGAGCGGCTAGGGATTAGGGAAATACTGATTTCATCGTTATCCGACTTGGCTCTTGTATTTTCATGCAAGGCGAGGAATAGAGAGTGTCAATAGCGAGCTATTCAAGGGGTATGATGAAGCATTGCATGAAAATACATGTCAAATCGGCCCCTGCGATGGGATCAGCGTTTCCCTTAGAATAGGCATTCCGTTTGCCGTCGAATATCATAAAGGAGAATAACATGAAACTACATACTGTAATCAAAGCTGCAGCGGTAGCAGCAGCAGCTATTTCGCTTGCTTTTCTCTCCGGGTGTGGAGATGAGAAGGCAGATTCATCCCAGCAGGCAGTCGCCGGCGCGAAGACTTATGTTGTTGCGACCCGCGGGACGTCTCGTCCTTTTAGCTATGCCGATGACAATGGCAACCTGACCGGATTTGAACCCGAGCTGCTTCGAGCCATTGAGAAGAAGGATCCCTCTCTTCATTTTGAATTCAAATCCATGTCCGTTGATGCCGCTTTTGTTGCTATGGATGCCGGGCAGGTGGATCTCATTGCGAACCAGATGCGCCGTTCGCCTGCCAGAGAAGAAAAATACCTCATCACGAATGAACCGAACAACTACTCTGTCCGCAAGCTGGTCGTGAAGAAGGATCGCGACGATATTCACAGCCTCGCAGATCTTGCGGGAAAGAAAGTCGCTGTGACTACGAATTCAGAATTCAAAGACATGGTTGATAGCTTTAATGCAAAATCAGACAACAAGATCGAAGAAGTATTCACTGATAAAGGCTCCGCAGAAGTGCTGAATCTCATTGCAACCGGCCGCGTGGATGCGGGCGGGGAATATGCCTACATCACGGAAGCGGCAGTGAAAGATCGTGGTCTTCCCCTCAAAGTGGTCGGTGATACTCTCGCTGTCATCCCCACGTATTATATTGTGAAAAAGGATGAGGCACATAAAGAGCTCATCACAAAGCTGGATGCCGCGCTGAAAGCCCTGCGTGCTGACGGTACGCTGAAGGCGATTTCTGAAAAGTATTTGGGGGACGACTACTCTCAGTCGCGGGAAAAATAAAAGGTGATACACCATGGGTAAATATTTTGATGTTTCCTATATGATTCACTCATTTCCCGCTCTGGTCGGCTACGTACATGTGACACTTTTCATCACGCTGGTGGCCTCTCTCTTCGGCGTCATCCTTGGGTGCCTGATCGCAGTCGTGCGGCTGAATCGCGTCAAAATCATCAGCCAGCTCTTGACCGTCTATATTTCCTTTACCCGAGGGACTCCCTTTCTGGTTCAGCTTTTCCTCATCTACTTCGGTGCGCCGGAAATACTGAGTCACATGGGGATCTCCGTGAAAAATCTCCCGCCAATGCTCTTTGTACTTATCGTATTCACCTTGTACCTTGCGGCGTACAGCTCAGAAATCATGCGAAGCAGCATCAAGGCAGTTGGGAAGGGCGAAATGGAGGCTGCACTGACCTTGGGCATGACACCGCGGCAGGCCTATATCCGTATCATCCTGCCGGAAGCCTTCGGCCTTGCCGTCCCACCCCTCATCAATACGGTGCTCAGCGTTCTCAAGGGGACATCCCTCATCTTCAATGTCGGCATCGTAGACATCATGCGAAAAGCAGACCTGATGGGTGGCAATTCTCAGCGCTATCTGGAACTTTTCATCGACGTCGCCGTGATTTACGGACTCCTTGTCTTTGCCATTACACAAGCGGGCAGAGTTCTCGAGCGACGTTACGACGTATCCTACAAAGGACAGACAGTGAAAGGAGTGGAAGAAGCCAATGTCTACCGGACTTATTGATCCTCATTATGTGACAGGCACACTTTCGTATGTTTGGCCTTACCTGAAAGTGACACTTTCACTCACAGCCATTGCCGTTTTCTTTGGAAGCCTTATCGGGATATTTGGGGCGATTGGAGAAATCCTGGGAGGACGGCTGACGCGGAAATTCATTCGTGCCTATGTCCTTGTCTGCCGCAGTTTGCCGAACCTTGTTCTGCTCTACCTTGTCTACTATGGGCTTCCCATTTTACTTTTGGCTATTCACCAGGAATGGGGAATTCACCTGCCTTATGAGCACATTTCTGCCTATTTTGTCGCGGCTATGGGACTTGCACTTCACACCGGTGCCTACCTCACGGAAATCTTTCGCGCTGCGATCCACTCTGTGAATGCAGGGCAGGTGGAAGCGGCCAAAACGCTCAACATGCCCTGGCCTGTCATTTTCCGCCGTGTCATTCTTCCGCAGGCCTCCGTCTTCGCGATACCGCTCTTTGCAAACCAGGTCCTGTCCACCATGAAAAGCACCAGCATCGTATTCATCATCACCGTCGTGGAAATCCTTGGGGCGGCGAAACTTTTCTGCGAAGGAAACTCCAGATACTTTGAAGCTTACATCGTCGTGGCTCTTCTTTATTGGGGCATGGGAACGATTCTGGAAATCGTGTTTCACCGGCTAGAGCTGCATATGGGGAGGTATACAGGTCGCACTGCATAAAAAACGGCACATGCATGGGCATGTGCCATTTTTCATAATCCGAGCGTTCTCTCTCACTTCTTTCTCTTCTCCCGTTCCTGCACTTCTCGTACGACTTCCTTGATGGTCGTCCCCTTGATCGGTTCTTCCCCACTTTCTGCCCATGGGAAATGCATATGGGGGGCGACGCGTTCGAAGAAGTGGGGGAGATGCGTCGCATTGTCGTCCACGTGCGCGGGAACGAAGACGGGGAGACGGGAGGGGAGTATCTCAAGGTCGATCGGGAAATTCGGCCCCTTATCTCCGTCTACATTGGTCGAGAGGGTATCGCCTTCCGTGATGGAGATGTGCGCTTTTTTGATACCGACTACCGTGACGAAGTCGGGACCCATCTGGAAACCGGCGAGGAGCTTCGGTGCCTGCCTGATGGCATTCAGCCAGGCGAAGTCGTGGAAGAGGCAGAGCTTGATGATGCCTTTATTGCGATCCTCCGGCGGGATGAGGTTGCGGAAGCTGCCGGCAGAGTCTGTCAGCATGGCAGCGATCAAAGGGGAGGAGACTTGAATAACAGTGCCATTTTCCTCTTCGATCTTGAAGTGGTAGGATCTCTGCTTGTTCAAGACCTGCATGCCTTTCATGAAGTAGGCGAGCGATCCGAAGAGGGTCTTTTCTTTGATGGAGACTTCGCTGACTGCTTCAGAAATGAGACCGGCGGCGACAACGTTGATGAAGTAGCGGTCATTGATCTTGCCGACATCGATCTTCGTCTTGACTGCATGCTCAAGCATACGGATGGCTCCCTGCGGGGAACGCGGGATGTGAAGCGCACGGGCGAGGTCATTGACTGTACCGAAAGGGATAAAACCGAAGGCGGAGGGACTTCCTACGGGTACCATGCCATTGATGACTTCATTGATCGTGCCATCACCGCCCATACAGATGACGTCACGTCCTTTTTCTGCGGCGATGCGTGCAAATTCCGTGGCATCTCCAGCTTTTTCAGTCAGCTTGATCGTGATATTGTCATAGCGCTTTGCCAGTGTCGTATGGAGGAGCGGGATATAGCGCGGGGCTCGTTCGCGTCCGGAGGTCGGATTGACGATGATGGTGCATCGTGTGGATTCTGTCATGGGTATCTCCTGAAAAAAGTGTGGGGGATCCGGAGATGTTATGAGTAAGGAAATGGCAGTCCCGTTTTCCCATTGGCGGGAAGATCCTTTTTGAGGAAAGTGCCCTACACGGTCTACTCTGATCTCCGGTCGCACCGCTGTACGTTGCAACTTATATCCTATATTATAGCGCAGATCGGCACACGAAAAAAGGCTCTCCCGCGCAATGCTCGTGCGGAGAGCCTTTTACTGTTCTAGGGAAACACTGATTAAATCGTTGTCAGATTTTACTCTTGAATTTTTATGCATAGCGAGGAATAACCTGACGAGAATAGCGAGCTATTTAGGGAAGGCTATGACGAAGCTATGTATAAAAATTCTTGTAGAATCTGGCTCTGCGATTTAATCAGCGTTTCCCTCAATGCTGCCGGTTCTATCACCAGTCACCGATTCCGGGTCAACAGTCTTTCTTGATCTCGTTATACAGCTTGACAAGACCATTTTCCATGGCGAGGTTATTCGATGCGGCGGTCTTGACAGTGTGAAGGAAGATACGGCAATTGGTATCGGGGATGGCGATAAAGACATGCTGACACCAGACGAAGCCGTTCGGCGTCAGGGTACGGAAAAATTCAGAGAGTGTGCCGCCATGTGCAGAAAGGCGATCGGAGATGGTGTCTGCATCCATGAAGCGCTCATAGCGAGGGCGGTCTTCTTTCTGAATGGAGAGATATCCAAAAGCATGCATTGCTGTGCGGTAACTGTAGGTGTGACCGGGATGAAACTTGTGGTAGTCCCGACAGAAGACGACAGGCTGGCAGGTGCCGCGGTCAAGATCATTGATAACGATGGCATGGTAGAGGTCGTAGAGATCCTTTTCAAGACCGTTCACTTTCATCTGCTCGATCTGGATGGCATTGCGTGTGATATTGAGAAGCTTGCAGCGCATGAGGAAGCGTTTTCCGAGCTGGGCGATCTTCTGCACCTTCAGCCAGAGATACTGATCATCAATGGTATAGGTGATGGCGTAGGGCTGGTCGGAATCGTAGACATGGGAGAGCAGACGCGCGATTTTTTTACGGATCGGGCTCTCCGGCATATTGAGGCGGGCTTCACTGTCACGCGGTGTGGGTGCGCCGACGGAAGCCAGTACGTCTTGGTAGGCTGGGGAGGCGAAGCGGAAATAGATCTTGCCATCCTCCATGGTCTCTACGATCGCGAGCGACTCGTCCGTGGTGAAGTCCATATCGCCTGCTTTTTCATAGTATGCTGTGAGCTCTTCTGTCTCGATGTCAATATGCTGCAGAAGGATATGGGCTTTCATCTCATCGAAGGGGAGCGGCTTGCCGAAGAAGTAGCCCTGGATCTTTTCGCAGCCGATATCTCGGAGGAAGCGGAATTGTTCTTCCGTTTCCACGCCCTCTGCCAGCGTACGAATGCCGATCTTTTTTGACATATGAATGGTGGACTGGATGATATCCTTCGAGCGCTGCGTGAAATTCGACAGGAAGTTCATGTCGATCTTGAGCTCATCGAAGTGATAGTCCTTGAGTGCATTCAGTGAGGAGTAGCCGCTTCCGAAGTCATCCATCCAGACCTGATAGCCCACCTCGCGGAAGTGATCGAGAATGATGCGGATCTCTCGTGCGTTTTGTACGAACATGCTCTCCGTGATCTCTATGCAGAGGAGGTGGTGGGGGATTCGGTATTTTTGGGTTCGTCTTTCCACCTCGGTGAAGATGTCACAGGTGAGGAAGTCCATTCGGGAGAGGTTGATGGAAATCGGGACGACAGGTATGCCGTCATCCAGGCAGGCGCGGAGGCGCTTGCAGACCTCTTCTAAGATGTACAGGTCGAGCTGGTAGAGCTGGCGTGAATTTTCAAGAGCCGGGATGAATTCACTCGGCTTCAGGAATCCGTACACGGGATCGATCCAGCGGGCCAGTGCTTCGAAGCCGCATAGCGTCTTCGAGATGGAGCGGATGACAGGCTGGTAGTAGACCTGAATATAGCCTTTGGCAAAGGCCTCATCCAGATGATCGATGACATAGTCACGAATGAGGACGGCGCGCTGCACCTTGGCGGTGTACTCACAGAGGAAGACGTCAAGGCGGTCCTTGATGCTGTCGCAGGCGAGCTTCGCAAGATCGCAGGCCTTGCTCGGCGTGATCGAGAGATCCTCTACCTGATAGATCCCAATTTTCACTTCGAGCGGGGAACGCATGTACATGGAAAGCAGCTTCTTGTGGGCATCGATGACGCGGTTTTGAAGATCTATGTCATAGGTGAGGATGACGAAATGATCATCAGAGAAGCGCGCAATGAAATCATTCGGGAAGCATTCCCTGAGCGTCTCCGCCATATGGAGCAGAAGGGCATCACCGGCATCAAGGCCGAAGTGGATATTGTACGACTTGAAGTGGCAGAGATTGAAATAAAGGATCACAATCGGCGGTGATGCCGGATTCATGCTGGCAAGCTTGAACCATTTGGTTGCATATTCAAGGAAACGACGCTGCCCCGGGAGCGCTGTCAGCCGGTCGGTAGAGTAGGTCAGGTACTTCGCTTCTGCATCGACGGCGAAGGCCACAGTCACATGTCCATAGTCCGGAAGTGTGGTGGTACGGCAAAAAATCTCCATGTATCGGAGAGGACCCTGTTTTGTGATGGCTTTGAAATCAACGAATCCGATCAAGCTCTGCCGCAGCTGATGTTCGATCTCTCGGAAAACACGCTCTCTGTCAGCCGTATAGAGGATGTCATCGAAGGTATGGCCACGCGATTGAGTCAGCGCTTCCAGGCTGTCATAGCCAAGCATGGCAAGGAAACGATCATTGGCATACAGGATGTCATGGGTATCCGCCCGATAAATAAAAATGCCTCCGGGCATAGCGTGCAGTATGCTGTTTTGTATAGAATGATTGATTACGTCAAGTGAAACATTGTTACTCATTGGTCGTCACCGCCTTTGTCGTAGTGATAGTCATGGTGTTCAGGGTTAGCCCCTTGATTGCGGGTGAAAGCTCTACTCTCTAGTTAGGAGTGAGGAATGAGGAGTGAGGAGTGGTGGTGCGGCGCAAAAAATTATGAAGCGCCGCGAAGTATAAAAAGGGCGATGCCCGCAGATGGCATGTAGTCACCAGTCACTAGTCACTAGGCACTTGAGACTCCTAATCCCTAATCCCTAGCTACTAGTCCCTAGCCACCAGTCACTCTATTTATATCTTATAAAAGTACTCGATAGCTCCCAGCGTCTTTCCATTTTGAAAGAGGGGCTCCGTGTGAACGAGGACAGAGACTCGGTCGCCCTCTTTGCTCCGCAGCCAGACGGCTTTTTCACGGGATAGTCCGTCGAAAATGGTCGCGACGAGCGGGCACATGGCATGGCACAGGTGGGTGCCATTCTCATCGATGTGATCGAGATGGCTTTCGAAGCAGTGCTTGCCGAGCATGTCTTCCGCTTTGTAGTCTGCGCCTTTGCTCCAGTAGAAAATCTTGCGATCCGTATCGACGCAGTAGACGCCAAGGGGCATCTGGTCAAGAATTTTTACGAAGGGTTCTTCGTGTGTCATATTCATGGGTTGAACCTCGTTTCATGAAGAGGAAGTGTGAACCTCAGCGTGGCAGTGCATAATTATGCCTTTCATAGTATATAAGGAAAGAAGGAAAAAGGCAAAGAAAATATGATGAGAATAGATGCATCTATCATTTTTTTGAAACAGAAAGACGATCCATTGTCAACTTTACAAGGGGGGTACATCATTGTAATATTATATATATATGTAACTTGAATGAGTATTTTCTTCAGGGGAAACGGCAGAAGGTATCGCTACCATGATGCTTGAGGTGTCGATATGTCTGTCTATCATGAATCACAGGAGAACCATATGAATAAAATGGGCATGACACTTTGCCTGTCTCTGGCGGCTTTTCTGCCTTGCGGGGTGATGCAGGCGGCAGACGTTGACCCGATCGCGCAGCATCAGGAGAAGGAAATGGCGCAGGTCAGAGAGACAATGGACCGCTATACGCCAGAGGAAAAGGTTCATCGCCGTGAGGATGCACGGGCGCTCGGTCGGGAGCTGCTGCTCGCAGGAGAAGGCCTTGGCGAAACGGTGAAGCGGGAGATCGGAGAGCTTGCGGTCGAGGATGCACAGGCGCGTGTCATCGCGAATATTCCGATCAATCAAGCGCGGACGGCGCTTTCCACATCCGCGGGGGACTATGAGGCGTTGAAGGCACATTGCCTCATCCGTCAGCGGATGCTTCCTGCGTGGGATGAGGAAAAGGATCGTCTGATCATTTCCCTTGCGCAGCTTGGAGGGATGCCTGTCCCCGAAAAACCGGAGGCGGCCTTTGCCAAAACGTATGAGAAGGCATCGATGGCGCGAAGGAATGTCCTTCTGTACTATCAGGGAGAGCATGATCCGGACCAGCTCGCACCATACAGGAAGGAGTCGGATCGCTGGCTCGGCAGGCTTGCCGCTGAGGTGAAAGCATATGCACTCTCGCTGGCAAGCAGCAGCGACCCGTCCCATCCGAGCCCGGAGGCAGAAACCCTCGCCGTGCAGTATACGAAGACGGTCCTCATGGCGCTTGATGATGAGCTGCAGGTGGAGATCCTCGGCGATCGTTTCGAAAATGCGCGGAAATCTTATGAGGCGGCGACGAAGAATTACGAGAAGCTGTATGCAAAAGAGATCAGCCGCTGCATGAACAGCGGCAATGGATTTCTTCTCACGAATCAGAAAGCAGGGGATACCGGCAGCAGGGGGGCGGTTTCTTCGGCAGCATCGGGCAGTTCTTCTGCCGTCAAGGCGGCAGGGAGTGGCATGCCCGCTGACGGCACCGTGGTACCGAGCACGCCCTTTCTTGTGCCGCGGAGCAGCGAGGAAAGAGAAGCTCTCCGCAGGAAGCTCATGCACGAGATGGATCAGATCACAGCAGATGATTGGGAGCGTCTCGCACGCCGCCGCGTAGAGTATGCGGATGAGCTGTCTGCTATCGGTTATTTCGACAGAGAATCATCATACATGCAGGCATCCACCGAGGTCAAAGCGCCGAAGATTTCGGATAAGCGATTCAAGATCGATGGGGAGGCGCGTGTGGACTATGGCGCTCACAGCGGCTACAAGTCCATCGGAGACAGAAGCCACGCGCGTCTCAGGATTTATGGAGATTACAATATCGATGACAACTGGCATTTCATTTCCATGCTGGAAAATGAAAAGATCGTAAGCGGTCAGGGGGAGGACAGCTGGATGGACATCGACCGCTGGTATCTGACGGGCAAGGTCGGCCTTGCGCGTGTGGATGCAGGGGCTTTCGGCTCCTTCTTGGCGGAAGGAAATATTTACGACAGCAGGTTCACCGGGGTGCGTGTCTCCGGCAAGGAGCCTTTCTCCTACATGGCAGAAGCGGGGACGATCAAGCATGCAGGCTTCGCGGCAGCCGCTGAGGCATCGACCACGCATGACATCTATACGCTGGGAGCGGGGCTCTATCGCTTCGATCTCGAGGACAGGGGGAAGAGGAACATCTATATGCTGAATGTTCATCGTCCGCTTGGCGGTCTCTACGATCTGGGCCTCATGGGACTTCTCGGGGAAGATGAGAGCCGCAGCGAGAAGGGCTATGTGGTATCCCTCACTCGTGGGAAAGAGAACACATGGCAGAGAGGAAATACGTACTATTTCCTGAAATACTATCACCAGCCATATACTACATATGTATTACATACCATGAACGGACTTGCGGACTACATGGACGGCTTCGAAGGCATCGGTGCTGGTATCCACTACACCGTAAAGTCGGACTGGCTCTTGCAGGCAGAATACTATAATCTCAAGGATCTCGAAGAGGGCGGCAGAAATCATACCTTCTGGCTTGCGCTTTCGTACTATTTCTCGAATTACAATGGGTGAGAAAATGAGGTCCAAAAGGTTCGATAGGCAGAAGGTGCAACGGGGCGGTGCGGTACATAAATCAGAAGCGCCGCGGCGTAGCAATCATGGCGATGCTCGGAAGTGGTATCCACGTCACCAGTCACTTGAGTATGGCTCTCATCCCCGGTTTCGAATATTGGCTCTTAAAAAAGAGGAAAGCATATCATGAAGAACATTCATACTATTGTCGTCGTCGGTCTGGGCTACGTCGGCCTTCCGCTGGCATATGCCTTTTCGAAGCATTTCCGCGTCATCGGCTATGATCTATCCGAGGAGAAGATCGCGCTCTACCAGAAAGGCATCGATCCGACGAATGAGCTCGGAAATGAAACGGTCAAGGAGAGCACGGTCGAATTCACGAATGACCCTCATAAGATTTCCGAGGGCGACTTTATCGTGGTCGCAGTGCCGACACCGGTGAATCAGGATAAGACGCCGGATCTTTCTCCGGTCGAGTCTGCTTCACGCATCGTGGGATCGCATATGAAAAAAGGTGCAGTCATCGTTTATGAGTCAACGGTCTATCCGGGGGTGACAGAGAATATCTGCGCTCCGATCCTTGAAAAGGAATCGGGGATGACGCTGGGAGCAGATTTCCAGATCGGCTACTCGCCGGAGCGTATTAATCCGGGCGACAAGGTCCATACACTGAGAAGCATCGTCAAGATCGTTTCCGGGATGGATGAAAAGACACTGGAGACGGTGAAATCTGTCTATGGCACCATCATCGAAGCAGGCGTTTATCCCGTTTCCTCTATCCTGGTCGCAGAAGCGGCAAAGCTCGTGGAGAATGCACAGCGCGATATCAATATCGCCTTCATGAATGAGCTTGCGATCGCCTTCCATTTGATGCATATCGATACAAATGAGGTGCTCGAAGCGATGAATACGAAGTGGAATGCGCTCGGATTTCGCCCTGGGCTGGTCGGAGGTCACTGCATCGGGGTCGATCCGTACTATTTCATCTATCAGGCGGAGAAATTGGGTTACCACTCGAAGATCATCGGCGCAGGGCGTCGCATCAATGACAGCATGTCGGGCTATGTGGTGAAGCAGATGGTGAAGGAAATGATCCGAAACCACGTAGATACGCGCCATGCGAAGATCTATCTTCTGGGCATGACATTCAAGGAGGACTGCCCGGATGTCAGAAATTCTCGGGCTGTCGATATTTTCCTTGATCTCAAGGATATGGGATTTGATCCCATCGCTGTCGATCCGGCGGCGGATCAGGCGGACTTTGAACGTCTTTATCATATGCCGCTTGTGCCGCTTTCCGCCGTCAAGGATGCGGATGTCATTGCCGTTCTTGTCGCCCATAAAGAATTCAAAGCACTCTCATCGTCCGAGGTTCGCTCACTTTTTGTGACCTGTCCGGAGGAAGAGACACCGCTCCTCTTTGATGTGAAGAGCATCTACGATCCTAAGGAAATCAGGGGTGAAGGGCTCGCCTATTGGAATCTATAAAGGGTAAGAAGTGACTGGTGACTAGGGACTGCTGACTAGACTCCCGTATCGTCATTTCGAGCGAAGCGAGAAATCTTCTTTGCAGACCGATAAATGATGGATGTGCGAAAGCAGAAATACGTAGCACCAAGGTGTCGTTTCCATACAATGCTTATGTGATACTGACCGCAGTGCAAGAAAGACCCTCGGCTACGCTTTCGATGACGATACGAGAAAGGGATACCCAAAAAAGTGTGAAAGCGGGGATGAGTAGCTAGTGACTGGTGGCTAGGGATTAGGAATCTCAAGTGAATGGTGACTAGTGACCGGAATGCTAGTTCATGGCATCGCCACTATTTACACTCTGCGGCGCTTCTATATTCTTATGCGCCGCACCACCATTTCTCATTTCTAATTTATCATTCAAGCTAAGATTGCATCCGCGATCTATGGACGAGCCGCCCCATGGGCTAACCCTGAGCCATTTTACCAACGAGGACATTATGCGTATCAAAACCATTGGCATCTTAGTCATTGCCGCCGCCGTGATCGGTGGGGGCGGCTACGGGCTGCACCATTATCTGGCTTCTTCGGCGCAGAGCGAGGCGTATGTGACAGACTTATCTAGTGGGTTTTCCGCCGATCGGGAGATCAAGGATGCACTGACGCTTTATCAGAAGGATAGCTGCCCGAAGGCGAGAATCCTGAAACCGCCGGGCGGGGAGGAGAAAAGGATGTATCTCTTCTTCTCGGGACTGCCGGATCGACCGATGATCGAGAAGCTGACAGATCTTCTGGAAAAAGAAAAAAGTGAGGCTGCCTTCTTTGCAGAAGGGCAGAATGTGCTTGATGAAGAGCAGGGGATGAAGGTGCTGCATAAGAAAGGCGCTCTGATCGGGAATTATACCTGGCTGGGAAGGCCGAGATTTGAAACGATGAAGCCGGAGGCGGCCATTGCTTCGGTGGCCAAGACGCAGAAAGCCATTCATCTGATGGAAGGCAGTACGCCTCTCTATTTCAAAGCACCGAATACGAAGTACACCGATGACCTGCTGAAAGTCCTCGGCGCGTGCGGGGTGAAGTATGCGGTGGAGAGCAGCATCACCATCCGAAGAGGACAGCTCAAGAGTGCATCCGATGCCAAGGAGATCGTGAAGAAATTAAAGCCAGGCAGCATCATCGCCTTTGAAGTGAATCGTCCGCTCGATATCAAGGTGAAAGAGCAGGGAGCCTATGATGAGAAGCCCGCCATCGATAAGAAACCGACCATCAAGGATAGCGACTTCATAGATCGGCCGGCGCCTCATGATATGGCGGAGGAGGTCTCTTGGCTCATCGATGCACTCAAGGAAGCTGGCTATGAGCTTGGAGGCTTGGAGAGTATAAGCGTGACGGGGAACTAAGGAGCCGGAGAATAGGCAGCCTTGGCGACGGGGATATGGCGAGCGCACTACCTTTGGAGTCCATAGGATCTTCTGCACCTATTTTCATTCCTCTCATAGATTGGAGAATACCCATGAGTACAGATGACAGACTGCAGGAACTCAAGGAGGACAGGCGGCTTCTTCCCTATGTGCCTGATGTCACAGGACGGCGGACGAATGCGGACCGTCGTCAGGCGAGTGAACAAGATATGATCCGGCGGGATCAGGATTATGAGAAATATATCAAGAGTGCCGAGGCGGGCCGACGCTTCAAGGTGAAGATCCCTGTACGTCTTACCTATACAGCGGAAGGGAAGAAGAAGGTGCTTTGTGGGACATGTATGGATATCTCCTCGACGGGCATGCTCTTTATCGCTGACGGGAAGAAAGCGGTGACAGATCTGCCGAAAGAGGCGATGCTGTCTTTTGAGATCCGTCCCGGGGATATGCCGGAAGGCTATGAGATGAAGGTGAAGGGGCTTTCTGCGGAAGTCGTGCGTGCTTTCGACAAAGAGGGGCATCTTGCGCTGGGACTTCATTTCAGTAAGTCGCTGGTCCAGTATTATCAGTCGAAGCGGGGAAAGTACCTCATCGCGGTCTCTGCATTTCTTTTGCTCTGTATCTCGCTTGTGATCCTTCTCATGCGTTCGGAGTCGGTCATTTACTTCCGATTCAATAAGTTTCTTTACTTATATAGCATCATCACAGCGGGATTTTTGCTTACGCGCTATTTCTTCGCCATCTTCTATAAACCGGTTCCTGTGGATATTCATTTCACGCCCGGTGTCTCGATCATCGTACCCTGCTTCAATGAAGAGACATGGATCCAGCGGACGGTGCTTTCCTGTATGAATCAGGACTATCCGCCGGATAAACTGCAGGTCATCGTGGTGGATGACTGCTCGACGGACCGTTCCGTGGAGAGGGTGGAAGAACTCATCCGAAAGCTCGACGCGGATGACCCTTCGGCGCACATTCGTGACCGGCTCACCTGCTTCGTGCAGCCGCAGAATGGCGGCAAGCGAGAAGCTCTTGCGCGCGGGCTGACACTGGCAAAGCATGAGCTTCTGGTCTTTGTCGACTCGGACTCCTTCCTCTCGCCCTTTGCGGTCAGAAATGTCGTGCAGCCTTTCAAGGATAAGGAAATGGGCGGTGTCTGCGGGCGGACGGATGTGGCGAATACCTATACGAATTCGCTCACGAAGATGCAGGCGGTGCGCTACTATATCGCATTCCGCATCATGAAGGCGGCGGAAGGCTTCTTCGATGCGGCGACCTGCCTCTCGGGGCCGCTTTCCTGCTACCGGAAGGATCTGGCTGAAAAATACTGCGATGCGTGGATCCATCAGAAGTTTTTGGGACGCAAGGCGACCTTCGGCGATGATCGCAGTCTGACGAATTTCATTCTGCGTCACAATCGCACGACCTATCAGGATACGGCGATCTGCGAGACCATCGTACCGAAGAGCTACAAGGTTTTTCTGAAACAGCAGATGCGCTGGAAGCGCTCATGGCTGCGTGAATCCCTCATCGCTGCGCGCTATATGTGGAAGAAGGAGCCACTCATGGCGCTCTCCTTCTACTTTGGGCTTATCGTTCCGATCGCAGCCCCGATCGTCGTGATCTATAATCTAGTCTACATCCCGCTCATGCACCGCGTCTTCCCGACGACGTTCCTCGTCGGCATGGCGCTCATGGCAATGCTGATGAGTATGGCGCAGCTTTTCCTCAGAAAAAGCTCTACCTGGGTCTTTGGGATCTGGTTCTGCCTCTACTATGAAGCAGTCCTGCTCTGGCAGATGCCGGTCGCATGGTTCACCTTCTGGAAGGATACCTGGGGCACGCGCATGACGCCGGCAGATGTGCGGGAGGCCGAGAAGAAAAAGAAGAAGGAAATGGAAAAACACCACAAAGCGGAACAGAAAGCAGGTGAGAAGCCATGACGCTGGGGGAGGAATCGTATACCCGACATAAGAACCGCGTGAAGCGGGCGCGGACCTTGGTGGAGATCGCCTTCGTCGTCGCGGCGCTCTACCTGCTCTATACCCTCTTTTTCCATGGAAAGACATACCAGCCCTATACCGAGAGTCAGGTGAGCCCCACGACCGATACGGGCTTCATCGCGCTTTCGTACTTCGGCGTTGACCGCATCGGAGATACCTCGACACTGATCGGGGAGAAGCAGCTCCGCGAGCACCTGAAGGCCTTGAAGGACAATGGCTACGTGACCATCACGCAGGAAGACATCGAGAAGTACTATGAAAAAGGCCAGCCTCTTCCTGAAAAGGCATTGTACCTGATGTTTGAAGATGGGCGGCGCGATACCGCGATCTTCGCTGACGACATCATCGAAGATCTGAATTTCAAGGGCGTCATGATGACATATCCGGAGAAATTCGATCATGAGGATCCGAAATTCCTTCGCCCGTCTGACCTGAAGGACATGACAGACTCCACCTTCTGGGAGCTGGGGACGAATGGCTACCGGCTGGAATACATCAATGTGTACGATCGCTATCACAATTTCATCGGAGAGATCGATCCCTTGACCTATGCGATGATGCGTCCCTACCTCGGACGTGACTACAATCACTATCTCATGGACTACATCCGGGATAAAGACCGCATCCCGGTCGAAACGCTCGGCCATATGAAGCGGCGCATCGGCTATGACTACAGCCGCGTTGCGGAGCTCTATCAGGAGCATCTGGGCTACGTGCCGCAGGTCTATGTCCTGATGCATGCGAATACAGGAAAATTCGGCAATGCAGCGAGTGTTTCCTACGAAAATGAAAAATGGATCCGAAAGCTCTTTACGATCAATTTCAATCGCGAGGGCTACTCCTTCAACCAGAGAAACAGCTCGCTCTACGATCTCACGCGCATGCAGCCGCAGCCATACTGGCCGGTGAATCATCTGCTGATGCGCATCAAGTATGACACGAAGCAGCAGGATATCACCTTCAAGCGGGGCGATACCCGCATAGAGGATTGGGAGATCCTGAAAGGTGCAGGAGAGTACAAGGAAGAAAGCATCATCCTGACCTCTCTCCCTGAAAAGGAAGGCCTGATGCGGCTCAAAAATCACTACAGCTATGGAGATGTAGACATCAAAGTCCGTCTCGAGGGCAATTCCTTCGGCGGGCAGAAGGTACTCTTCCGTGGGAATAAGGACTTCACCTCCTGCCTCTCTGCCGGTATCGAGCAGGGGAAGCTGGTGATCGCAGTGAGAAAAGGCGCTGGAGAGAAGACGCTCTTTGAAGAAAAGCTTTCCGTCCTTGACGGGGAGACCCCGATTTCCATCGAAGAGGATAAAAAACGCGTGCGTATGGGCGTCCTTGCCGCACTCACCCGCTATGCAGATACGACCGACAAGGCGAAGCTCTATGCTGCCCGCATGGAAGAGACGAGGGATCGGGAGGCCTCGTCCGTCAAAGACGGAGAGAAGGAATATGAAGCACCGGAGAGTTTCCATGCCCGTCTTGACCGCGAGCTGGAGATCCGCATGAGAGGAAATCAAGTGACGGTTCTTCTGGATGGGAAGGAAGCGGCTCAGGTCGAAGCACCGGAGATGACGGGAAGGGAAGTCGGCCTTTGGTCCGGCTGGAACAGCCAGGCATGGAGTCAGAGAAATCTCGCGGATGATGTCTATGACGGCGTCTTCGAGCACCTCATCATCACATCGCACAAGGATGGAAAAGAAAGCCTCATCTACTCGAGCGAACTATCAGGCCTCGATAAGTGGCGCTTCGATGCGAATCAGAAATGGGAGTCCGTCCTCGGGTGGTTCTTGAAGCATTTCTAGGGATGAGTGGCTGGTGACTTGGAATCAGTAGCTAGGGATTAGTAGCTAGGGATTAGGAAGCTCGAGAGACTAGTGACTTGAATACTACTTTCGGGCATCGCCTTTTATAATTGCGGCGAAGACGCCACCACAACCCTGAACCCTGAACCCTGAAGTTTGAAAGCAGGGTTGAGTGACTGGTGACTGGGAGACATCAGACTCCCGTATCGTCATTTCGAGCGAAGCGAGAAATCTTTTTTGCAGACCGGGAAACGATGGATGTGTGAACGCAGAAATACGTAGCACCAAGGCGTCGTTTCTGTATCAGTGCCTATATGATACTGACCGTAGTGCCATAGAGATCCCTCGGCTACGCTCGGGATGACGACGGCGCGCAGCGCTATCAAAACTCCGCGGCGCTTTCAATGATTATGCGCCGCACCGCCCCCGTTGAACCCTCTAAACCTGTAGAACCCGCTGCCTCTCTTTCCCAAGGGGCAGCACGCCCCGTGGACTAACCCTGAACCCGCCAATACACACTAACCATTTTTCCAAAGGAGACATTGATGAAAAAACACGCCATATTTGCTCTGGCAGCTGCCTCTTCCCTCTTGCTTTTTTCCGGATGCGGGGCGGCTCCTCTGAAGAGCGGTAGCCATCCGCCGGTGACAAAGTCCGCATGGGTGGTCTCTTGGGATAAAGGAAAAGGCTGGGAGGCGTATGACAAGACAAAAGAGCGATGGGGGAGTGTTTCTTACTTCGCTGTGACCTTCGATGAGAATGGGGCACTGAAAGTACCGGCTGATCTGCCAAAAACAAAAGGCATTCCTTTTCACCTGACCTTTGTGAATGACGTCATAAGATCAAACGGGCACAGCACCGAGAAGGATACAGATATACTCCGGCATGTGCTGAGGGATGAGCATGCCTGCCGTATGCATGTGAAAGAAATTCTTGCCATAGCAGAGACCTGCGGCGCGGATGGGATCGATATAGACTATGAACGCATCGGTAAGGATCCGAAGCTCGTAGAAGCGTTCGCTCATTTCACGCAGCTTCTTTATCTGGAGTCCATTCCCGCGCATAAAAAGATCCGCATCATTCTGGAACCTTCGATGCCGATGGATGCGCCCTACAGCGTCGGCCCCGAGTATGTGGTGATGCTGTATAATCTCTATGGCCTTCATAGCGGTCCGGGGCCGAAGGCGGATGGTCCCTTCATTGAGAAGACCATCCGGAAAATGGAAGCCCTTCCGAGTAAAAAAGCGGTGGCTTTTTCCAATGGCGGCTGCCTGTGGAAAGATGCCGGTCTCTTTGGGCTGGTCAAAGGGACACCCCGCTTCATCACGACGGCAGAAGCCGTGCGCCTTCGTGATGTGCATCAGGCGAAACCGGAACGGGACGAGGCGAGTGCCGCGCTGCATTTCTCTTATCAGGAAGACGGACACACCTATGAAGTCTGGTATGCGGACGAGGAGACACTTGACGCATGGACGACACTCGCTGCCAATCGCGGTATCCCGTCCGTTTCCCTCTGGCGTCTGGGCGGCTAACTTATGATCGATAAGGGATCAGTCATGGAAAATGGGGATGCTGCGCCTCGCATGCGGAACGATGGAAAACCTCGCATGTGAGAAAGCGGAGCATCCGCTATACGAGGATGGAGTCGAAGGTATTATTCCTTGGCGGAGATCTTTTCTCCAGTCCTGACTACTGTCATAAAAAAGGAAGATCACATCTATGGTACAGAAGAAATGGAAATCACTCATCGCGCTTTCGATCGCGGCCGCTCTCTGGGGATACGCGGGAGAGGCGGCATGCGCGGAGGAGCCGGCAGGGGTGGCAGTGCCTTCTAAGCAAGAGACACCGGCGGTCCCTCGCAAAGCATCGTACACGGCAGAAGACAAGGCGCGCTATGAGGCGCTTCGAGAGAAAAATGAAGGGCGTCTTGCGCCCAAGGAGCGATTCCTCACGACGACGGCGCAGAAGGTCGTGCTGACATTTGGCGGTCTCACGAGAAAAGAGTCAGTAGAGGACATACTGGATCATCTGGACAGGATGGGCGTGAAGGCGACCTTCTTTGTGACGGAGCTTGAGCTTAGAAAGTACACGGATACGGTGCGGGAGATCGCAGCGCGCGGTCATGAGCTGGGATTGGGCCTTCGCACGGGGACGGACGGCGATTTCTATGAGACTTGCGCGCAGATCGAGCGTCTGCAGAAAAACATGCAGTGTCTCTTGGGCGTGCGCCCGGTGATCGCCCGTCAGGTCTTCGGTACGGAAAGTCCAACGGTGAATGAAGCGGCAAGCGCGATGGGCATAGAGCTTCTGGGACAGACCGTGAACATGGTACAGACAAAAGACAAAGAAGCAAAGAAGGTCGAGGACATTTCAGACCATCTTTTCGGGAAATTCATCCTTGCAATGGGGCGGGGGCAGATCATTTACGGGCGCCTGGATTTCTTGGATGATCCCACGCTTACGGGTGGTCTCTTGGACTGGATCCAAAAGAACAAGGTAGACAGCACGACATATGCTGCGCTTTTGGACAGCCCTGAGACGAATGCAGAGAATGACTCAGCCTATAGCATGGGGGCTGTCCGGGAGGTCCTTGGCGATGAGGCACATCGCTGGACGTATCCTGTGCCGGAGGAGAAGGTGCTTTTTTCTTTAAGGGGGAGAGAAACGAAGAAAACCCTGGATAGATCGCTTTTCCGTCATGAATTCGCTAAGCGGTATATCGGCTCTCCGAAAGTAACGGAAACGGATCGCATCCGCGGTTTCTCAGAGGCAGAAATGGAGCAGATGGATCATACAGGCATCGTCAAGGACGTCAGGGACAATACTATTTTCCTCACGTTTGATGACTGGGGGACGGATGTTTCAATCAATCATCTGCTCTATGTCCTTCGCAAGCATCACGCGAAGGGAACCTTTTTCATCATCACATGGAATGTGAAGAACAATCCGAATCTTCTGCGAGCCATCGCAGAAGATGGGCATGACATCGCTTCTCATACGAATCGCCACCGTCCGATGGTGTGGCAGACGGCAAATTATGGCGGCAACATGACGCCGATGACGGAGGAGGAGTATGCGGAGGATGTGAGACTGTCCTATGAAGAGCTCAAAAAAACGGTAGGAGATGTCATGGTCGATGGGAAACCGGCGCTGACACATTATTTTCGTCCCCCGACGCTCGCCATCAGTAAAAGCGGTATCAAATCTATCATGGATGCGGGATTCAGCTATATCGTTTCAGGCTACGAGAGTACAGATGACTATGCTATCCCATCGCTGCAGGCGATGATCGGGGCGATCTCTCATGGGATCTATGATGAGGAAGGAAATGTGCGTAAAGGATCCATCCTCATCATGCATATGACAGATAAGGCTCAGTATACGGCTGAGGCGCTGGACTACATCCTTACCGTGAATGATGCAAGGGATGACGATGACCCGAAGAAATTCAAGACGGGCCGCCTCTCGGATCACCTGAAGGAAGGCTATGACCAGTCGAAAGAGACGATAGAGGATTTCGAGAAGCATCTGTCATACAAGGACAGATGCGGACACTGACTGGTGACTAGGAGACTGAGAGACTAGGATGATATCAGCCATCAGACGTCTAAAGTCTAATGGCGGACTTCTTCCATCGAATCCCTCGATACCATTCACTTTTTCTAAAATTCCCTCTTGACAACTCATGAAACAGGAAGTAAAATAATCACAATCTAAAACCCAATACCCCAAAGAAAGCTATGAACGAGACAAAAAGTACTTGATTTCTTCTAAAGAGAGCCGATGGATGGTGAGAATCGGTGAAGCGCCTTGTATAATATCCCTCGAGAGCCCTTGTCGTGAACTGAGTAATGACAGGCGTTTCATTCACGTTACGAATAAGACTGCTAAGTACAATGTAGGGTGGTACCGCGAGACTTCGCCCCTATCTTCGAAAGAAGATAGGGGCTTTTTTTTACCCGAATTGGCTTAGCATAGAGTGAAATATCGGAGTGGTACCGCGTTCGCGCCTCCGCTGGCAGAAAAGCCGGCGGAGTTTTTTGTTTCTTTATACGATCTTTTGGGGTGGAGTAGCTGATTATTGAAAGAGGTAGAAAATCATGCAGAAAAAATGGTTCAAAGGAATGGCAGCAGTTATGGCAGCAGCAGCACTGGCAGGTGCATTCGCAGGCTGCGGCGGAGATAAGAAAGCAGCTTCCGGCAGCGCAGATGCCGGCAAAACCGTAAAACTCGGTTTCATCACCGCCTATACCGGCCCTGGCGCAGCTTACGGCGTCGCTATGAAGGAAGGTACCGAACTCGCAGTCGAGGAAATCAACAAGGATCCGAACACCAAGGTCAAGATCGATCTTAAAGTGTATGATACCAAGCTCGTCAAGAATGAAGCTATCAACGCTATGAAGAAGTGCATCGAACAGGATAAAGTCCTCGCTATCGAAGGCCCGATGACCACTGGTGAAGCGATGGCTGCTGACCCGATCGCCCAGCAGTCCAAAGTGGCTGTCTTCGGCACCGGCACCACCGGCCCGAAAGTCACTGAAATCGGTGACTATGTATTCCGTAATGCAATCCCGGGCAAAATGAACATCCCGCAGGTGGTAGAAAAAGCACAGAAAAAACTGGGCTTCAAGAAGATTGCTATCATGTACTCCAATAACAATGACCAGATGGTCGGTGAACACCAGTTCTATCTGGATGCCTGCAAGAAGCTCGGTCTCGAAGTCGTTGCAGATGAGACCTTCGCAGATAAAGATACCGACTTTTCTGCTCAGCTGACCAAGATTCAGGCAGCAAACCCAGATGTTATCGCAATTGCCGGTCTTTATCAGGAAGGCGCTCTCATTGTGAAGAAAGCGCGTGAAATGGGCATGAACCAGTATGTTCTCGCGGGTAATGGCTTCAACAGCCCGGAATACATCAAACAGGCTGGCGAAGCAGCTGACCGCACCGTCGTAGCTACTCCGTGGAACCCGGAAAGAAAGACCGACAAAGCACAGAACTTCCGTAAAGCGTATGTGGCTAAATATGGTCATGAACCGGATCAGTTCGCTGCGCAGGCATATGATGCGATGTATGTCCTCCATCAGGCAGTTGAACAGTCCGGTACCACCACCGATCGCAAGAAATTCCGCGATACCCTGGCTAAGATCAGCGACTTCGAAGGCGCTACCGGTAAATTTGCATTCGATGAAAACCGCGATCCGAAGATGGACCTCGCAGTCCTCGAAGTCAAGGGCGGCAAGTGGGTACCGCTCGGAGAATAAGGGGAGACTCTTCCGTTATCCTCTGATGTTCATTCATCTTGGATGAATGGACAAACAGGTTCAGTGTCTTCAAAGGGGTCTGAGGATTTAAGGAAACGCTGATTAAATCGCAGAATCAGATTCTACAAGAATTTTTATACATGACTTCGTCCTAGTCTTCCTTAAATAGCTCGCTATTCGCGTCAGGCTATTCCTTGTCATGTATAAAAATTCAAGAGTAAAATCTGACAACGATTTAATCAGTGTTTCCTTAACGGATCCAGAGAACCTGTATATACATTGATGGTCAGCCATAAGGCATTCCATATCCGTGCTTTTTAGGACATAGAGACTTAGGCTGGCCATTTTTTATTAGCGGAAAGCAGAAGGAAATAAAAGCGGCGGATACGGATCGCAGGGGGGCAAAATGACTTGCGTGATGTCATCAGCATGGCCCGCCATCCCGCTTGCGCTTCAGAAGTCGCAGAATCTGTTGGATCTAATCCCTGATCAACATTCACAAAAAATCTCAGTACTCTACAGGAGGGCAATCATATGACAAATCAAAATGGGAGTAGCCGCAGTACCTTTTCCGGCAAAATGGGGTATGTGCTGGCTGTCGCAGGCAGCGCTGTCGGTCTCGGGAATATTTGGAGATTCCCGTACCTTTCTGCAGAGTATGGCGGAGGCATCTTCCTCCTGACCTACCTTCTGCTGGCCGTCACCTTCGGCTATACGATGATCGTTTCTGAGACCGCGCTCGGACGTGGCACCAGAAAGAGTCCGGTCGGAGCTTTTCATCATTTCGGGAAGAGCGGATTCTTTACCGCAGGGGGCTGGATCAATGCCGTTATTCCGATGCTGATCCTGCCATACTACAGCGTCATCGGCGGCTGGGTCACCCGTTACCTCTTCGAATACCTTGCCGGTGATACGAAACTGCTTGCGACGGATACCTTTTTCGGTGCCTTCGTTTCTGACGGCATGGCGGCTGAATTCTGGTTCATCGTTTTCACCGCCGGCGTCCTTGCCATCATTCTCGCCGGCGTCAAGAATGGTGTTGAACGCGTATCCAAAATCATGATGCCGGTACTCATTGTGCTCGCGATCATGGTGGCCGGCTACTCCGTCATGCTGCCCGGTGCGTGGGCAGGCGTCACCTACTTCATGGTGCCCAACCTGGACCATTTTTCCTGGATGACGGTCGTTTCTGCGATGGGGCAGATGTTCTACTCTCTTTCTGTCGCGATGGGGATCCTCTACACATATGGCTCTTACATGAAGAAGGAATTTGATCTGGAGCATGCGACCTTTCAGGTCATCGCTTTCGACTCAGGGATTTCAGTCCTCGCCAGTCTTATGATCATCCCGGCAGTCTTTGCCTTCTCCGGCGGCGATCCGTCGATGCTGAATGCAGGCCCGTCTCTCATGTTCATCACCATCCCCAAGGTCTTTGCCAGCATGGGCCTTGGTACTCTCGTGGGTGTCGTCTTCTTCACCCTTGTCCTCTTTGCGGCTCTTACCTCGGCGATTTCTCTGGCAGAAACCAGCGTCTCCACCTTTCAGGATGAATGCGGCTGGAGCCGTAATTTCTCGACCTTTGCGGTCTTCATCCTGATGATCGTCTTAGGCTCTCTTTCTTCGCTCGGATTCGGCCCGCTGGCGTCCTTCACCATCTTTGGCATGGATATTCTTACCTTCTTTGATTTCCTGACGAATTCCATCATGATGCCGGTCTCGGCCTTTGCGACCTGCGTCCTCATCGTGGTGACTGTCGGCATCAAGTGGATCGAGAACGAAGTGAAGCAGTCTTCGAAATTCCGCTATGAATGCGTCTATGGCCTTTTCGTCCGTTTCCTCGCGCCGATCTGCCTCGCGGTCATTTTCATCTCGTCTCTGGCGAATGTGCTGGGATTCATTCATATGTAGCAGATGAAACGTGATCCAAAGATCTTTCTCGCTTCTGTGTAAAACGACTATTAACAAATCTCTCATGTGGTGCTATAATACGTAGTATCACATGGGGCTATAGCTCAGTTGGTCAGAGCGCTTCGCTCACATCGAAGAGGTCTCCGGTTCGAACCCAGATAGTCCCACCAAACTACAATGATACGAATACCCCGCTCTTACAGGATCCTGCAAGGCGGGGTATTCGCTTGTATAATGAGTTCTGATTTCTGGCACATCCCCACATACAAACAACATGGGATGAGTGCAGAGAAGGTGCCCCTTTCAATTGTCCGCTTTTGGGAGTCCTGATAGATGGATTTGAAGAAGATCTGTATCTTGTCCACCGTAAGCTCGCCCTGCCGGGAACGATGCTCCGGTCATCTTACGGCATGGCGAACTTCTTATCTTGTAAATGAAGCAGATAGGATCGGCGGCGTCGTTGGGCGAAACTGGAATCCATACAAACAAGATGGCGGGTTGCAGCGTGGAGATACGCATAATTCCCCATATGCAAGAAATTGTAAAAAGCATCTTGCATATTTCTCTCATGTCGTGTATAATACATTCATATGACATGGGGTTATAGCTCAGCTGGTTAGAGCGCTTCGTTGACATCGAAGAGGTCTTTGGTTCGAATCCAAATAGTCCCACCATGAAAAACCCGCCAAATGGCGGGTTTTTGTGCTATATAAAAGTAGGTGGCCGGAAATTGGAAGTGACGGTTATAAAGCTGACTCATGACCGAGATCAGGCACATTGTGAAAGAGCGGCTTGCGGAATGTCCCTTTTCATGCTTTTCGAGTCTCTTAGTCTCTTTTTCATTCCAAGAACTGACACTGAAAGCGTATTTGATTCCTTTTTATAATAACAGGTGGCCTCTATGCATCTTATCGCTATTCTTCTCGTTATGACTGCAGGCATCATGTGGGCGGGCTGCGGGCTTGCGGCGCAGGATTTTTTTCAAAAAAGTACACTCGACTCGATGGATCTGACGGTCTTCCGCATGTTTTGTGCGAGCGGCATCATGCTGCTTGTGACCATTGTCAAGGGACAGCTGAAAGACAGCTGGCGGAAGCTGGGGCAACAGCCATCTCTCTGGTGGGGACTGATCTTCTACGGTATAGTCGGTCTGATGCTGATGCACTATACCTACTTTGCTTCGATCGCCGCCGGCAATGCGGCAGCGGCAACGGTCATCCAATATACTTGTCCGGCGATGGTGATCCTTTGGGTCTCCTTGCAAAAAAGACGGTTGCCTCTCACTGGAGAGCTCACGGCCGTCATACTGGCGATTATCGGAGTCATCCTTCTGGTGACGGGCGGAGATGTGAGCCGTCTCTCCGTACCTGCAGACTGCGTGTATCTGGGGCTGGCGTCAGCAGTCTTCTTTGCCATCTGCTGTGTATTTCCGAAGCGCTTCATCGGTGTACTGGATAATTCCTTCGTCCTCGCGCTAGGCATGTTCACCGGAGCCGTGGCTTCCTATATCATCAATCCGATGGGGGACTTTTCCGGTTTCTTTGCTCCGGAAGTCCGCTTCGATATTTTCTGGATCGTCGTCCTTGGTACGGCGCTATCTTTTACCTGCTACAATGCAGGCCTTCGGTTCCTTCCGGCCTCACAGGCTTCCGTCACTGCGACCATTGAGCCGGCGATCTCTGTCATTGCGTCTTATTTCATCTTTCATACCCATTTCAATTTTGTCCAGGGCTTTGGCATTCTGCTCGTTCTCTTGGCTATTGCAGTGCCGGGTATTATTGAAAATGAAAATACGGCAGGAGAATGATCAGCGGATCGGAAGCGGGTGTCACTTCTGTGCGATACCTGAACGCGATGGTTTAAAAAGTCCTTTGTTATTTCCTTAGGAGCATCTGTCATGTCCCATTCCTCGAATCATTTCGCGATCGTCATGGTCGTCTTAGCCGGCATCATGTGGGCCGGAAGCGGCATCGGGGCGCAGAATTTCTTCGAGAAATGCTCTATGAACGCCATGGAGCTCACGGCCTTTCGCATGATGGCGGCCGGATTCATCCTGATCGGGGTGACGGTATGGCAGGGAAAGATGAAAGAAAGTCTCATATGTCTTCGGAAGAAGCCGCGGCTATGGATCAACATTGTGATCTACGCCATTGTAGGTCTCATGCTGATGCACTACACCTACTTCGAAGCCATCGCATATGGCAACGCCGCGACAGCGACCGTCGTACTTTACAGCTGCCCTGCCATGGTCATCTGCTACAATGCCATCCGCCATCGCAAGCTGCCCTCGAAAGAGGAGGTCATCACGGTTCTTCTGGCTGTCGGAGGCACCTATCTTCTTGTAACAGGCGGCGATCCTTCGAAACTCAGTGTCTCCTTTCTCTGTATAGCGCTTGCGTTATTCAATGGGGTGGTTTATTCCTTCGCTTCGATTTACCCGAAGCACATCTTCCTTCAGGTAGATAAGACTTTCGTCCTCGCTGTCAGCATGATCATCGGAGCACTGGCCTGCTGGGCCTTTGTCCCGCAGATCGACTGGCTTGCTTTCTTCGATCTGCATATCTTCTGCGGCGTCGCATGGATCGTCCTCTTCGGTACGGTCACGGCCTTCCTCTTATATAATGCAGGTCTCATGTACCTGTCCCCGCAGCAGGCACTCATCACTGCGGCAAGTGAACCGGCGGCCTCCGTCATCCTTTCCTGCCTTATCTTCGGCATGAGCTTTGTCGGTCTGCAGGTCGTGGGGATCCTGATGGTCATCCTTGCGATCATCATGCCTGCGGTGGATCTGGGGAAACTTTTGCGCAGCCCCGGTGCCAAGTGACGCAGGATCGGCGAAAGGTATGTGTATTTGAATATATAAGGAAACGCTGATTCTGCAATTGAATCAATGTTTCTATACATGATCGACTTTATCGAATATCGATGACATTTGCAAATTGGTGTACAAACAGGGGCATTTAGGGTATAATAATCAAAATATTACATTGTAGCGGGGATGCTGCATTTAAGAGAGAGGGATGAGCGAATGAGTGAAACCATCTGGTCACTGTTGCCGCCAGTCGTGACGATTATTCTGGCATTGGCGACGAAGGAAGTCTACATGTCGCTGGCCATTGGTATTTTCATGGGTGCCTTTATGTTCACCGGCTTCAGCGTACTTGGCGCTATCGATACGATGTTCAAAATTATGTCGGATAAGGTCGGGGGCAATGTGTACATTCTGGTTTTCCTGGTACTGCTCGGCATCATGGTAGCGGCCATTCAGAAATCAGGGGCTTCGCAGGCATATGGAGACTATGCAGCGCGCACGATCAAGGGGAAGAAGAGCGCACTCTTTGTCACCATGGTGCTTGGTATTTTGATTTTTATTGATGACTATTTCAACTGCCTGACGGTCGGTACGGTCATGCGTCCTGTTACAGACCGCTTCAAGATCACCCGTGCGAAGCTCGCCTACATCATCGATGCGACAGCAGCGCCGGTCTGCATCATCGCTCCAGTCTCTTCCTGGGCGGCGGCAGTCACTTCTTCTTTGCCGGAGGGCAGCGACATTGATGGATTTGCGCTTTTCCTTTCGACCATTCCGCTGAATCTCTATGCATGGCTGACTGTCATTTTCATGCTGGTTCTCATCTGGACGGGCAAAGACTTCTCCCGCATGGCTGCTTTTGAAAAGAAAAGCGGCGGCACGCTGGTGATTCCGGAAGAATACGCGGATGACGCATCGAGTGTGCCGGTGGGAAATGGCCGTATCATCGACCTTGTCCTCCCACTCTTCGTCCTGATTTGCGGCTGTATCTTCGGCATGCTCTATACAGGCGGCATTCTGGAAGGCAAAGGCGTCGCGGACGCTTTCGCAAATTGTGAGTCTGCAAGAGGCCTTGTCATCGGCTCTTTCATTGCGCTTGTATTCACCTTTGTCCTGTATATTCCAAGAAAGGTGCTTTCCTTTGGTACGTTCTGTTCCTGCTTTGGCGAAGGCTTCAAGCAGATGACGTCGGCCATCATGATCCTGACGCTCGCATGGACGCTCTCTGGTGTGGTCGGCAAGGAATATCTGAATATCGGCGGCTATGTAGGAAATGTGGTCAGCGACAATGCGTCTGTGGCTATACTGCTCCCGGCACTCTTCTTCCTGGTGGCCATCAGTCTTGCTTTTGCGACTGGTACCTCTTGGGGAACCTTTGGCATTCTGATCCCGATCGTGTTGGCTGTCGTGAATAACGACCAGAGCCTCATGGTCATGACGGTCGCTGCGGTGCTGGCCGGCTCTGTCGGCGGGGATCATATTTCTCCGATCTCCGATACGACGATCCTTGCTTCGGCAGGCGCGCAGTGTCACCATATCGACCATGTCTCGACCCAAATCCCCTATGTCATGGTGGTCGCTTCGAGCTGCGTCGTCGGTTACCTGGTAGATGGATTCACCGGAAATGGTCTGGCAGGCGGCGTGGTGGCGCTCGTCATGATGCTCGCTATCCAGTTCTTTTTCCTGAAATTCCGCTCGAATGGATAAATGAAAATGGAAAATCCTCACTTCGAAAGAAGTGAGGATTTTTTTAGTGAAGACAGAAATTGAATCTCCGGTCACCAACCGCTATTTCTTGCTGACAAGGAAGCCTGTCCCCTGCTGGGCAGCCATGATGACGACGTCGCTGATCTGGACTCGCTTCGGTCGGCTGACAACGAAGGCGATGACATCTGCGATGTCCTCTGCCTGCAGCGCATCAATGCCTGCATAGACAGAAGCGGCACGTTTTGTATCGCCGTGGAAACGGACTTCGCTGAATGGTGTCTCCACAAGGCCCGGCTGGATGGTGGTGATTTTCACATTGCTGGCCATGACATCGATGCGAAGGCCATCGCTGAAGGTTTTGACAGCGGCCTTTGTCGCGCAATAGACTGCCGCACCGGCATAGGCATACAGACCAGCCGTGGAGCCGAGGTTTACGACGTGACCTTTATTTTGTTTCACCATTGCAGGAAGGAAGGCGCGGGTGACGAGGAAAAGACCCTTGATGTTTGTATCGATCATTTCCATCGTATCTTCCGGATCCGTGTCCTGATAGGGCTCGAGGCCTCTGGCAAGACCTGCGTCATTCACGAGCACATCCGGTGCACCGAAGGTATCCAGTACTTCAGAGGTGACGTCCAGAATGGCAGCACGGTCCTGTACATCCAGTGCGTAGGTCGTGACCTTTACGCCGCTTTCTTTCTCGATGTCCGCTTTCACGCTCGCGAGTTTTTCTGTATTTCTGGCAGCGAGTACCAAGTCGTAGTGAGAGGCAGCCAGTGCTTTGGCAGTGGCAAGACCGATGCCGCTCGTGGCACCGGTAATAAATGCGTATGGATTCATAAGAAAACCTCCTAGAAAATAATGGGTTCAGTGTTTCCCTAGAAATGAAAGTGGCGGCTTCGCCGCAAATACATAGGAGGCGATGCCCGAAGGTAGCATTCAAGTCAACAGTCATCAGTTACTCGAAGCTACTCATCTCTCATCCCTTCTGCTATAATGATTATACAATGTCACGAGCAGAAATCCCATCAGAAAGGGGAATCATCATGAAAATTTACGCGCTCTTGCTCGCTTCGCTTCTGGCCGTGGGCCTTTCTGGCTGCGGCGCAGAGATGAAACCAGTGGCTTCCTCGGCACCCGCCGCTTCCTCGCAGTCTGCGTCCGTGAAGGCGATCCATGAGATCGCGCCGGCCTCAGAAAAGGTTTTCCAAGAGGCGTCTACTCTCTACGCCAAAGGGAAAAATCAGGAGGCACTTCTCACTTGTGACAAGGCGTTGGAAATCGATCGGGAGAATTACAAAGCACTTTCTCTGAAGGGACTCATACTGGCACTCGATGTCTCGCCGGAGCAGGGGATCGGACAGGTTTTGAAGGCCCTCAAAATCAATCCCGATTACACGCAGGCTTTTTATGATATGGCGATGGCGCAGAAGCTTGCCAAGCATTATGATGAATCGATCTCCTACTTTCGGAAGGTGCTTGCTGTCGATCCAAAGAATACGTGGTCTCTCTATGGGATCGCAACGAACTATGCAGATAAAAAGGACAAGGCGAATGCGCTGTCTTACTTACGGCAGGCGATGGCGCTCGATCCGCAGCATGTCCGTCCCGAAGCCATGCAGCAGGATCATTTTGCATGGCTGAGAAAGGATCCTGATTTTTTGGAAATCGTGAAATAAGGGCATCTGCTTTCCCATGTATATAAAAAGGAGTTTATGGATGAAAGGTATGAAATACGCGATCCTGTGCTCTGCACTGTCGCTTGTTTTTTATTATCACAATCTGATGATCGGTGGCGGTTTCTGGGGCTATATGGCCGGCATCATCTATCTTTTCACCTATCGCGCGCACAGTACGCTCCTTGCGATCGGATGCATCGCGACGGCGATTCTGACCGTCATGTATTTTCCGTGGGAGTTTACCCTGAAAGGCTATCTGCAGGTGGGCGTCGCGTGGTCGATGACGATCATCGGGCTCACTGCGGTGCTGACGGTGGTCTCTCTGCTGCATAAGATCGTGGGGAAGAAGGAGTGACTGGTGACTAGGCGATTAGAAGACTAGAAGACTAGAAGACATCAGACTCCTGTATCGTCATTTCGAGCGAAGCGAGAAATCTTTCTTGCAGACCGACAAACGATGCCTATGTGAACGCAGAAACACGTAGCAACAAGGCATCGTTTCCCTGCCCGTGCCTATGTGATACTGACCGCAGTGCAAGAAAGATCCCTCGGCTGCGCTCGGGA
>OIXX01000260.1_pt1 | contig 38315 bp, 27 predicted proteins | sample 1588161 | NCBI WGS metagenome assembly OIXX01 (sample SAMN03283274) | human gut metagenome | biome: human-associated habitat; material: feces | host: Homo sapiens | place: Peru | collected 2012
TTGTCGCTGCACGCTCAAAACTCAAGAATTTCGCACCAAAGATTTTGTTGTGCGCCGGGCTCGCACTCCTGACGATTAGAAATGCAAATATTGTAACGGACAGCATGCCCATAATCACGCCCTACAAACTATACTTGTGGCTCCTTTCATATCTTTTTACAAAAATATAGGGGGGGGGGAAAGCTTGCATGGTATTACAAAAATATGTAAATTTGCGACATTTAAACACCAAACAGTCGAATATTAACGATAAACTTTTGCTTATGAATATCATTGTAAGACGCACTCTGCTTTCAGCCAGTATCCTTTCCTTAATGCCGATAATGGCAAATGCCCAAACTGACAAAGATTCAGTTAATTATGACTTGAAACTTGACACGGTGCATGTTACTGCCCGCCGCCCTATCATAAAAACGGAAGGCAGCAAGGACATCGTGCATGTGAAAGGCTCTTACCTTGGCAAGCTGGGCAACCTCGGCAACATGCTCGTTGCCACACCGGGCATCTCTACTGTGGGACAGAACATGTATGAGGTGGTGGGAAAAGGTGCGCCTAAATATTATGTGGACGGACGCGAGGTGACATCACAGGACATTTTCAAGACCATAAAAAGCAGCAACATCGACCGTATAGAGATAGAGCGTGAGCCGGGAGGAAAATATCCTGCCGGCACGAATGCCGTCATAAACATCATCACCATCCGTCCTCTTACAGACCGCATTTCGCTCGACTTATACAATACGGCAACCTTCAAGCGCAAGGTGTCGGACAATCCCTCGTTCGAATTCAAGGCCAACAAAGGAGTATGGACATCCAGCCTGACATACGACTATGGGACATACGGCAACCTGAACAAGGAAACTTATTTTACAGAAATCGCTCATCCCGACTACACTTTCCGCTCGGACGAGAGCAATAACAACTATATGAGGTCGTTCTCTCATACGGTGACATTTGCCAACGACATAAACTTCAGCCCCAACCATAGGCTCAGTCTGGTATACAACTATGCCCACGAAAAGGAACACACAAACGACACCGAGACGCTGACATACAAAGACAGGACCAAGACCACATTAACGGATGTGATAAGGAAGGAAGACAACCTCTCCAACCAGAACACCTTCTCTATGTCTTATACCGGAAAGACGGGAAAAAACTCGTACCTGTTTTTATCCGCCGACTATTCCATCATTGACAATGACACAAAATACACAAGCGACGAGACAAACAGGCAGACACTATACAACAACTACTCACTTACCAATAACGATGGCAAATACAATCTTGCTACTGTAAACTTGGCGTATAATTTCGCTTTGCCATACAAAATAGGTGCCGAGACAGGAGGAAGATACTATAACACACACCATTCTCTCCACTACGCCACGTCCAACAAGATGGCGACAAACGACCAACAATCCAACCATCAGGTTCTGGACGACAATGTTTCTGCCGCATACCTGACCTTACAACGATCATGGAAGAACGTATGGGCAAGCATCGGCGGACGCTATGAATATTCTGACACCAAAATAAACATTGACACGAAAAGCAACAGCTATAAAGCCGCTCGACACACATCAGACTTTCTGCCTTCAGCATCGGTAGTATGGACACCAAAGCAAGGTCTGCGTTTCCAAGCTCATTATAACCGCAGCATACAACGCCAAGGATATATGGGACTGGTGCCATTCTCCGTATACAAGGATTCACTGTCATACACAAGTGGCAACACACAGCTGTTACCTGGCTATACGGACACCTATTCGTTTTACACAACATGGAAGAGCCTGACTCTCGGTTTTATATATAGTCACACCACCAACGAGATAAGCAACGTGACATACAACCCGGACCAGAACACGGACATCGTATGCGAGATGCCTCTGAACATGAACAATTCTGACTCATATCAGATTTTCGCTTCATACAGAAAATCATTCGGCAAGCTGTTTTTCAGCGGAACGGCAAGCATGCAAATTCCACGATTCAGCTATGAATATCTCGGACAGACGTGCAAGGCAAGCAAAGTAAGCTGTTCAGGCAACGCCAATCTGAGCTATTTCATCAGTTCACATTTCACGGCATTCACAAACTTCAGCTTTCAAAGCTATAACGAACGACTGAACCTCGTACAGAAAGCCGCAAACAACTGGATGGCAGGATTGCAGGCTAATCTCCTCGATGACTGTCTTTCCATCTCATTGACGTTTACGGACATCCTGCACAAAGCCAACTATAACAACTTGGACTATCGCTATATGAACACACGCGAGGGCACATACGGCAGCAACGACATGCGCGGAATAAGCCTGTCGCTCTCATACAGCCTGTTCAATCAGGATCTGAAAGTGAAAGGTTCACGTAACGACCAAGAGGTAATAAACAGAACAATGTAAGAGCTGTTGTAGGATTATTCTCAGACTTCCTTCACGCCAGTCCTTCCCTTCAGATACATATAGTCGTTAAGGACGGTGCGGAGGAAGTCTGCGCTGTCGGCGGGCAGGCTGTCTTTCGGCAGAGCGAGCACCCGGCAGACCTTTGCAGCAAGCACGTCAAGACGCTTGTCGCTAATCTTCGAGTCGGGAGCTACGGCACGGCGGATGATGTCTGCCTGACGCGGCTTCAGCTTTGTGGCTGTGGCGTATGTGGGACGGAAGTCGCGGCGGGCATAGTCGAACTCGCTGAGAGAGATGCGCATACGCGACATATCCTCCTGCCGAATAACCATCGTACCGGCGGCAAGGTCGCCGAGACGCTGACGGCGCTTCGTACACATTATCACCACAAGACCCATACAGCCCATGTATATGTCGACGATTTCGCAGACAAAACGTAACAGCAGGGCACCTGACGTAGGCGACGATCCGTCAGCCATCACCACACGCGTCTTCATCACATACTTGCCTAACGTCTGACCGTCAAACAGCAGTTCGGAGAGAAACGTGTAGGTGAAGATGGGCATCAAGAGGATGATTACGCAAAGCACCTCGAAGAACGTGTCGTCACCAATGCCTGATTTGTCCAGGAAGAAGAAGGCAAAGTATGTGTAAGCCACCAAAGCAACGGCGTCGATGATGCGTGCAAAGATGCGATCGCCGATGGTGGCTGGTGTCTGTTCGATGCAAACAAAGTTTTCAGTAGTTATATCTGACATTTTTCTTTACTTTTTGTTTGCAAATTTAATATTTTTATTTAAATTTGTCCACTCATTAACCACAAATTATCATCACATTGCAATGAACGAACTGGCCTTCATTCAGAAAAACATAGAAAAGTGGGAACATGTGGAGATAATGGCGCAGGACCTGTCGGAGGAAACGCCCGACGACATCGCCGACGCTTACACCGAAATAACCTCTGACCTCGCCTTCGCCTACACTCACTTCCCCTCGGCACGCATCACGCTCTACCTGAACAATCTGGCGGCTGTCCTACACAACGCCATCTATAGGAACAAGCGGGAGAAGCGGTCGCGCATGCTGACGTTCTGGACGCGCGAGGTGCCGAAGACGATGTTTGAGGAGCGGCGCCTGCTGCTCGCCTCGTTCATAATCTTCATCGTCAGCGTGCTCATCGGCATAGCGTCGCAGGCTGCCGAGCCAGATTTCTGCCGCATCATCCTCGGCGACTGGTATGTGGAGCGCACGCTTGACAACATCAGCAACGGCACGCCGATGGCAGTGTATGACGGCGGTTCGGAGAGCTCTATGTTCATGGGCATCACCCTCAACAACATCGGAGTGGCGTTCCGCATCTTCGCCTTCGGACTGCTGACGAGCGTCATGTCAGCCATGATGCTCTTCTATAACGGCATAATGCTGGGATGCTTCGAGGCGTTCTTTGCGCAGCACGGACTGTTGGGCGAGTCGCTCGTGGCTGTCTTTCAGCACGGCACGCTCGAGATTTCAGCCATCATCGTGGCTGGCGCCGCCGGACTTGCCATCGGCAACGGCTGGCTGTTCCCCGGTACATACAAGCGCCTCTACGCCTTCCGCCGCGGAGCAAAGCGCGGACTGAAGATTGTGGTGGGCACGGTGCCCGTCTTCATTGTGGCAGGATTCATCGAAGGCTACATCACGCGCCACACCGAAATGGCGCTCAGCATCAGGCTCGGCATCATAGCCCTCTCGCTTGCTTTCGTAGTGGGATATTACATTGTGCTGCCCCATTATCTATATAGTAACAAACAATAAAAAAACATAAAGACCATGGGATTCATCAAACACCAGATTTCTCCGTTCTTCCGTCGCAGAAAGTTCAGCGACAAGTTCAGCGACACCACCGACTTCATCACAGCCAACTGGCGTCCGCTGCTGAAGATGCTCACCATCGCCATGCTGCCCATCTGTGCAATACAGGCGCTTAGCCTCAACAACCTGACATCCATGATGTACGGCGAACTCGCTTCCGACAGCGACGACACGATGGGCATACTCGCCGGATTCGGACTCAATTACGGAGCAACGATGATATTGGGTATGATAGCCTCGCTGTTCCTTATCAGCATCGTCTATGCATTAATGAAGCTCTATCATGCCACCAACGAGGACGGCACGCCCGTAAATGAAGACCTCACGAAAATGACGTTCAAGGAATTTCTGCCTTACGCAAGACGACAGATGGGAGCGGCATGGAAGAGCGTCTTGGCATTCATGCTGTTCTTCGTCGTAAACATATTACTGGTGGTAGCAATCATAGCTGTGCTTCAGGCTGCCAACATCGGAGTCTTCATGGTACTCTTCGCATGGTTCGTCGCCTTGATTCCGCCTGCCATGATGCTGATTCCCGTCTATTCGTTTGAGCCAATCGGCTTCTGGGCAGGAATGCGCAAAGCCTTTGTATACGGATTCAAGACATGGGGCGGCATCGTTGCCATCACTTTCGTCGTCGGTTTAATCACAAACGTCATTTGCGGCTTTCTCTCCGTTCCTTATATGCTGACGGCTATGGCAAAAGCTTTTTTGGTGATAGAAAACTCAGACGGGTTTTCTTTCGTAAACTCCACATGGTTCAGCCTCATCTCTTATCTGTCAGCCCTTCTCTATATTTACGTCTGTTATGTAGGCTATTCTGCATTGCTCATTGCCATAGCTTATCAGTACGGACATGCATGCAGCGCTCTCGACATCGACAACTTTGACCACGAAGATAAAGACTTTGACGATTTCGATAAAGACGCCACCAACGAAGACAATTTTTAAACAATGACCGACACACTCATAGTTGACTCACTCCGCCTGGCACAATGGCGCACCCAACCCGAATACGGCTACGACTCGGAGTTTAAGGGTTCTGACTTCTCGCTGATGGACTGGTTGGCGAGCCAGATAGATACGCTCTTGCAGGAACTGTTCGGCGGTCTGTATGTGGGCGGAATGGGCAAGGCTGTGATTTACGTGCTCGGCTTCTTTGCCATCGCCACCGTCATCGGCGTCACGTTCTATCGCCACCCCGAACTGCTGCGTCTGCGCCGCAAGGAAAAGCAGGACACAGACTACACCATTGAGGAAGACACCATCTACGGCATACGCTTTGACGAAGCCATCGCCGAAGCACGATCACGAAAGGACTATCGTGAGGTGGTGCGTCTGACTTACCTCAAGACGCTGCGTGCGCTGAGCGACGCCGACCTAATCCATTGGATTCCGTCAAAGACTCCGTTGCAGTACGTGGCAGAATATGAAGACCATCATCTGCGACACGCCACAATGGTGTTCGTACGCATAAGATACGGAGGCTTTGAGGCAACTGAGGAGATGGCGGACGAGATGACAGAGGACAACCGTGCCATAGAGGCGGACATCGCAGCCAAAGCCAAGGCTGAGAAAGACGAAGCTAAGACTGAGAAAAACGAAGCCACTACGACGTCGGATGACGAGAAAGGAGGCAAGGCATGAAGAGTTCGCGCTTATATATAATAGGTATAGTGGTGATGATAATCGTCTGCTTCGTCTTAGGGCAGCGCATGCCTCGCAACTTCACATGGAGAGCCACCTTCCATCCGAACGACCGCCAACCTCTCGGATGCTATGTCTTTGACAGCGTAATGGCACAGACGATGCCACGTGGCTACGAGGCAAAGCGAAAGACGCTAAGCCAGATAGCTGCCGACACAGCCGACAGACATAAGAACATACTTATCGCAACAGAATATATCTCTTTCAACGAGATGGACATTCGTGCACTGAGAAAGCTGCTGAAAGGCGGCTGTCATGTGATGATGGCGTATTGCGACACGCAAGACGGCTGTTACTCCGACTCCATCCTCGCCTACGACTACGGACTTTACGCCTATAACCTCACGCACTTCAACATACGCTACCTGAAGATGAGTCTGCGAAACAAGGAAGAGAACGCTTACGCCACGGTGAGTTGGGATACGGACAGCCTTTACCCGCAAGGAGATTATCGTATGTATACAGACATGATGTCAGGAACGGTTATCACGGACGACAGCCGTAAGGACAAGTTCAGTTACGACGTACTTGCCCAGAGAACCATCCGAACAAATCTACGCTACGACAACAGTCCGTTCTTCCCTGCAACGCTGGACTCTATAAAGAAGAGACTGCTTAAGGAAAACAAGGACATGAAAGTGGTGACAGCAGTCGACTGCCTTTACGAATTCAACTTCACGGAGAAAGACAGCGCGGACGTAAGCCTGAATCTTGCCGTCACAAGGAAAGTGGGGAAAGGTAGGCTCACCATCGTAACCATGCCTTATCTATTTACCAATTACGGCGTATTGGCAAAGGAGTCGTCGCCGCTGACGATGCGACTGATGACGCAGATAAGCGACCGACCCGTCATCCGCACCACAAGCTATTCGCCAGACTATGACGGTTACGACGCTAAGATGTCGCCCATGAGGTACGTGTTGAGCCGGAAACCGTTGCGCAAGGCATGGTATCTGACGGCTTTCACGCTCCTCCTCTTCTTCATCTTCAAGGCTCGTCGCCGCCAACGCGTCATACCCGTAATGACGCAGCCAAAGAATCATTCGCTGGAATTTGCGCAGCTTATAGGCACACTCTACTATCAGCGTGCCGACAATGCCGACCTTGTACGCAAGAAGACACGCTTCTTCGCAGAGCGCATCCGCTCAACGATGGCTGTGGACATCCTCGAGAGCGTGCTTAGCGACGACACCGTATTGACCGTCGCCCGTAGGACGGGAATGAAAGAGAAGGAGGTGGAGGACATACTCAAAAGACTCCGAATGGACTACTGTACGGAGGGCAACATTGACGACAAGGAAATGAAGTGGGCCATTGACACCATCAATGACCTGACGGAAAGGATTTGAAAAACATTCAGAAACAACTAAAAAGACAATGGAAACAAGAACTGACCTTACTGCCTTTGCCGCCAAAATCGGCGAGGTAAGAAAACGCATAGCCGACGTCGTTGTCGGACAGACAGAAGCCGTGGACATGCTTCTCACGTGTATAATAGCTGACGGACACGTACTGCTGGAGGGCGTACCAGGAGTGGCGAAGACGCTCCTCGCCCGTCTGATGTCGCGCCTCATCGACGCTCGCTTCTCACGCATACAGTTTACGCCAGACCTTATGCCGAGTGACGTTCTCGGTACGTCGGTGTTTAATATGAAGACGCAGGAGTTCAGATTCCATCCCGGTCCTGCCTTCGCCGACATAATCCTCGCCGACGAGATAAACCGTGCACCGGCCAAGACGCAGGCTGCGCTCTTCGAGGTGATGGAGGAACGACAGGCCACCATAGACGGCACGTCATACAAGATGGGCGACGTATACACCATCATCGCCACCCAGAACCCTATAGAGCAGGAAGGCACTTACCGCCTGCCTGAAGCACAGCTCGACCGTTTCCTAATGAAGATAACAATGGGCTATCCTTCCTTGGACGACGAGGTGGAGATATTGCGCCGACACAACGAGCATACGTCCTTCGCACGACTGGAGGACGTGGAGCCTATCATCACGAAGGAGGAGCTTACGGAGTTGAGAAAGATGATGGACAGCGTGGTGGTGGACCCCTCGCTGCTGCGTTACATAGCTCAGATAGTGGGCGAAAGCCGCGAGTCGGCAGCCGTGTACGTGGGCTGTTCGCCGCGTGCTTCGGTGGCAATGCTCAATTGCGCCAAGGCGTACGCCCTCATCAGAGGTCGCGACTTCGTGGTGCCCGACGACATCAAGACCGTGGCACCTTACATCATGCAGCACCGCCTGCAGCTTACAGCAGAGAGCGAGATGGAGGGCTTCACGCCCATAGCCGTGGCACATAAGCTTATAGATAAGGTGGAGGTGCCGAAATAAAGAAAACGTATAAAGTATGTTTCTGACCAACCGATTTTATGCCATCGCCGTGGCAACAATCATCCTGCTTGCCTCAGGCAATTATTTCCCGCCGCTCTATGCGGTGGGCAGAATGCTCATGTGGTTGCTCTTCATAGCCACGGCGGCAGACATCGTGCTGCTCTATTATCGCCGACACATCACAGCCTACCGTCAGATTGCCGACCGCCTCTCCAACGGCGACGACAATCAGATAAGGCTGCGCGTGGAGAGCAACTGTCCGTTCGGCTTACGGCTTAACATCATCGACGAGATACCGTTCGTATTCCAGCGCCGCGACATCAGCTTCCGTCTGCGCCTTGCAGCCCGTGAAGCCAAGACCGTAGTCTACAGCCTCCGCCCCACCCGACGCGGCGTTTACGGTTTCGGACACATCCGCGTGTTCGCCTCGTCGCCGCTCTGCCTCGTGGAGCGCCGCTTCACGTGCGGCAAGCCTACGGACACTAAGGTCTATCCTTCTTATCTCATGCTCCATAAGTATGAGGTTCTCGCCATAAACAACCGCCTTACGGAAATGGGCATAAAGCGAATACGTCGCGCTGGCAACAACACGGAGTTTGAACATATAAAGGAATACGTGGAGGGCGACAGCTACCGGTCGCTAAACTGGAAAGCCTCAGCACGTCGCCATCAGCTCATGGTCAACGTCTACGAGGACGAGCGTTCGCAACAGATAGTGTCGGTCATCGACAAGGGACGATCCATGCAGCAGTCTTTCAATGGCATGACGCTCCTCGACTATGCCATCAATGCCTCGCTGATGCTTGCCTACGTAGCCATACGCAAGGCAGACAAGGCAGGTCTGATATGCTTCTCCGACCATACCGACACCTTCATCGCTCCGTCACGCCGCCACGGTCAGATGGAACGGGTGCTCGACGCGCTCTATTCTCAAGAGACACGTTTCGGCGAGAGCGACTTCAGCGACATGCTGTACGTGGTCAGCCAGCGCCTCTCCAAGCGTTCGCTGCTTGTGGTATATACTAACCTCACGTCTCTTCAGGCTATGGAGAGACAGCTGCCTTACCTCCTCCAGCTGAACATGCGCCACCGCCTCATCCTTGTCTTCTTCGTGGACAATGAGAAGACCGACTTCCTGCGCCGCAAGCCCAAGACCACGGAGCAGTATTACCAGCATGTCATAACGGAGAAGATGATGAACGAACAGCGCCTCATCGTCTCCAAACTAAGACAACGCGGCATCATAAGCCTGCTAACCACACCAGAACGACTCTCCATCAACGTGCTCAACAAGTATCTGGAGCTGAAGGAGCAGCAGGCGATTTGAGAGTTGATAGTTAGGAGTTGAGGGTTGAGAGTTGTTCTTGGGGATTGAAATTTGTGAGTTTAGGGTTGGGAGTTATGACGATTTTGAATTGTTTGCCGTAACAGTATATCGGATTATATTTTACGTACGCACACGGAAAATATATTTAGCAATTTGTTTGTTATTTAGGTTTAATTTCGCTAAATTTGCCACCGATATTTATTAAAAATAATCAAAATCACGTAGCTTATGAAGAGATTTTTGCTTTTTATCACAGCGATGGTTCTCGGATTGTTACATCCCCTAACCACAAATGCCGCCCGATCGGCGGCAAATCCTCAAAAAGCGGAAGCGCAGGCTCCCTCTTTTTATGCTGTTACTGCTGCCCCGACTGTAGGCATCAGTAAGTTCACAGCCGACTCTGACCCGCTGTCCCTGACAGAGGTGTTCTCCGACAACGAGATCGGCTACATCACCGAAAGAGTGGTGGCGGCATACGGCAACGGCAAGTTGTTCTTCTATCAGCCGCGCATCAACAACTATAATGAGGTTTGGAAGCTGCGCTTTGTAAGCTACAAACTCGACGGCGACACTTGGTCTTTAGATAATGTAGTGGAACTGGCACCAAGTTATTATTTTCCACATTTCCTTAATTATGACCCACAGACATCTACGCTCTATGGTCTGAAGAATACCATGAACGGTTGTGAGGTGTATGTCGTAGACCAGCAGACCGGCGACCAGACACTCGTACGCACACTTCCTTCATTATATAATATGGTGGTGACAGACGCTTACGGCGTGACTTATGCCACTGACTATGACGGCATGCTCTACAACATCAACCTCGCTACCGGCGAGACAAAGCAGATTGGAGCCACTGGCATTCACAGCGACGACATCATGGTGGGTATCGTCGATCCCGTAACCGGACGCCTCTATCAGAACCTCTCAAAGAGCGGCAACTATACTCTATATGAACTCTCGAAGACCACGGGCGAAGCCACAAAGGTGGGCGCTTTCCCCGCTGGCACCAACGTCAGAGGATTGGCTCCAGTAGCAGCCACCACTCCTGACGTAACACAGCAGGCTCCCGACGCTTGCACAGACATCAACGTGGAGTATGACGTGCCCGGCGCAACATCAGCCATCATCAGAGCCACTGCTCCGACTATGTCGTTCGACAAGGTTACGCCACTTACCGGAAAGGTAAGCGTCAAGTTCTATGTGGACGAGGAAGAAGCCCCGTTCAGAACCGTCGACAACGTAAGCGCAGGTCAGACTGTCAATGTAGGTTATGACTTCAACACATCAGGCATACACAAGATTAAGGTGGTGGCAGCCAACAGCGTGGGCGAAGGTCCCGCACGCACCATCTCAACATACGCCGGCTATGACACACCGAAGGCACCGAACAACATCTCTCTCACCATTGCAGCTGACGGCAACTACAACCTCACATGGGAAGCTCCCACAGAGGGCATCAACGGTGGCGCCGTGAACAAGAACCTGCTCACATACGTCATCACACAGTATCCCGAGGGTAAGGAAGTGGGACAGACCAAGAAGCTCGCCTTCAACGGCACCGTCACCAGCCATTCGTTCTCTGACTATTACTTCGGCGTGAAGGCTGTGGTGAACGGCAAGACCGGCGAGGAAGGCCTCTCTAACCATGCCACACACGGCGACTTCGCCGACATCCCTTACTACGACGACTTCAGCAATACTGACACTCACGGCACATACACCATCGTCAACACTCGCGACGACGCCACATGGGAGTTTAAGAATTCTAACATTGGCGGCATGGCTGCCATTTACGACGGTTCGCAGTGCAACAACGTAGCCGACGACTACCTCATCCTGCCTCCGATGAACATCTCGAAGGGCACAGAATATACCATCACATTCAAGGTGGCAAGTGCTTTCAATCAGGACTACGGCAACAACCTCGACCTGCTCCTCGTAAAGAGCAACACCGATCCTGCCAACGGTAAGACCAAGATCGGTTCGTTCGACAACATCCCCGACTACACAGAGGGACTTTCAGAGAAGACATTCACTTACACAGCCACAGAGGACGGCACAGCATTCTTCGCATTCTTCTGCCGCAGCGCTGCCAAGCGTAAGGTTACTCTCTACGACATCCAGATTCTCGGATCGAACTTCGAGAACGCTCCTGCCGACGTGGAAAACCTCGAGGCAGTAGCTGGCGAGATGGGTGAGCACACCGTAGCCATCAGCTTCGTGGCTCCTACCAAGGACGCCAAGGGCAACGCCCTTACCGACAACCTTACCATCAAGGTGTTCCGCGACAATGAGAAGACTCCTGTCAAGACATTCACCAGCATCCAGCCCGGCGAGTCATGCAACTTCACAGACAACACTGTAGGCGCAGGTCGTCATACTTACACAGTCATAACTGTTAACAAGAAGGGAGCCAGCGAGGGAGCATACACCACCGCATTCGTAGGTCAGGGCGTGCCTTCAGCACCCACAAACTTCAAGATCACCGAGGACGACGACGCCTTTATCCTCTCATGGACCGAACCGACAACGTCAAGCGACGGACATTACATCGACTTCAGCAAGCTGACATACGCCATCTATTACCAGTACGGTCTGATGGAGAACCCGCAGCTGCTCGACGGCGAGGTTTCAGGCAGCGAGCTCCGCGTGCCCAAGGCAATGTTTGACGACTACGCCAGCGCACACCAGATTCTCATCACCTTCATCATCATGGCACAGACAGAGGGCGGCATCAGCCCCATCCAGATGAATGACGTTCTCTACGGTAAGGCATACACTCTCCCGTTCAATGAGTCGTTCGAAGGCGGATTCACCTCTACAGAGCCTTGGGGCATCGTTGAGGTTAGCGATAAGTACGTAAGCTGCTGGACAATGATTACTGGTACAAGCTCGAAGAAGCCTATGGACGTATATCCGCAGGACGACGACAACGGCATGGCAATGTTCTATCAGAACAGCGAGGACGCCTACGAGGCACGCCTCATCTCGCCGCAGGTGGACATCACCGGAGCTAACAATCCTTACCTCTCATTCTACGTCTACCACTACAACAGCGCTTCCGCTACTGACAACACCATCCAGATTGAGTTGCAGTACGACAAGACATACGACTATGTAGCCATCGGCGAGCCTATTAAGGTATTCGGAGAAAGCGGTTGGGAGGAGCACAGAATTGACCTCAGCAACGCCAAGGACAAGAAGTTCCGCATAGCCTTCCACGCCACAGCCGACAAGCAGGCGCCCATCTTCATTGACAACATGACAGTGGACGGAGGCACAGAAACAGCCATCAGCTCGCTCTCTGACAGCGACAGCAGCGTTAAGACACTTGACGGCGCCATCCTTATCAATGCCGACAACGCCAAGTACAGCGTATGCAACGCAGCAGGAGCAACCGTAGCAGCCGGCACCGTAACCGGTCAGAAGGCTGTACGCCTCGCACCGGGTCTCTACATCGTACACGTAGCAGGCAAGACAGTAAAGTGCACAGTGAAGTAAAATAGCACACATAACACATATATATAATTAAAGAAGCGCTCTGAAAAGGAAACACCAAACCTTTCAGAGCGTTTCTTTCGTTTTTTATTACGTTTAAATATGTATTTCACATTACCTTTAAGCGTGTTTTTAAGAAATCATTTTGACGTAAATGTTACATAGATTTAGTAATAAAGCAAAGAAAATCGTTAGTTTATGAATAACAGTGGTAGCAACATGCTTACAAACCGAATCTTTTATTTACTACCACACTGTTTTCCTTATTATTTACATAGCATTATATACTTATTCAATCATTTTTTTATAAGTGTATTTTTTATATTTTCTTATGAAAAATTTTTAAGTTTAAGAATAATTTCTTACTTTTGCGTTATCACAAGAATTAAATCGTAATTTCCAAGCCCCAGTTACGAGCAGTTTATAACCAATAAAAAAAGCCAGAAGTTATGAAACAGTACTTACTCTTGCTTCCAATGATGTGCCTTACAGCAACCACAAGTATGGCACAAACCTCCTACGATACAGCCATAGAGGCAAAGATAGGAGAAAACACCTACAACGTGGATGGCGACGATATGCAAACCATCATCTGGAAATACACGGCGGAGAAGAACAGCGTCATCGGCGTGGGTCCATTGCCCAACACCTACACCTATCCGACAGTATGCGGCGTGCAAGGAAAAGACACCGTCAATATGAAGTCAGCCAACCTCAAGTATGGCATTAACGGCTATCCGATGGAAGCAGGAAACACCTACTTCTTCCTTGTACAGGGACGCGGAGAAACAGGATTCGTTATAGACAGCGTGGAAGACGTAGCTGACATTAACGGCGGACTGAAGAAGGACAATCCCGTGAACATCGTGCCGGGAACAATGACTTTCGTAGGCGACGCATACAACACATCCTATGCTTCATACAAGGCCTACGCCACATACACTGCCACGGAAGACGCACAGCTGGTGATTACCACCGGAGCATATCTGGCTGAATCGACAACTGTCAACGGCAATAGAGTGGAGTCTGAATACAACAATAACATGTACGTGACGAAGCTGGGCGTAGAGAAAGGCAAGACTTACGACTTCGAGTTCAACACCACACAGCCTATCATGTTCACTTCAGAACTGGCACATCCACAGCCCGGATCATTAGACATGCCGTTCGCAATGGTGGAAGGCGACAACACCGTACCTGCTGACTACGGAAAGTACTATTATACGTACACTCCCGAAAAGGCTGGATTCTTCACCATCACAAGCGACAACGACCTGCCCGGTGGAATGGTCAAGATATACAACAACAAGTATAGCATCTCATACGACGGCACATTGGCCAAGTCAGAACAGGGTTCTTACAATGTTCGCGTAGAGATTGAACAGCCCGGAACGCCGCTCTATGTACTCGTTGACAAAATTGACGGCACAAGCGAACCCCAGACATTCCGCATGGCAATGGAGGACTATAAGGACGGCGAAAAGGAGAGCAAGCCAATCATGATTGAGGCGCTCCCGGCACAGCAGACATTGCCCGAGGCTACAGGTACTATATATTATGGTATAGACGTTCCTGAGAACACCAACAAGCTGCTCATCGTAAACGCTGACAGAACCGTAGCTAACGGCACAGCATTGTCTGTATATCCTACCGGCAACGAATGGAACGGAGCCAACGGCACTTCAAGCGCAGAATATAATGTCAACACCACAAGCGGCGCACAGCGTATCATCATCCGCTGGTCTGCAGTGGAAAAGACTCCGCTCAGCTTCTCTGTAAGCATGAAGGACATCGAGAAGGGCGACCTCATCACTGATCCTATCGAGGCAGTTCCTGGCGAGAACAACATCGCAGCCGAAGGCACACGCTACTATAAGTATACTGCAACACGCGACGGCAAGCTCTCTATCGAGCCTAACAATCCTGCCGTAACAGTGGAGTTCCCGCGTGGCATCGACTCATGGAGCGGCACATACGACGCTGTAGTAAACGGTATCAACTACTCAGTGGAGGCTACCAACGGAACAGAATATCTCATCAAGCTGCAGAACTGCAAGGCTGGTGACGCATTCACACTCACTGAAGGCGACTTCGCAACCGGCGAAATCCGCTCATTGCCTATCGACATGGAGAGCAACGAATACGCATTCCCGAACAATCAGAACAGCGTTTGGTTGCGCTATAAAGCAACAAGAGACTGCATGGTAACTGTTGACTATGACGGTGACTACAACGCTTCTAACACAGTAGAGTACGGTAAGGACGGCAAGGACCAGTACGGTAATGACAACTATCTGTCACCGATGATCACCAGCACACTCGTAGGCGAGACATCCACCAACATCTATCATGGCACAATGGTGCTCAACGAGGGCAATGCTTTGCTCGTACACCTTAAGATTGCTGGCAATGCAGAGGGCACAAAGGTAACGTTCGCTGAAAGCGACATCCCCGCAGGTTACGCAGCCAACAATCCTTACGTCCTCTACGCAGGCAAGTCTGTAGAGGTGAAGAGAGGCAATGAGTACTGGGTATTGGCTTACATGACAGAGGGCGACAACGTCTTCATGACCAACACTTACAGCCGCGTTTACACATACAGCAACGAAGAGGACGCCAAGAACCTCACCAACGAGGACTATCCTAACTTCGAATACAAGTATGAGAACGATCAGGAGTCGTACTGGCTCACAAAGACAGTGGACGCAGAACAGCCCATCTACTTCCGCTTCATGCCTGACAACGACTTCACATTCACCTATGTAACAGGTGGCAAGGAAGATCCCGGAACAGGCATTGTTTCAACAGAGACTAACGTAGACAACAACGTAGAGGTGTTCACCATCGGTGGCGTTAAGGTTGCTGACAGCACAAAGGCTCTCAAGAAGGGCATCTACGTAATCCGCCAGAACGGCAAGACCTTCAAGAAGGTCGTTAAGTAAAAAAAAGAAGACGACAGTCGTAAACACATTACGACACCGGCCATCAAAGAATAATGTGAAATAAAAACGCACGTAAACGAACGGTGCAGGTCTACGGACACAATTATCCGTGTCCTGTACCGTTCTTTTTCGTTTTTTTCACCGTAAATAGAAATACTAAAAGAATAACACAACATTTTAAAAGCTACATTTATGAAGAGTTTCAAAAGACTGCTGCTGGCTTCTGCCATCGCAATGGGCAGTGTGCATGGCGCTAACGCCATCGGAGCATACCCAAGGCCCATCGTGATGAAACAGCCCGACGGCACTACCTTGCTCGTACGGATACAAGGCGACGAGAACTATCATTTTGTAACCACATCCGACGGATTCATGTTGAAGAAAGACCGCGAAGGATTCTTCTGCTATGTCGACTATGACATGAAGACCGGTAAGCGCATTGCCACAAAGCAACGCGCACACAACATCAACGAACGTAACGGTGCGGAGCGTCAGGTCGTGGCCAACCTTGTGGCAGCACAGACCATGAACGCCGACTTCCTAAAACGCACCAACATCATGCGCAAGGCGCCAGCAAAGACGCTCGACCGTAAGATTGTGGCTCCACGCAGAGCCATGGGTCAGAACGCGCAGGTGAAGGAGTCGCAGTATCTCGTGATACTCGTTAACTTCGCTGACAGCACCATGCGTCACTCCAACGACGACTTTACACGTTGGCTGAACGAGCCGGGATATAACACCAACGGTGGTACGGGCAGCGTGAAGGATTATTACCGCGACAACTCGATGGGACAGTTCATCCCCAACTTCCAGGTCGTTGGACCATACACATTGTCTAAACCTACAGCTTATTATGGCGGCAACTACAGCGACACACAAGGCACCGACGCCAATCCGCGCGACATGGTGCGTGAAGCACTTGAGCTGGCTCGCAAGAACAATCCACAACTCGACTTCTCGCAGTTCGACAACGACGGTGACGGCGAAATGGACAACTGCTACATTATATATGCCGGATACAGCGAGGCAAGTACTGCCAACGACGACGACATCTGGCCGCACTCATGGAACATGGGCGACGACAAGCCTGAATATGACGGAATTAAGGTGAACAACTATTCTTGTTCGGCTGAGCTTGTCGGTATGCCAGGCGCTCCTGCCGTTCCTTCTATGGACGGCATCGGAACATTCACACACGAGTTCGGACACGTTCTGGGTCTGAAGGATATGTACGATACGGACAGCTACGACAACGGCGTGGGTCTCGACCCCGGCGACTACAGCCTCTACGCTTCTGGTAGCTACAACAACGAGAGCCGTACACCGCCATGCCTCATGGCATTCGAGCGTATGCAGATGGGATGGATGAGCGAGGGCACCGACATCAAGGAACTGCTCAATCCGGAAGACGTTACGCTTGAGAGCATCGCCAACAACAAGGCCCGCTTCATCAACGCACAGCCCGGACGCGAAGCCGGAACCGGCATGGAATGGTTTATCCTTGAGAACCGCCAGAAGACAGGATGGGACAAATACATACCTGCACACGGTCTGGTGATCACACACTACGACTACACCAAGGAGATGCAGGAGAAATGGTGGAGCATCAACGGTCCTAACAACTCGGCACAGCACCGATGCATGTACATCGTTCCGGCGGACAACATCGATGACGCCAACTCGCGCAACGGCGACACTTATCCAGGAGCAACTGGCAATACGGAATTTACAGATACTTCCAAGCCGGCAGCCATCAACTGGAACAACGAGCCGCTCGGAGTGCCCGTGACCAACATCACCGAGGGCGACGAACTTATCAGATTCCAGGTAAAGGGCGGAACAAGCAAATGGCAGACCGCAAAGACTCTCACTCCTGTGGATGTATGGGACACACGCGCTACGTTTAAGGCTGAATACGGAAACGTTACGGCTGCCGACATCAAGGAAGCAGGATTCTGCTGGGCACTAAGCAGAGACACCTACGAGCCGAGTCTGGACGACAAGCAGTACACCAGCTATGCAAAGGTGGAGAACATCACCACATCGCCCTCTCTCACCGTGACTGACCTTCAGCCCGGCGTAGAATACGGCGTAAGAGCATACATGAAGCTTGCCAACGGCCAGACCGTATACGGCGCCACCCTGCCCTTCTCAACAGAGTGTCATACAGCTGATGTAACCGTGGACAATCCTTTCCACGACGACTTCCTGTCATGGACAAACGGACAGCCTGACTGTTGGCGCATCATCGACAACAACGGCGACGGCACCACATGGGTGGCAGACGAATCGTCAGGATCGATTGTCTATTCATTCAACTACTGGAACGACGCCGACGACTATCTTATCTGCAAGCGACGCTTCCACGTTCCAGAGAACGGAACGCTGTTCTTCACCAGAGGTGTGTCGGAACAGACATCCATTGAGAATCTTGAGGTGCTCGTGTCCACAAAGTCGAGCGACCTTAAGGACTTCAATCTCGTGGAGCGCTTCTCATTCGCTGACTACTTCGCACAGCAACACATGGAAGAGGTGGACCTCAGCAAGTATGCCGGTCAGGACATCTACGTAGCATTCAGATGCTGCTCGGACAAGATGCAGGGTTATCTGTGGTTGTGGGACGTAATGGTGACAGACAAGCTGAAGACTCCAGTAATCACCAAGTTTGAGCGCAACGGCACAGCTCTCCACGCAGAATGGACACCGGTGGAAGGTGCTACGGGATATTATCTCTACTTCGGTAAGGAGACAGACCAGGTGAATCAGGAAGCTGCATTCGCACCGATGTCGTTCTATAAGGAAGTAACTGGAGACGTGGATCTCAGCACTGGTCAGCTGTTCTTCAAGAGCACGGGAAGCGTAACGCTGAAGGAATTTGAGGACGGCATCGAGGACTGCAAGTTCATCGTAACCACAAGCGGACCGCTCGGAACGTCAGAGCTTACCGTTGAAGGCACAAAGGACATGCGCACATGGCAGACCGTCGGACCGAAGACCTCACTCACACAGTACGACTCGGAAGGTCAGGAAGTGGATCTCTCTTCTTATCTCGAAGGAAAGAACTACAAGAAGCTGCGCTTCAACTTCAAGCACGGAGGACGCAACGGTCGCGTCAAGTATCTCACACTCATCTATAATAACGGAAAGGTTTGGGAAGACTTGGCAGCAGGTGGCGTAGATGTTACAAGCATCGACATTCCAGAAAAGACAGAAGGCGAGTTCGACAAGGGACGCTACAAGATTTGGGTGGCATCAGGATGGCAGAACATCTTCTATGACGAGTCGGCTCCTGCTTACTACGAGAAGACCACAACAGCCATCAGCGACGTAATAGAGGGCACATCAGTGACGCTGACCAACAACCTGAACGACCTCCGTCTGGAAGGTCTGAAGCCCGGCAGCAGCATCACCCTTACATCGTCAACCGGCGCTACTCTCTACACTGGCACAGCTTCAGGCACATCGCTCACCATACCTACATCAGGAATGAAGGGCGTAGCCATCGTAAGCGTAGCAACCGAGAACGGCACATTCCGTACAAAGACAATCATCAGATAAGTCAAATCTTAACCAGCAATATTGAATATGAAACCAAATAAAATCACATCATTGTTACTGGCAGCGACAGCAGTCTCGCTGGCTTGGGCTTCCGTGGGAAGCTTCAAGAGCGGGATCGGTGCTAAGAACGATGAAAGCGAGAAAGTCAGACCATCGCAGAAGCTGATGGAGAAAGCGCTGCACGTCAAGCCTGCCACACCGATGCAGGCTCTTGCGCAGGACGCTAACGGAGCACCATACAATCTCCGTCTCACTGGCGTAAACGAACATACAGTAAGCTTGGCATGGACTTCACCGGAGCCTGTGGACGGCTTCTTAGAGGATTTCGAGGGGCATAACGACTTCGCCATTAACTCTCCAGGCAGCATCGGATGGACATACATCGACGCTGACAACAAGCCCACATACACATGGCAGGCCTGTACGTTCCCCACACAGGGACAGAAGATGGCTTACGTCGTGATGAACCCGTGGCAGACAGTTCCTGCCGTAAACGACAATCCTAACTACAAGCCCCACTCTGGACAAAAGATGCTCGTCGATTTCTGTGCTGTAGACGCGCAGAACAACGACTACATCATCTCACCACGACTCAACTTTGACGCTGATTTCCAGATCAGCTTCTGGGCTCGCAGCTACAAGACCGGCGAGAACTATAATGCTGAGCGTATCCGCGTGGGCTACTCCACAACCGGCACACAGCCCTCTGACTTCACTTTCGTCAACGAATCGCCCTACGTGGAACTGCCTGACGAATGGACTCTCGTGGCTTACGACATCCCCAAGGATGCACGTTACGTGACCATCAACTGCGTTTCGGACGACGCCTTCATGCTGCTTATTGACGACATCTTCGTAGGCACAAACAAGGTAAGACCCGAGTCTGCCAACATGGCACGCGCCGCAGCAAAGAACCCCGTAGTGGGATTCAATGTCTATCGCAACGGCGAGAAGCTCAACTCACAGCCCATTGAAAGCGTTAACTATACGGACGAGGTGCCTGACTACGGCGACTATCAGTACACTGTAGCGGCTGTCAAGAAGGACGGTTCGGTGTCAGAGCAGAGCGTGGCTCTCAACGTCAACGTGCCTGACACACGTATGTTGCCTTTCTTCGACGACTTCGACGACTGGACCCTCCATGAGGAAAAGTGGTCAAAGACGCAGGATGACGGAAGCACTGAGTCAAAATGGTCTATCGACTATTATGAGTACGGACTCATCGACCCGTCTGCTACATACAGCTGGTCCACACTCCAGAACTACAACCAGTCGCTTATGACACGTGAGCTTCACACCGCAAACCGTTCCAACACATGGCTGCGCTTCAACCTGAAGCTGCGCAACAGCGAACAGACCAACGTCGACTATCTCTCTGCAGAGGTATCGTCGGACGGTGGCAAGACTTGGAAGGAGATTAAGACATTCGACAATGAGGATGGCGGTTTCGAGTGGACAACATTCCAGTATCCGCTCGCCAACCTTCTTTCTTCTGACCTCTTCCGCGTCAGATTCCGCGCTCACGGCAAGGATGCCAAGTGGATTAACTACTGGTATGTGGACGACGTGAAGATCTGGACACCGGTATGGACATCGGCACAGCTTGACGTCAAGTCAGCTTCTGCAGGCAACATTGCTGATTGCGACGTAACGCTCACAGCTGATCACGGCGCTGTCATCAACACCACGACCGACGCTGCCGGACACATTGCCTTCGACAAGATAGAGGAAGGCGAGTATGAGGTAGTGGCTAAGAAGGACGGATATAATATATATAAAGGCAAGTTCCAGATTAAGAACGGTGCCAGCAACCGCATCAATGTCACTATGACCAAGCCTGTAGCCGACCTTTCAGCAAAGGAAGTAGTTGCTGACATCAACGCTGAGTCGAGCCTTGTCAAGACATTGCGCATGACCAACAACGGTGACGGCGAACTCATCTGGCACTTGGCAGCCAAGCCCGCCAAGCAGTCTGGCGACGACACCAACCGTTGGGAGAAGCAGCCTTCGTTCACAGCATCCGGCGACTTGCAGCAGTCTATCGGTTTCGACGGCGAGTTCTATTACTCTACGTCGTCTATCGAGCTTGGCAAGTTCTGGAAGTACGACAAGGACGGTCGCTTCATCGAGCAGTTCAGCATCCCCGAGATGTACTACAAGCTCTACGACATCACTTACGACGGACGCTACTTCTACGGCAGCGACTGGTCGAACCGTCTCTTCCAGCTCGACTTCGACAACCGTCGCATCGTGCGAATCATAACCGTCAAGGATCAGCCTGACCTCAAAATCACACACTGTAGCTACGACCCTGACCGCAAGGGATTCTGGGTAGGAAGCTTCACCACCATCGGATTCATCGACATGAACGGTAAGATTCTCTCACGTTTCAGCAACATCAGCACCGACGTGAGCGTATCTATCTACGGCTCGGCTTACGACAACGTATCGCCCGGCGGTCCTTACCTCTGGTTGTCAGACATGACGGCAGAATCGTCAGAGCAGATCGACAAGGTGCTCATCCGCCAGTTCAGTACTGCCAAGCGTGCCCTTACAGACGTCAAGCACTCGCTTACCGACGCTCCGGGATACGTACTCGGCAGCCAGAACACCGGTCAGAACTATGTCTGCGGCATCTTCGCCTCTACAGACATCACACCTGGCAAGCTCACCCTTTTGGGATCGCTCAACCAGATGCCTAACCTCTTCTTCCGCTACACTCTTTGCGAGACAGACAAGTGGCTCGACTTCTCGCCGCGTCACGGCAAGCTCGCTCCGGGTGCTTCGCAGGACATCAACGTAAGCTTCAACGCCCTTGAGGATGTAGCTGGCAGCAACCACTCTACAGAGGCTGTGCTCATGGCTAATCCTGAAATCGGCGACCAGACCGTCAGCTTCAAGCTCAACGTCACCGGCGAGGCTGCTTGCCCGAGACCGCAGAGCGTAAAGGCAGAGGCTGGCGACGCTTGCGCCATCATCTCATGGCAGAAAGGCAATGGTTCTGCCAAGGCAGACAGCTACAACGTATATCGCAACGACCGCAAGGTGAACGCTTCTCCCGTTAACGGCATGACATTCACTGACCAGCCTCTCGTCTACGGTGAATACACTTATAAGGTGACAGCCGTATACGGGGGCAAGGAGTCGGCAAAGAGCGACTCTGTGAAGGTGCTCGTCAAGAACGGCGCACAGTATTATCCGCCGGTAGGCGTGGCAGCAAGCATCAACGGCAACAAGAACGTGAGCCTTACATGGGAGTCGCCGCTCTTCGGAGCCGACCAGCCCGCCACAATGACTTGGGCTAACGGCAAGCATGCTGACGACATCGGCATGACAGACGGCGGCATCTTCTACGCTGGTGTGAAGTGGGACGCTTACGACATCGCCGCTTACCGCGGTAAGCGCATCTCTTCAGTCTCTGTTCAGCTTGTCAATCCTGTGCAGTACATCGCACTCTTCATCCAAAAGGACGGCGAGCAAATCTACAAGAAGCAGTATAAGGGCGACTTCAAGTTTGACGGATCTCTGACCGCTATCCCAGTGGACGAGGACATCCGCATCCTGCCGGGTCACGAATATATGTTCGGATTCGAGATCAAGAGCGACGCTGGAGTTCAGCCGCTTGGCATCGACGACAGCAAGGCTGTGTTGGATAAGGGCGACCTCCTCTCCACCGACGGCGAGAAGTGGTTCTCAGCAGCCATCTCAGGCATTGAGGGCAACTTCAACATCAACGTAGACCTCACTCCTACCGACATCACGGAAGAGAAGCCGATGGGCTATAACGTATATCGCAACGGCGTGAAGGTGAACAGCAGCCTCATCACTTCACAGAGCTACAACGACGTGCTCTCCGCAACTGGCACATTCGCTTACACCGTCACATCCGTCTACAAGAACAACGGCGAGTCGGCAGAGAGCAAGCCCGTAAACGTAGAGGCATACGAAATAAAGGACAAGACAGCTCCTAACGCTGTTTATGCTGACGTAGAGCGCAACCGCAACATCTCACTCCGTTGGGACAATCCTACCAAGGAGCCGCAGGTGATAAAGGCTGACATCACAAAGCGTCCTGTTACCACAGAAGAGGGATGCCCAGAGTATGTACGTTCGTTCTTCGGTCCGAAGTCGGGCATGGCTGTCGTTACTGACGGAACATACGTCTACACCTCTGTATACAACGAGGACGGACGCATCGAGAAGTACGACTTCGACGGCAACAAGCTCGGCACATACAAGGTGGACGGCCTCAAGGGAATACGTAACATGGCATACGACGGCGAGTGGCTGTACGTGGCTGACAACACCACCAACATCCACCGTGTGAATCCCGCTACGATGGAGAACATGGAGGACATCGCCATCTCAGAATACTCTCGTCACATGGCTTACATACCTTCATTGGACGACGGTAAGGGTGGCTTCGAGGTCGGCGACTGGCAGACTTCAATCTACGTAACCAAGAACGGCAGCAAGATTGGCACCGGTCCGATTCTGAAGGGAGCTTCAGGTACAGCCTACTACAACGGCAAGCTGTATGCCTTCGAGCAGGGCAATGACGCCAACAAGTACACCATAGGCATCTATGACGAGGAGAACAATCGCGTCGGATCTATCGACCTCGGAAAGTATGTCGAGATAGACAACATCGCAGCAGTATCGGCTGGCGGTATGTCTTCATTCACGGGCAAGGACGGCATCACCTACATGCTCCTTTCATTGCAGCGTCAGGGCGAACCGGTACAGTTCGTAATCCTCGACCTCGGTGGCTTGACCACAGTGGCAGGTTACAACGTTTACCGCAACGGAGAGAAGCGCAACGCTGAGCTGCTCACACGCCGCTACTTTGAAGAGACAGAAACTAAGGAAGGCGAGTATGGCTATGCTGTACAGACCGTCTACATCAATGGCGAGACATCTGACATGTCTGCTGTATCAACAGTTGACATCATCAGCACCGGCACAGCCAAGACTCCTGTCAACACCAACGCCAAGCAATCGTCTTACGGCTACAACGTGCTCCTCACCTTCGCTGACCCTGACATGTATCAGAACGCAGCAAGCAAGGAGAACTTCGAGGACAGCAACATCGGCGAAGAGGTTTATGGCGTTGACGGCGAGAGCTATCAGTCAGGCTGGACCGTCAATAACGACGAAGCATTCGACGGCAGCAAGTCTGTAACCGTTGACGCTCAGAACAGCGCATTCGGCGTTATCCCTGCAGAGGGTATGCGTTACATGCGCCTCGCAGCCCGCAACGCTGACGACCACAACGGCGAGGGTACACTTAATGTCTACTACTCTACCGGTGGCACACACCGCGCCAACTTCATCTTCCTCCAATCATATAAGACCTCTGAGTCATGGCAGGACATCCTCTGCGAGCTTCCTGAAGGAACAGAGTATGTGGCATTGGCAAAGGACGCATCACAGCCCAAGCAGTACGTTGACGGCGTGGCTCTTTACACCGCCAAGCCGAAGAGCAATCTTTACGGATTCAACATCTATCGCAACGGCGAGAAGATTAACGCAAATCCCGTAAACGACATCTCTTACGTTGACCGCAACTTGCTCTCAGGCAAGTATAGCTACGAGTTCGAGCTTGTTACCAAGACATCCGCTGTCAGCGAGAAGTCGGCACCGGTAAGCATCGACCTCTATTACGACAACGGTTCGCTTGCTCCTACCAACCTCCGCGTGGCACAGCAGGCTGAAGGCAACCGCCTCTCATGGCAGTTCCCGGCTCTTGGCGAACCCATCTATCTGCGTTGGCACGACGGCTACAACTATAAGGCAGGTGGTCTGACCAATGGTGGCGCGTTCTTCGCAGGCGCATGCTGGTTTGCTTCTGACCTGAAGGGATATGGCAATCTCGCTCTGAGCGATGTAGAGGTATACATCAATCAGATTCCTGAGGCGCTCTTCCTCCTCGTCTATGAGAACAACACCCTCGTACGCCAGCAGTTCGTTCCGAATCTGAAGCAGTACTCATTCAACACCATCCACCTTGAGGAGCCGCTCAAGATTGACGAAGGCAAGAACCTCCGCGTGGCAGTATACATCGAGCAGAACGAAATCACTGTTCCTCTCGGATACGACCGTGGTCCGGCACGCAGCGGACGTGGCGACCTCTACTCTTCTGACGGTATCACATGGCAGACAATGGAGGATTCGGGTTCTGAGGTAGACGCCAACTGGAACATCTCTATCGGACTCAGCCCCTACTCTAATGTCCTTCCCGGCACAGAGAAGAAGGCAGCCAAGAAGCTCCCGACATTCCAGCCCAAGCGCATGGCTAACGCTGACATGACATTCAAGGCTGTGGACACTAAGGGCGAGGCTTCGTCTGACAAGAACGTCTTTGAGGGATACAACGTATATCGCAACGGCGAGTGTCTGAACGACGAGCTGACTACCGACACTGTCTTCACAGACACGAAGGCTTTCTCTGACAAGTATCTCACTTATCAGGTATCGGCTGTCTACTCAGTAGCTGGCGAGAAGTTCTCTGACAAGGTAACCATCATTGCCACTGGCATCGACGGCGTTAACGGTCAGAACGGCGTAACTCTTAAGGTGGAGGACGGACAGCTTATCGTCCTCGGCGCTCACAACGGCGACCGCATCACAGTGGCTTCTGCTGACGGCAAGCTCATCGCAAGCGCCATCGCCACTGACGACTATAGCCAGACTGTAAGCCTTGCTGCGGCAACCACCGGTACATACATTGTGAAGGTAGGCAACGCCACATTCAAGCTTAACATCAAGCGTAAGTAAACATATCACGTAAAGCCGGCACAGGCTTTACCTAAATAGCAAGAGGGTGGGACAACGCTGCTTTAATAGCAGTAGTTGCCCCACCCTCTTTTATTATGTCAATACCTAATATTTCTGAAAATCACACTACGTTTTGTCTTTGTCTCTAAAAAAAATGTGTAATTTCGCACACGATTTACAACATCACAGTTTTTTCATACATACTTAAATATACACAAAAGATGCATAGCATGCTGCAAAGACTCAAGTATATTGTGTCTTGTTTCCTCATCATGTGGACATACTTCCTTGTCCAGAAACCATTATTCATCCTCTGCAACGCCCAACGGACCTACTCCGTTTCGGACTACATCGACGTAATGTGGCACGGCGCTTCGCTGGACGCCACCACCACGGGCTATCTGACCATCGTGCCGTTCCTGCTGACTTTGGTGTCGGTATGGTGGCGCGGGCTGCCGCTGAAGAAGATCACGACGCCTTATTATGCCGTGATGATGCTGTTGGTGTCGCTGATATTCATTGCTGACGCATCGCTCTTCTCGTTCTGGGACAGCAAGCTGGACAAGGCGGTGTTTGTGTATATCGACTCGCCGAAGAACGCTGCGGCAAGCGTGTCAACGGGATACATCCTGCTGCGCGTACTGATAATTCTGCTGCTTACTGCCGGCACGACATGGACGCTGCGCCGCATCACGCCCCGACACCTGGACGCCATAGAGGGAATGACGCACCGCGGACTTGCCACGCTCGGCTCCGTGCTGGTGGGCGGACTGCTGTTTCTGGTCATCCGTGGCGGCATCAGAGTGTCTACAGCCAATGTGGGCAGCGTATACTACAGCAACGACCAGTTTCTGAATCTCTCTGCCATCAATCCGGCATTCAATCTGCTGGCAAGCATGGAGTTCGGCGAGAAGTATGAGGACGAGTTCGATTTCTTCCCCGAGGAGCAGCGTGCCAGCCTCATGAAGGGAATGTACGCCACGGCAGACACTGCCACGGTGAGCGTGCTCAACACAAAGCGCCCCAACATTCTCTTCATCTTCATGGAGAGTTTCGGCTCCACAATGATAGAACGTCAGGGCGGCGTGAAGGGAGTGGCGCCTACGCTGGACCGTCTTGCTAATGAGGGCGTGTTCTTCTCCAACCTCTACGCCAACAGTTTCCGTACGGACCGCGGCACGGTATGCACGTACAGCGCCTATCCGGGTCTGCCAACGCTCTCAATAATGAAGGTGCCGAACATTGCGCGTAAACTGCCAAACATTGCGCAGTCGCTCGGTAAGGCGGGTTATCAGACCGACTTCCTCTACGGCGGCGACATCAACTTCACCAATATGCGCGGCTATCTCATGGCTGGCGGTTTCCAGAAGCTGACATCGCAGGACGACTTCTCCTTGCACGACCGCAACTACAGCAAGTGGGGCGTGCCTGACGACATCACCTTCAAGCGTCTGCTGGCGATGCTCAAGGAGCGTGAGGGACAGAAAGAGCCGTGGTTCACGGCGTTCCTGACGCTGAGCAGTCATGAGCCGTTCGAGGTGCCGTTCAAGAAGTTCGAGGACAAGCATCTCAACGCTTTCGCCTTCACGGACGACTGCATAGGAAAGTTCATCAAGGAGTTCAGGAAGTCTCCGCAGTGGGACAACACGCTCATCGTGCTCCTCCCCGACCACGGCATCCCATACCCGAAGAAGGGTGAGCGCTTCGCCCCGCACTTCTTCCGCATCCCGATGATATGGACGGGTGGTGCCGTGAAGGGACCGATGGAGGTGGACCGCATCGCCAATCAGACCGACCTCGCCGCAACGCTGCTGGCACAGTTGGGCTTGCCGCACGGCGAGTTCGGCTTCAGTCGCAACGTACTGGACAAGAGTTACACGAACGAGTTCGCCTTCTACTCCTTCGTAAACGGCTTCTGCTATCTTGACCACACGGGCGTAAGCGTCTACGACAACGCCGCCAACCACGTGTTCTACAAGGAAGGAGCGGCTGGCGACGACGCCCGCGTGAAGAAGGGCAAGGCCATTCTGCAGACGCTGTATGACAAGGTCGGTGAATTGGAAATCAAGAATTAGGAAATATCGGTGATTAGGATTTTGGGGTTATTAATACCAATATTCTTCTGTCACCTCGTCAGCTTTCTCCTTTGTCATAGCTTTGTAGATGTTGTCGGCAACGAATCTATGGAAGGCACAATAGTCTGGCTCATAAAGTTCTGTGGCCTTGGTCCATTCCTGCGGGAAATCATAAGGACCATGGCCATAGCCAATATTATCAACAACAGCAGCTACACAGATTTCATCATCGTCATCCAGTCCGATGCCGAATATTGACACTTCTGTTCCGTCACCGTCATAGCCTTCACATTCGTCTTCCCAATCAGGCACGGCAATGTATCGCTTGTCACCTTTCTGCTTCAGCAGATTAACAATGTCTTTGTTTGCTTCTTCGTTAGTCATAATGTTACTGATTTTAGTTATTCGGCGCAATGCCGCAAGCAGATTCTCCAAGCTGTTCTCATCTTGAATCTTCACTTCTCGCGGCTTACATCCCTGTGCCTCGCCCACGATTCCAGCCTTTTCCAACTGGTCCATAATTCTGACCGCACGGCCGTAGCCGATAGACAAGCGCCGTTGAATCAACGAGGCAAAGCCCGACCGCATTGTTACGATTATGCGTGCAGCTTCCTCGAACAGAGGATCGAGCGAACTGCTGTCTATGACATATTCTGAGTCAAGACCCTTTTCTACATGCATATCCATCATTTGATTTTTCTCCATTGTTTTGTTTTTTTATTATAGAATATTCTTGTAATTATAGCATAAAAGCAATGCTCATGTCGTCATTGCTGACTGTCCTGCTGTAATGAGAGGCTTCTGCTCTTCAAGCCACATCTTATAGAAGGTGATGGATGTGAGTTATATCCTTTTTATCAAATACAATATTACATTTATACAGATTGGGGAGGGTGAGCGAAATCTACTTGTTACATAGGAGCGTCTGAGTACCATAGATCGTCACCCAAAATCATTGATTCAAACGAACCTTGAAAGTTATAAATTGTGCCTGTATCTTTAAATACATCAATCCATATGCTGACGGCGTCTTTTGACATGTGTCTTTCGAACTTTTCCATATCCTCAGGACGAACAACAAGTGAACTTATCAAATGGCGTTCTCTTTCTTCATCTTCCTTGATGATGGTATCCTTGAAAGTGCTTAGTTTTTCCTTGGCTTCTGCTATGAGTTGCTTCACTTTTTCTTCGTCCATACCGTCTGTATGAAGAAAACCTAAACAATTCCTGATGGCATCTATATAGCCACAACCTTTTATCGCATAGTAAAGCTCGCGATTGTATACAAAGTCATTCTCGCAATTATCCAACACGCATGCGAAGATGCGCTCTTTCCATGTGTCGAATGTTGGTTCGACATTTGAGCTATATACAGCTTTACCATTGGTTATTGACACCCCGTTTCTATTACTACATATCAACACGACGTGCTTTCCTGAAGCAGTAAGCAGTTTTTCTGTCAGGAGAATCACATAGTCGTATCCGTTTTGCAGTCCACTACCGCGGTATAGAATAACTAACGCTTTCTGTGGAATGGATGTCAATATAGGAATTTGTGCCTCCAAATCGGCTAAATTATTTGGATTCACTCTAAGCGACCTCACCATTCCTTTACCAAAGATATTTTCGCCTATTACACATGTTTGCTTAACGCAAGCCTCCTCGCCTCTATCTTTCCATCCGCAAAATGCCACAAGTGGCTTTTTGCGTGGAAGCAGGAAGTACTCCTCAAGAACCATTTCGTGCTTATCATATGTGAAGACATGCAACTCATCTTCCGGCAACAGACAGTTGATATGATTCTCTGTCATATCCTTGTCCTCCACAGCCACTTCTCCATTCAGACATTTCTCCGAGAACTCTCTAAAGAAATCTCTCTCAAGCAACTGTGATATTTTAAGCAGCAGGTCGGTGTCGAGACTCGTCTTGCCGAATATCTCGTACGTGGCAGAGCTGGACTTGCACAAGTCTTTGGCAAAAGCCGTTACTGAAGGGTACTTTGCCTTTACTTCCTTCAGAATCTCTTGTCCTATATTATATTTCTCCATTGAATTGTATTATTATTTATGTTATAGTTGTACAATGGTCGCAGACTGTCACCGGCTATCTCGAAAGCCACAATGTCGCGAGCGTACTCGTTGCTTCCTACTTTAGCAGAGAGGAAGAACACGTAGGAGCGATTGCCGTATTCATCGTCAAGACTTACAATCTTCTGCACTTCATGGTGGCTGTAATCATCATTAGGATGGGCAAGTTGCAGCAGAGGTCTATGCTCCTCGTGCAGCTTGCCGTCAGCAGACTTAAACTTCACCACACAGTCGATATCGGGTGCGGTTCCGCCTTCGCCTGTGTCATGCCAGATGGCTGTCACGATACTGTCGTCAGAGACTATTGTGTGGTAAGTCTCGATAGAGTAAGACTTACCTGAACTCTCATCGAGACTTGTATCGGAAGACTTGTTCAAACATGAAGAGCATATAGACAATGCCAACAAGGCTATGCTACAAAGTTGGAGTATCCTTTTCCCATTCCTCATCGTTTCCATTAGACATATATTCCCGTTTTATTTTTTCGTCTTCAAAATCACTCGTAAACATACATTCTGCCAAAACCTCACCATCCTCTGCGTATTCGGGGTCGAATACAAGTCCTGGGAGAGTAAGCGGTTCTTCCTGTCCATATATGTATGAACCGATATAGACATATTCCTTGGAAGGCTCTACCTTATCTTTATCTAAAAATACATCTCTTTCGCGTGCAAAATCAGAGTACTCATCATCGTATCCTTCGAAATCGTTTAATTCCCACACAAAGCAAAGCTCGTACATCAAACATTCGAAGAAGAAACGTTCGTTGTTTGCTTCAACAAAGTGGCTATGCGTATCCTCTTGATAAAACATAGGATATAACTTCGGCTCAAATATCCAATTCAGACTTATTTCTTTGACAGTTTCCAGAATTTGCTCTTTGATGAACTTGCTCCAAAGGCTGGTAACCTGATAGGCATAGTCTTTCTTTACTTTCAGATATATTTTCATTTTCTTTTCGTTTAGACCTTTATTCTGATGGAGGGAAAATTTGATTGATGACAACTTCATTGCTGTCATCAAAATATATTCCGTCCATATCACGAGAAAAAGAGACAAAACCATCTCCGTCGCATGGGCCGTAGCAGCACAATCTTTCAGCTAAGTCATCATAGAAGGCTTTCATTATCTTCTCGTATAGGTCGGGAGCCTTCTCCTGCAACCAAGGGTCGAACTTCTCCCAATAGTCCTCTTCCTCCACATCATGAAGAATGGTGTCTTGGGCTTCTTTCCATAATGCAAGCAACTTATCCGCTTCCTCGTCAGAGAATTTGACAGTAGCACCGTCATTATCCCAATTTATATATATTTCTGCGTTAATCTCTTTCATTGTCTGTGATATAGTTTAACTTTATGATTGATGACTTGCAATCCACTCTTTTGCGAGTGTGGTGGCAAAGCCGTAGAAGTCTTTCTGATGAACATCCGACCATAGTTCTTCATTGGTTTGAAGATACTCCTCTAGTTGATTTCTCAACTCTTCGTTTTCCGTTCTTTCGAGAACCACTCTGATGAGTGTTAGCGCACGGATATCGCCTAAATCTTTGTATATCATATTCTTTCGCTTTTAGTTATTTTCTTTTTTACGAATCTCTTGCAGAATAGCTTCGCGCATCCACCATACGGCATACGAGGCAAACTTGAAGCCACGCGACTTGTCGAACTTATGGCTGGCACGTAACATTCCGTAACGACTGGCTGCAATGAGTTCTTCCTTTGAGAGCCCCTTGCCCACATACTGCCTTGCCACAGCCTTGACAAAGACAGAACCGAGTTCTGCCAACTCGTTCTCCGCATTGGAGTCGCCCTGCTGGATGAGGTCGATAAGACGCAAAGCCTCATCGTTGTCGATGATAGGCTTCTTTTCACAGTTTGTTGTAGAATTGTTGTTCATCATATCTTTAATGTTTTTAGTTGTCGCGCGAAATTTACCCTGTTTTTCTGAAATAAAAAAATCAGACCTTGCAAAATCTGCTTAAGACTGGTTTTTATTGATTTCCTACTCGAAAAAACTGAATATGGCTTGGATAATCCAGCCAATAATCATAAAGACGAGTTGTATGACACTTGTTATTCTGTTACTTGTTTGCCTGTTTTGTCAATGGTAATCCATTCACCATTCAGTTTAACCTCTGCAGTTTCTGCTCCGAACCAAAAATAATCAGCATCTTCGTATTTGCAAGAGATTATTTCTTCACCATCTTTATTCACGAAGCCCCAACCTTCTTTAGATTGTACCCGTGCTAATCCGTAAGAAAAAGCATCAGCATATTTATATTTGCAAGGGATTATTTCTTCACCATCTTTATTAATGAAGCCCCAACCTTCTTTAGAGTGTACTCGTGCTAATCCGTCAGAAAAAGCATCAGCATCTTTATATTTGCAAGGGATTATTTCTTCACCATCTTTATTCACGAAGCCCCAACCTTCTTTAGAGTGCACTCGTGCTAATCCGTCAAAAAAATCATCAGCATCTATATATTTGCAAGGGATTATTTCTTCACCATTTTCATTGACGAAGCCCCAACCCCAACCTTCGTTAGATTGCACGAGTGCTAATCCGTCAAAAAAAACATCAACATCTTCGTATTTGCAAGGGATTATTTCTTCTCCATTTTCATTGGCGAGGCCCCAACCTTCTTTAGACTTTACTTTTGCCATTCCTTTACGAACACTTTCAACTTCTTCATATTTGCAAGGGATTATTTCTTCACCGTCTTTATTGATGGTGCCCCAACCTTCCGCAGACTTTACTTTTGTTAATCCTAACCAAAAATAATGGGCCTCTTCATATTTACAAGAGATTATTTCTTCTCCATTTTCATTGACGAAGCCCCAACCGTCTGCAGACTTTACTCCTGCCAATCCTTCAGAAAAGCCACAGGCCTCTTCATATTTACAAGCGATAATCTCTTCGCCATCTTCATTGACGAAGCCCCAACCTTCTGCAGATTTTACTCGTGCTAATCCGCCAGAAAAAGCATCAGCATCTTCATATTTGCAAGGGATTATTTCTTCTCCATTTTCATTGACGAATCCCCAACCTTCTGCAGACTTTACTTTTGCTAATCCGTCAGAAAAAGCATCAGCATCTTCGTATTTGCAAGGGATTATTTCTTCACCGTCTTTATTGATAAAACCATACTTTCCGTCAAGTCTTACTTTTATCAAACTATTACAGATACAATCATCATGCCAGTCATACTTGCCATAGTCATGCCCATCTCCATTCCAGTATTTTTTGGCCAGTTCGTCGGCTTCTTCCTTTGTCATTGCCTTTTCAATGTTGTTGGCTACGAATCTATAGAAGGCACAATAGTTTGGCTCATAAAGTTCTGTGGCTTTGGTCCATTCCTGTGGAAAATCGTCAGGACCATGACCATTGCCGATATTGTCAACAACTGCAGCAATACAAATCTCATCATATCGTCATCCAGTCCGATGCCGAATATTGACAATTCTGATCCGTCACCATCATCGCCTTCACATTCGTCTTCCCAATCGGGCACGGCTATGTAGCGTTTGTCGCCCTGTTTATTCAGCAAGTCGATAACGGCATCTTTGGCTTTATCGTTGATAGCATTCATTTCGTTCAAGAATGCATCTGGGCTTATTTTTTCTGCTGTTTTGTTAGCCATATTATTTAAAAATTAAATTGATTATTAGTTGTTGCTCTCTTTTATGAATCCGCATATAAAGAGAAACATGTCTCATGTCTTTTAAAAAGTTTTGCCTACTCCCTTTGCAGCGTTTCGGCTGTCTCTGTTATTATCTCGACAACTGCATCATCGTAAATCAACCTCATACTCATTGAAATAGATGAAGCCGTCCTTCCAATGCTCACAGTTCCACTTGTGGATGTCATCAACAGTAAGAGTGTCACGTTTCAAGACACGTGCGAAATAGGCTAATGCCTCATCCATACTGTTGAACCGCTCGTAACCACACAAAACCGGCTCTTTCAAATGAAAGTCCACACTGACGCGTGTCGGGAAATATTTCCCTTCTGCATCATTTGTTGCATAAGTCTCATCGCAATAACTTTCCACCATATAGTATATGGTCATACCTTCATAGTGGCTTTCAAGCGGATGTCGGAAGTTTGCCGTCACCCAATCTTCCTCGGCTTCAATACTCAATGAAATATCTACGAACTCACATTTTATAATGTTGCCCCGAAGATATTGTTCTTTGGTATCTACTCCGAGACTATACACCATACTTGCGTAAGATACAGACTTGTCTTTACCCTCTTCAAGCAGTTTCTTGTTTAGAAGCGTCCTATACTGGTCATATATCTCTTGAAGGTCATTTGGTTTGCCTTCAATGCGATAGTATACTGTGGTCAAATACTCCATAAAGCATGATTCGATTTTAAATGTGACTTTCTTTTGTAGCGCATAGTCAGAACAGCATATCCCTTTCCAGCGTTTCGGCTTCCTCTGTTGTTACTTGTTATTTTGTCACTTGCTTACCCGTTTTGTCAATGGTAATCCAATCACCTCTTAGAGGCAAGACTTTCACAAATCCTTTTACGGTGAATTTCTTTACATCAACATACTGACAAGGAATTACTTCTTCTCCTTCTTCATTCACGAAGCCCCAAAGATTGTTTAACCTGACACCTGCATATCCATTCTTAAATATCCTTGCGTCTTCATACTTGTTGCAAGGAACGACAACTTTGCCAGTCATACTGACTAATCCCCATGTGTCATCCTTGTTTTCCTTGACGTAGGCGTATCCATTTTCCATGTCAGACACATCACTATACTTACAAGGAATTATCTCTTCTGAATTCATGTTAATCCATCCATATTTGAAATTCCGCTTAGCTCGAGCTATTCCGCCCTCTTCAAAGGACCAGAGAAAATTATATACGCACGGGCCCAATAATTTTGTTACGCTATTATATATTCCGTATTTTATATCGCATATCTCGCCTTTTGCGTATCGAGTAATCCTGTACAAGAAAATTCCGTGTCCTATACATTTTGGATAGAAATCTCCTACAAAGTCATACTTTGCCTGTAGTTCTGCAGCAATCAGTTCCTTTTCATCTTTTGTAAGCGCGTTGAATTCACCAATAGGACCTGTCAATGACGGATTCTCAAACTCAATCGCCATTAATGAAGTGCAGCCAGCAAACGCCATTCGCTCCACAATCTTCACATTCTTGTTTAGATATACAGACTCCAGATGCTTGCAACTTGCAAAGGCTCTGTCATAAACAAGACATTTGCCTCCATCACTTATCTCAATGTTGAGACTCTTCAACCCTGAGTTTCTGAACGCTGACTTGTCGATAATCTTCAGGTGACTTGGAATATTTATCTCTTCCAAAGCTTTGCAGCCAGCAAAGGCACCTTCCCAAATCTTGCCCAACGTTTCAGGCAAGATTATCTCCTTCAAACTCTCACAAAGTGCAAAACACTCTTTGCCGATGAATTCTACTCCAGGCATTGTAACCTTGAAGAGTTTGCGGCAGCTTGCGAAAGCTCTTGTGCCCAAGTCGACAACAGATGCTGGCAACACCACATCATGAAGATTGTCTAGTCCTTGGAATGCCTCGTCACAGATTGCCTTCACACCATCTTCCACTTCAAGGTACTCAGGATTGCCGAGTACTTTCAACAAGCGAAGTCCGTCCTCGCTGTAGATTGGTCCAGAAACCTTATTGCGTCTGGCTTTCTTGATTATTGCTTGATCTTCTTTTGTCAATCCTGTATTCATATTTATTATTTTTAGTTGTAATTCCGGGTGCAAAGGTAAACAGTTTTTAGCCTTTGCACCCTATATCGCTATTCGGAAGAGCCGGAATGCGGTGTCGGAAAATCAGGAATGTCAAATCAGGTTAATAATCTTCTTGGATATCTTTATTTTTGTGCCTTTCGGTTCTTCCCTTGAAGCTCGTGTCTTAGCGTCACGCTCATTGAGACGCTGATAAAGATAGATTGTCTCATCGTCCAGAAGTGCTTCTCCCAGCAAGCCCAAGTATTCTTCTTTGCCCTTTATCTTGATTATCTTGTCGTATGCAGTAGAGTTGCTCTTCTTGCCGTTATATTCAGAAACCATAAGTCTAAGTACGCCGTCTGTTCTTATAAGATTAAGTTCGTCGGTAAGTTCACAGATGTCTACATTATTATATAACTGGTCAAGCGATTCGTCTTCAATGTCTTTGTCTGCCTTCTCAGGTCTTCCCATCATATCCCTAAAAGAATCCGAAACCATTTTCAGATTTGGAATTCTGCCTTTGTCGCCCAGTTCTTTTAGAGTCAGGTCGATAGGCTTCACATGGTCTATGGCTATATCGGATATGTCCTTCACGATCATGGGCACTTTGGTATTGCCATCTCCGGTTGGGGTATATGCCGTATAGCACTTATTGGATGCAGACAAAGCGACTTTAACTTCGTATGTGCCGTCAGAGTCGTATGTGCCGTCAGTTTTTTTCTTTTTCTCAAAGACGAGAAACACCTGCTGAGCTTTAAACTGTACGCTTTTTATCTCTTTGTTGTCGTCCTCATAGTGCACAAAAATGCCTTCTGCCAGCTTTCTCAACCAATCTGTGAATTCTTTGGTCTTGCCAGCTTTCTTGTAGAGCTTCGCTATATAGCTTAAAGGCAACCATACCTTATTACCGGAAATGCGGTCCTGACGACGTAGACGACCCATAAACTTCGTCATTAGTTGTTCGTGCAGAAATACGGTACGTTTTGCAAAAGCCGTTTTAAGCCAGCTTTCTTCCGTATCACTAAGTGTAGGTGTCGTACAAGCTGAAGCTATTTTCTTCTTTATGCTTTTCTTACTTGCTGCTTCAGAACTAAGCAGCTTCTCCAGAAAGTCTGTAAACTTGTTGCAGTAAGTTTCGTAGCTTCTCAGGCTGCCCCAATTGTAGACGCATACCGAATATCTTAATAAGCCTATCAACTTTATGCATTCGTCTTCGCGATTGTTCGCTATAAGCTTGATAACCAGAGTAAGAAAGTTCTTTTCAGCATCCGTTTCGAATACTTCATCCTTCCCTAAGGCATTGATTACACTACGATACTGGCTTCTCGATTTTTGATTAGCATCTTTACACATGCTATTTTCAAAAGCGTCCAGTAACACTTCTATTGCTTTTTTCATAGTTATTGGTTTAATTGTTTACGTATAAATCGTAGAAAAGATGCTCAAAGTTACATAATATGGATTAAAAGACAAAATAAATGTTCGATTTTTTTGTAAAAGACCGAATCAATCTCGAAAGCCACAATATCGTCAAATTGCTCTGCAGAAAAAGGGTAATCGTAGGAGGCTATGGCGTCTCGCCGTAGCCACGCAGCCTTGGACAGCAAGCTGATTGAATCTGAATTGCGGGTTCCGCGGAGCGGGACCTATATCATGAAACCCACTGCAAGCTGCGAAGCAGCGCAGCTGTGGGTACGTGCGATATCTCCACCAAAATTAGTTCCCAGGAGGGGGACTGACGCATCCCCTATGATGTTGAGGATGATAGTAGGTTCTGCTATGAGTGGGTGCGTGGCTACGGCGAGACGCCATAGCCTCCTATGTTTGCCTTTACAGCTGTAAATTGCAGTTTATCGGTGAGTCTGCTGCGGCAGGCAGGGCTTTGACAAAAACCTTTATCCACAATCCGCTTATGCTTTTCGAGCCTTCGGCAATTCCTTTATGGTATATATGGTAGGGTGTCCAGTTCGTTGTACCAAATTTAGCTCACTTTCCTAAGCGTTTTGGTT
>OIXX01000264.1_pt1 | contig 37940 bp, 33 predicted proteins | sample 1588161 | NCBI WGS metagenome assembly OIXX01 (sample SAMN03283274) | human gut metagenome | biome: human-associated habitat; material: feces | host: Homo sapiens | place: Peru | collected 2012
TGGATTCCATAACTTTGGCGTACATGACAACTTGCAACCGAACTGCGCCATTGTTTGGTTGAGGGTGAACTGACCGCTAACGGCTTGGTAACTGAAATAACTCAATATCCTGCTCGGCTTTGCTTTGTAGCCAATTAGCAGAATTATGAAATATTGCTCATTTTCAACCACTTGTAGTTCATTTCTCTCATCTTCACTTTCAGTTGCTTTTGCTTAAATTGTGCATTACGGTCGCCATACCTTTGCCACATTGGAATTATCCTTCGGTGCCAGTCTTTATACGGTTGCATCCCTATTGGATCACAAGAACATCACAACAACGCAGATATATGCGAAGGTTGTAAACAAGGAAAAAGAGCGTGCCATAGGGCTTTTCGACAAGAATTTCAAGTAACAAACAAGTAACATACTTCTCGTTTTCGAGCTAAAGAGCATTGGCACAGCTCACTCCAGACGTGTCTATATTAATTACCTGCGCGTCTATCTTTTATAGAAACCATTCGTTTTACATACAGGGAAAAAGCGCCACAAACCTTGTATGTAAGGATTCTTGTACCCTATTGAAATCCCCATCTTGCGAACATGATATATAGTTTTAATTAGTTCTATTTTTTAGATCGCATCTTTTATAACATAGATGTAAACCAGATATATGGTGCGGAAACGAATTGTATATTACTAGTACAATTACGCATTTAATTATAATAACTCGTCTGAAAGACCGGGAGGCGAAGTAAGATAATAACTTTCAAAACAAAAAAACTCCCTATAAGTTCAGGCGATTTATCGCCTGACTTATAGGGAGAACTTGTATTTAATAATTTTATGATTTCAATTGATGCAATTGCTCTTGGGTTAAGCCCGTGAGTTCCATGATTGACTCATCATCCATACCCTTCAATAGCATTTTCTTCGCTATATCCAGACTTTTATGATAGCTGCCTCTTGCTTCACCTTTGGCAATGCCTCTTGCTTCACCTTTGGCAAAACCCTTGGCTTCACCTTTGGCAAAACCTTTGGCTTCACCTTTGGCTACACCTTCATCAATTCCATTCATGTAATAGCTCATTAAGACGCCATAGTAATCATCGGCAGCCTTCAAGCTCTCATCATATTTCTCTTGCTCCTCCTGACTCAGGCAGCGGGAATCCGCTAGTTCAGCAAGACGCTTGAAAATCTTCTTCTGTGCCGTAAACGGCATTCTCTCTAATGCTTCCATATGCTTTAATACATAAATCCATTTGTCAAAATCACTTTCACATTCTTCTGCCTTCTTGTCAAAGAAAGGAAGAGATAAGTAGATGAAGTGAAGATTGTCGGAAAAGACATCTTGACTTCCTTTTTCATACAGACCAACATCGGTTCTGAATTTCGTCACCGAATTGTCTTTTGGCATGAAGTTCATCAGGCAGACTACATAGACGGGCATCAGGTGATAGAGAGCAGGTTTCTGCTCTATTGTTTTTTTACGCTGCCCGACAATAGCCTTGCTGGCATAATAGATGGAGCGATTGATAAAAAATGGCACCCATCTGTTCTGCATCTCGACAATGAAATGATTTCCATTATCGGTTTCACAATAAATATCAAAGATGCAGCCACGCAAATCTTTTGAATCTGCCAGCTGCTCTTTATCCTTGAAGGTGACATCCCTGATATGCATTTCGTCAACCAACAGGTCGTTCAAGAAACTAATCAGCAAGTCCTTGCTGAATTCTTGTCCGAAGAGGCGTTTGAAGCCCCAATCGGTGAAGGGGTTAATATATTTACCCATGGCAAAATAGTGAGATAATTGATATCTGATGGCAAATTTACGATTTTTCTCTGAAATCTCCAAGAAAAATAATGAGTTTTTTCAGAAAAACATCTAATGAAGTTCTTCTATACAGTAGCATTATGTAAAACTTTTCTGCATATCATCCCATCCCTCTTTTCTGCCCCGGATGATCTCGCAGTAAGTGATGACATGGAAAAGGGAGTGATTAATAGTATAAAGATTGAGGGAGTTAAGGGCGAAGGTGATTATAATCTTTCTACAAAAGAATGGTCAGTTTCCTCTTCTTCTGCTAGCTACAATGTACCTATCTCTGCTGGTGGTCTGTCTGTTTCTACTACACCGCCAAGACGGTCCAGAGCCGGTCCGGCCGTTCCTCGCTTTTTAGCCATTTATCAATTTAAAATATAATGAGTTATGAATATAATTATTGTCAATAGCAGTTAGCCAGAATGTTATTAAGATTTTCAGATATTCCTCAATAATCTCATTGGAAATACATAAAACGAACTCACCTTCAATGAATGGCTACTGCCTAGCTATCGTGGGGGAGTCAGCATTCATCCGGCTCCCCCAGATACTCAAAGATAACACCCACCTGCCGGGGCGAAAAATACTGGCAGCCTACCTGGTATCCCTGCTTCTTCAACTCATCCCATAGAGGATTGCAACGCTTCACCCAATCCATCAGATGGCGGCGAGCCGTCGCCTTGCTGGTGGCTTCCGGAAAAAAGAGCAAGCCCAATTCCGTCTTGCTGTACATACGATTCGATAATTCCATAACTAATATTCTCATCTGTATTCTTCAATGATTCATCAATCCAAGATGCTTATTTATGCATGATGATCCTTGAAAAAGCCATCCAATGCCTTGGCTATGTAGGCACCTACATTTATCTTTCTATGCTCCTGCTGGCATTTACGGATAAAGTAGTCTTTCTTCTGAAACCAGTCTTCCAACTCGCCCAGCATGTCGAGTACCAGGCGCTGGCTTGCCTTAGCAGCAATCTTATCATCCACATGATATTGCGTGAGGAGTCGCCATTTCAGTCGGGCACGAACACCCTGCAGCTCCTCCGAAGCCTTGCTGCCATCCGTGGTATCGCCCGTATTCTGGCGATCCTTGAAGAAGATGGTGATATGGTCGGGCATGCTGTGATGCGCCTCTGCCTCTTCTGATTTGTAGAAAGGCTGATATACGGGATATTGGTTGATAATCCCCATGTCGTAGAGGCATTTCAGATCATTGCAGGCAAAGTCGAGTGCCTTGTTCTTGAATGCCGACCAGGTCTTGTAACAGTCCTTTCTGCCATGCAGCAATGCCATCAGGTTTTCGGGCTTCACCATGGTATAGCCCTTGGCACCCCAGCAGTTCATTAGGATATATAGCTTGATGCTCGATGCACCACGGCACTGCTGCACCACATTCAGATCGATGTGGCAGGCTCCTTTGTCAAAACTGAAGAAGAAACGGAAGGTATTGAGGTCGAAGCGGAGCTTTACCCACCATCTGCCCTGACATTGGCTAATCTTGCATTCGAAAATATGATCAAACTGGGTGTAGAAGGTTTGACTGCCCAGTTTGTAGGCGAGATTCAGGGGCTGTTTTGCCATCTGGTGCAAAGCATTGCGCAACTGAGAAGCGTGTCTGGTATCAGCCAGATTGAACTCGGAGAGCTTCATACAGAGGTCGATATGGCCTGCGGCACGCTGTTCGGCGGTAAAGAAAAAGGTATCTCTACTTACTTGATAACGGATGCAGTAGTCTATCAGTTTCTGATACTTCTTGATTACCTGCAACATGATTTTCAGTTCTAGAGCAGAAAAGTCGTTGTGCGACAGTCCTTGTACCCCTAGAATGGTAACAATGTCTTTTTCCTGTTTAGGAGAAGGCATCTGGAAGGGCTCGGGCTCTTCCAATTCCTGGTTTTGATTGTTTGTTGCCATATTGCTTTTGTTTAGTTTAAGTTTAAATCACCTTCCGGGAAGGAGATTCTTGATGTTATTATAGAAATACGGCACGGAATTAAAATAAGATTCCAACTTTTTCGAGGAGAACAGGTCAACATACATTGACCTTTAGGAACGTTCAGCATCGACTTTTTACCTTACTTCGCATCCGTGCCGATAATTCAAATCGAATTAATCGGGCACAATAATGCCTTGTAAGGATCTAAATTGAATGCTCATTTTTCAGGCCCTAATCCTACTCAATGAGCGATGTTGGAAAATCCTCACTAGAAAGTTGCTCCCCTGGCAAAAGCATCAGGAGCTGAGAAATTCCTATTCTCTTAACTTTCTTGATGCAAAGATAATCATTTATTCTGACTTAAACAAATTTTATTCCCCAAAAATGCATTTTTCTTGTTTTTTTTGAAAAAAAACTTTTTCTACTGCGCATTACGCATTGTATTTCTAAGTATAAATCGTATATCTATTAGCTATATGTGTATAGTATTTTAAGAATAATATCTACATAATAATCTATTAGACAAGTACTTATGATTTTCGCTCTATCTCTGGTAGTGGTAGCGTCTCTTTTCAACAGGGGTGAAAATCCCTGGTAGTGGTAAAACCTATCCCTGATAGTGCTAACATTCTGCTACTTCTCCCTGATAGTGGTTAGATTTATCTTTCTGCATAAAATCATCCTCATATCTATGATTTGCAATTCACCTATCAGCGCAGCCTGACGCTCCTATCAGCGGCAGCCCTCCTTCCTATCAGCGAGACTCATCCTTCCTATGAGTGAGACTCATCCTTCCTATGAGTGATGGCTGCCGCTCCTATGAGCGATGCTTCACGTTCCTATGAACGATACTCTTCTTTCCTATGAGTGACTGGCGTATCCGATAAAAGAGTGCAAAAGTGAACATAAGAAGGCGAAAGAGTGCAGAAGACGACGGAAGCGGACGAAAGTGTGCAGATGCCCCCTCGCCGGTTTCGTAACTTTGCCATTGCATTCGGGAAGAGTCCGATGCACGAACATTCTATCACAATTTAAATTTTTAGTATTATGGCAGTTAGTTACAGTTTGGTAAAGTACGTTCCCAAGTTTGGAAAGAATGCAGGTAAGGGTAAGTTTTATGCCCGTGCCCAGGTGAACGAGAAGACTTCGCTCAAGAAGTTCTCTAAGATGATTGCGATGCAGACCACGGTTACCTACGCAGATGTCACCGCAGTATTGGTAAGTGCGGTAGAGAATCTGATACTGGAACTTCAGCGTGGTAACCAGGTGGAGTTTGGCGACTTGGGCAAGTTCCGTCTGCAGATTGTCAGTGATGGTGCTGACAGTGCCGCTGATTTCAAGAGCGACACTCATATCAAGGGTGTCAACGTCCAGTATGCTCCAGGTCCAGAACTCTATTCTGTATTCCAGAATATGGAGTTTGTACAGGTAGCATCCCGTGCTGTACAGCGTGCCGCATTGAAGGCTGAGAAGGAGGGTGCCAAGACGATTGACATTGAGGAGGTGAAGAAGGCTGCCAGCAAGAAGCAGAATACTTCTGGTGATAGTTCTGCAGGTGGCGATTCATCTACCGACGGCGAGCATACCTCTGGTGGCAGTACAACGGGCGGCAGTACAACGGGCGGCAGCACAACGGGCGGCAGCACTGATAGTGGGGACTCAAATGGTGACAATGTAAATTTTTAGAACCATGGCACCAAGATAGTAAGGTAAGTTATCATTTTATTCATTTAAATCTTTAAAATCTTTAGCGTATGACAGAAAAGAAGAGACAGACACTGAACGAGGTCATCAAGTTTGTGGTGACAGTATTAACCGCCCTGCTCGGGGCACTGGGTGTATCATCCTGCACCCTATAGTGAGGAGGACAGCTTATGAGAAAGATTGATATGATTGTGGTGCATTGCAGCAGTAGTCGCTGCAATCACCGATACACTCTGGAGCAGTTGCGCCACGACCATGTGGTGGTGAACGGTTGGCGCGACATCGGTTATCATTTTTACATCACCCTGGAAGGTGTGGTTCATCCCTGCCGTCCGGTGGAGCGGATGGGTGCTCATGCCTTGGGCTACAATGCTCATTCCATCGGTATCTGCTACGAGGGCGGTTTGTCGCCGAGCGGTTGCATCTCCGATACCCGCACGCCAGCTCAGAAGGAGGCTATGAAGCTTCTCATCCTCCGCCTTCACCGTGAGTTTCCGGACATCAAGACCATTCTGGGTCACCGCGATTTGCCGGGCATGCAGAAAGCCTGTCCCTGCTTCGATGCCACGAAGCTTCAGCCTCTGCTGGCTTCATAGCATCCTCTATTAAGATACAAGTTCTCCCTATAAGCCAGGCGATAAATCGCCTGAACTTATAGGGAGTTTTTTTGTTTTGAAAGTTATTACCTTACTCAGCCTCCCGGCCTTTCCTGCCGAATATTTGGTGCATATCTGCCATTCTCTATTAATAGAATAAATTTACATATATTGAGTGCACAACGCTGTGCATTACGAATCATCATATCTATCTCACCAGGCCAATCTGCAACTTGTATCCATCCTCCATCTTAGCCACAATCTCTGCAGCCAGCGCCTGGAGCAGGGAGGGAGCATGAAAATCCGTCTCCGACATGGAGAGGGCTGGCGACTTCTGCTGCTTCGGTTTCTGCCTCGATTCAGAGAGAAGCTGCTCATCTACGCTTCCATCCAGACCAGTAAAGGCAAACTGTGTTCCCGCCTGGTTAAACCTCGTCACCTGACCTCCCTTCTGCTCAATCTTTGCCAGCACATCATCTATCTGCTTCAGGTTGAACCCCAACTGATAATACACCTCGCCGGATGCCGTCACCTTCTTGAACACCCGATAGCCCGTAACCCGGTGCACGGCAAAGGCAGCCTCGTTATACGCCCTGTAAAAGTTGCCTTGCAGAACAAGAAACATCTTGCCCGACTTCTGCTGGCGAGCCAGCAGCACCTCACGCTGCGAGAGCGAAGGATTTTCTATATCTGATTCCATTCTTGATATACTGATATTGTATTTCACGTTCCTGATAACGATAGCGGAGCTTGCATTTGATCTTGCCTCCACCATACACCTGTTCAAAGAGCCGATACCATTCATCCCTCATCAGCCTTGCCAGCCGATGAGAATAGCGATATTCATCGAAGCTTGCCAGCAATCCGAAATAGGAATTCATTGACATCTGAAACTCCTCCCTATGAAGCATCGGAAACACAAAGAGGCATCTTGCCTTCTCATTGAAGTAGCTCAGGCGATTGAAGAAATGGCAGATCACACGGTTCTGCACATACATCCTGCCAGGCTTGATGCAGGCTCCAACAAAAGTAACACCCTTGTCATAATACTGGATATACACCTTCTTGGGCGATAATCGCATCTTCTTCGACTCAAGCCAGCGGGCTATCTTACGGCGGAGATGCTTCAGCGCCGTCACCGAGCGGGCCACAAGTACCATGTCATCTACATATCTTCCATAATACACACCCTTCCACTCTTCCTTCACACGGCGGTCAAGCTCGGTAAGAAAAAGCATGGCAAACATCTGGCTGGTATGATTGCCTATGGGCAAACCGTGACTGCCGTCGGTTCCAAAGAGGCTTTTCGCCTTTGGCAACCTCTCCCAGAAAGAATCTGGAGAATGGCGTTCGCAATCCAGTTCCGGACGGTGGAAGACGGTCACCCTGATGAGCCAGAGCAGCATCTGGATGTCCTTGCCGTGATAATGGCTTTTCACAAACCGCTCCAGGCATTCAAAGAGCAACTGCTTGTTGATGCTCATGAAAAACGACTGGATATCTATCTTCATCACCCAGCAGTCGCAGGTATAGTTGTCGCTGCACTCCCTTATCATCTCCTGCACTCTCTTCTGTCCGTAGAAAGTTCCCTTGCCAGGGCGACAGCTGTAGCTGTCGTCTATGAAATAGCTTTCCATCTGCTCCTCCAGCTTATTGATGATCAGGTGGTGAACAATGCGGTCTCTGAACTGTGCCGCAAACACCTCCCGGCATACGGGGTTTGTCACCACGAAGGCGATGCTCCTTCCCGGCTGATAGGTACCCCGATTGATGTCTTGCCAGAGTTCCACCAGATTGGCAGCCAGGTTCATTTCAAACCTGATGGCACTGGCAGTATTTCTCTTGTTTTTCCTGCAGGTATAGTATGCCTCTACCACCTCTTCCAGAGAAATCTGGTTAGATAAGTCACATGTTTGATCCATTTGAAATCTATGTTCGATATTACTTGATTTTTTCTACAGACTTGCTCCATCCCGTAGCCTGCTTACCCAGGCTGTCGATGAGAGGCAGCAGGGTGGCAAAATGCTTGCGTGAGATGGCTTGCACATCCACTCCCACATTATAAAGCATTTGCAGCACCTCGTGCTTTATCTTCAGCTGGTATAAGGGCTGCCGCTTATCCTGAGCACGGTTTGCCTCAATGATGAGGGTCAGCACGTCGAGAAGCGTATTGGTGATGCGCTGCCCCAGGTCGAAGCGATAGGTGCGAGGCATCTGGCTTACTATAGGCTGCGAGAGAATCAGCAGTCTGTAGGCTGTTCGATAAATTGAAGTATCTTCACTCAATGACATAGGGTGCTGGAATTAAAATTATATTATGTAATAGTTGTAAAATCAGAAGCGAGGAACGGCCGGACCGGTTTCTGGTTCGTCTTGTTGTTGTTGTTGAAACGGACAGACCCTGAACCCTTGGAGTCGTCGACGCCCGAATCGATGTTCACGGCGTTGTTGGAAGAGTACTCCGAAGAGCCCCTAAATCCAGAGGGAGAAAACCTTTCGACTATCCTATCATTGTTTTTCCACTATAACTAGCTGTAGGCATGCCTTGATGAAGGGCAGCTGCGCCGCTCCGCCTATGCGGAGATGATCGGTTTGGATGCAACCACAGTGCCTTATGCCAGTCAATGACCTTTTAAGATTACATACTGCTCGCTCGTGGCAGCAACATGGCTGCCACGACTCTGGCCATAATATCTTGATATTTGTCCTTGCCCCTATATTCGTTTTTCAATTTAGTGGGTGGCAGGCTTTGGTGCCGCCTTGGGGGCGGCTTTGAAGCCTGCCACCCACTAAATTGAAAAACGCCTGGAAACTGCGTTTCCAGACATTCTGGCTAACTGCTATTGACAATAATTATATTCATAACTCATTATATTTTAAATTGATAAATTTCTAAATTGATGAATGGCTAAAAAGCGAGGAACGGCCGGACCGGTAACTGGTACGTCTTGTAGTAGTAGCTGAAACGGACAGACCCTGAACCCTTGGAGTCGACGACGCCCGAATCGATGATCACGGCGAAGCTGGAAGAGGACTCCGAAGAGGTCCATGCCCAAGTATTTTGTCCCTGAAAAAATTTGGTATACTTAGAGTTGCCCACTATCTTCAACTTGTCATTTATTTTGGTTGTGACGTCTTTCATATTGCTAAAGAAATAACCTATCTCCCAATCGGAGCTCATGCCACCACCTAATTGACTCATTGCTGCATAATATTGACCAGCAGAAGGTAAAAACCAACCAGTACACTTAGCTGAGGGAGCCGGAAGCTCCTTGTAATTCTTTGCCCAATAAGCTGCGGCTGCGGCTACGCCCCATTTATTGATTAAGCAATTTGTATTTGTGTAGCCAGAACCATAAGGCTGATTCTTAGAATTTACAATCAAATCCTTACTGGTCACCTTTGTTAAGCCTGCATCAATATACGAAGAATACCAAGCATAATTTTTACCGAAATTCGTTGGACCTGTAGAACCTATAGTCTTTAGGCACATCACGAGTCCATGACCACCAACATCCGCATTTTTAGTATTAGTTTCTACCCAATAATCTAATTTACCATCAACTCCATTGTCTTTTGCTAAATATACAACGATACCCACAGGGCAATGATCCTCACTAATCTCTACATCTTTCAAATCATGAGTTATGGAACCATCATTGAAGAAGATATCGCCTAACTGGATGGTATAGTACTCAGTCGAACCACTTCCGGTATCTGCAACAAGAGCTTCTAGCATTTGAACTTTGTTGGTTGAAGGGGTGAAAGCAAGAGCTTTCTCCCATGCGTTCTTAACACCTGAGGCGGTATTAAATTCGGTGGATATACCGGGAGAAACGATGCAGGCATAGTCGTACTTAGCTAAAGGGAACAGCTTGCGGCCATCTACCTCACTGCTGGCATAAGCTATCTTGCCTCCCCAGGTATATGGCTCAACAGTACCAAAATTATTGTTACTGATATAGGTAACACCACTGGTTAGACTTCTCTTGCCAAGCTTCACATGAGCCAGCCCCATGGCATGCGTCATTGTAGGGAAAGCTACAGTAGAACTTGATTCTGCAAGTTCACCCTTGCCAATCTGCAAATCGCAGGAATTAAACTTACCATCATCACCCTGATCTGTCTTCAAGCTCTTGCCCCATTCTGTGATGGCTCCGGAAAAGAAGTCGGAGGCTGAAATTTGGTTTGTGCCGGAATTTACGGATACGGCTTCACCTACTTTGGGAGCACCTGCTAAACCATCAGCCTGATAAGGGTAGTATAGGAAGTAATCGTATGAAAGAGAGCCGTTGAATTTTTGTGATGAGGAAAAATTCCAATTGTTTCCATCGGTAGTTGTGAGCTGAACATTGGCTTTTACTACCTTATGATTCTTGTCAACGATATACATGCCGAGAGCATCACCGCTGGCATAGGAAGACTTCAACTTCTCTGAGGTAAATGCAGAGCCTTCCGCTGTCTGCCATTGAGGATAAGTCACACTGCCCATGTTGAGCTTGATAATCTTTGTGGTAGAGAGCAGATAGGTAACGTGATTGCCGGCAACCCACTGGGTATCCTTCAAATCGAAAGTTAAATCTACTGCACTTTTTTTACCAGTAGGAGTGATGTTTATCGTGACCTTGGCACCGTCACCAAGCGTCTGAGGAATCATCATCAGGGTTGCATCGGGAGCTAGATTAACAGTTCCAGTACCTACAGAAAGACCACCAGCAGAGATAGGTACATTGTAGCTAGCAGAAGAAGAGGAAACTGACCAGGCATTTGTAGAAAGATTATAATCACCTTCGCCCTTAACTCCCTCAATCTTTATACTGTTGATCACTCCCTTTTCCATGTCATCACTTACTGAGAAAGTGATGGCGGTAAGGGCATGACGGAAGTGGAGCTCTACAGGAGTATTGGCAGAAGAAGAGCTGAAAGACTTGCCTTCACTATTAGCCACAATGAAATCAGGCTGTTTTTCTACATTTGTAGGTACAGTATAATGAATGGTCTTATTATTATCATTCAAAGTAAATGAAGCATCATTATAGGGAGCATAGGCATAGAAAGAAACCGTGCCAGCGGCAGGCCATTTTGTATTATCAGCAACAAACCAATTGCTACCTTCCTTTTTAGCTTCTTTGTTCTGGAAGAAAGACTGCTCTTCACTGATTCCGTTTTGGATATAGTTAGCACTCACTCCAAAATTATCTACCACACGACTATTATTCATGATTCCACGAGTAGTTGGACCCTGGTTTTTCAGGGTCTTATTCACAGTTTCAATCGGATGAAGATAGAGAGGCTTGCTGAAAGCTTCATCAGTTGTCAACACCTTCTGCTCTCTCGCCAGTCCTGGGAAATCAGGTTTTACAGCTCTTGACTTATCACCAGAACCTTGTCCCCCACTCCATCCTTCCTGCAGGGAAGCAGTAAATGAAATTTTCTCATTAGACAATGGGATACTAGACATCCATCCCTCGCTGTCAGAGCAAGAGATGGATGTGAGAGCCAATAAGACACAAATATTCTTATAATTTCGTCTATTAATCATATTTCAAGTTTTTTGAACGTATTCCTTAATTCCAATAGTAATCAAAGTCTATTTTTACTTGACCATTATTATCATCATTCCAATGGTCATTCCATTGTTCTAGATTGCCACCGGAGAAGAACGGGTAAGCCGAATAGGAGGTAATCACACCACCGGCGGCAGAAGCACTACCCTGTATCGTGATATTCAACGTATATCGATAATTTGGCAGAACCATACTTTCAAAATGACTATTTTTGTCTTTTGGCAGTTTTATTCTGAATTCTGATTCCCATACCTTTAATTCCGGTTTATTCTCATCCGCCTGGCAGTGAGCTTTTATTTTCAGATATGTCACCTTATCTTCCGAAGTATTGGAATTGGCTGTTACATAGCACGTATAGGTGAACGGCGATGCTGACGCAGGTGTCTGCGCTGGATAGTCTCTGTAGGTAATCTCATCGGATGGCATCGAAAGTGCAGGCGATGAACCAGATGAAGGATAAAAGAAATCATCCTGCTGATAGAGCATCCGGTCCGGTACATGACAGAGCTGATAGCTATCTACCTTGATAGGCAGCTTGGTCGTCTTATCAGAGTTGACCGTAATATTGAACGTTACCTTAGCAGCCAATCGCCTGAGAGCCACTTTTGGAGAAGAGGAACTTGTATCAAAATCAGCAAGTCTTCCCACCATCAGAAGGCATTCAGGATTCGCCTGTTTATCCACAGAAGCAAACTGAAGAACCAGGTTCTTAAAGGCAGAAAGAGTAGAAACACCCTTAAAGGGCGAAGTATTACCATCTGCACTCAGCCTGATGGCATTTGCCACAACATAAAGCGTACAGCCAGTAGCCGTATGGGTGGAAATATCAACAGACTTGGGAGTCGAATAATCTGTATTAAACTTTTCACTTTTAAAGGCGATGGCTTTACCATTACTATCAAAGATATAGACGGAGAGGTCGTAGATGTTCTTTTCCACATCGGGCAAGGACTCAGCAGTGCCATCCTCGCCCCTGGTGCTAGCAGATGCCAGCACTTTCAGGTTCACCCGGTCTCCCCCATCCGGCACAAGCTCCTGCGCTGAGCAGGCGGCAAGGAGACACAGGATGAGCAATAACGGAATGACACCCAGTCGATATATGGTTACTCTTAGAGTCATGAATATTCTACTTTACATTAAACATATTTGAACCCACTTAAAAAAGGAGCATATTTTGAAGAATGACAGATTACGGATGATTTTCCATTCATCATTTCCAACCTATCCGAAAGTATAGTAATTGTCTAATTCCTCGAAAGGCAAGACCTTGACGGAAATACCTGTCAGGTAATCCACTGTAACGAAGAAAACGATATCGTCTTGCGGATGGATGAGAAGCGGCTTGCCGTTTTCATCTTCACAGGTATCAAAAATCAACGTTCCGTCCTGCTTGTAAATCAGCAGACGGCAGGGTTCTTTGCCGGTAGGAAGAACCGTAGCGGACTGCGTACACCAGTCATTCAGGTTAACGAACTTACCGGACAGACTACAGTTTACGGCTTTTCCACCCGGTTCGCCACTGTAAGTGATACCGCTATGGAGTCCCTGCAGAACCACCCGGTAGTTTCCTGATCCATGGTTTGGTCGGAGCGCCCTGACATATACTCTTACCCTGGCACGCTGATCCTGCAGGCTGATGGTCTTTTTCTGCTCCTGCTGTCCACCGGCATAGATGAGGGTTGTGAGCTTGCCGTAGAAGATTCCCGAGAGGTCGGAAGCCAGACTGTCTCCCTGTGTCTTGAGCTGCAGCCATACATTATGTATAGACTCTCCGATTTCCGGTTCGGTGATTTCACACAGATTGTTCGGGTCGCTTGTCATCGCCACAAAGGTCATACTATCCCTGTCTTCGTATGTGATACGGATAACGCCATCTTCCTCAGCCATATATTTTCCGTAGAAGATACCGTTTCTGAAAGCGTACAGCGTTTTGACAGAAGCAACAGAATCAGGAAGCACCTGACCTGTGCTGTCGGTAACACGCAGTATGACGTCATACTGCCTGCGATGAGGGTAGTCGTCGAAAATGCTGCAAGCTGCCAACAATAGCATAGCTATTGCACATAGTGTGAAACTCCGTATGATTCTGTTACTTGTCATTATTTTTATTTTTTATCCGATTTTTGAAAATTCGTAAGTGGATTACTCAAATGTGGTGGTCTGATCGAGATCATCCCAAGGATCAACAGTTACGGTAAGAGTGGCTGTCAATGGACCAGATTCAGCATCCGGATTTGTAGATCCGATGGTTTTAATGGTAATATTGCATTTGATGTTCTTACCAGAAGGTATCTGGAATGCAGTAGTGCCAGCAGCTACAGGACCAGATGGTTTTCCTGCAGTATAACCCGCCACATTCAATGGCAACTTGTAATAAACGGGCTTTGTTTCACCCTGGAATTGACCTTTAATCACAAGAACTGTCTTATTAGCATCAGTTTTGATATTTGGAATCGTATATAAAACATCTGTAGTTGCACCTTTAAATGTTTTATTAGAAGCAGACAACACCTTGCTTTCACCTTTACCAGAAGGAGTAGATAAAGTAACTTTCAAGAAACCCTTATCATTGCCTGAGAAATAAGAACCAGGATTATTAATCCATGCAGTTTCTGAGAATTGCATCTCATTAGGAACGCTCACCAAATACATCTCCTGAGGCTCGAAAGTTGCTGAAGCATAAGGACCACCAGGAGCAAAATCTACAGTTATTGACTGCAAGGTAATCTTAGACACCAAGTTCTTTAACTTAATATCAGAAGCAGAGAATTCAGATTTATTAGAACCTGCCTGAAGCTTACCAGAACTTGTACCAAACTTAGGAAGCGTAGCAGCTGTCAATGCCGTACCCGCAGAAGTACCAGTTAATGCAGTAGTAGCATCAATTTCTACGGATTTAAAACCATCCGCAGTTCCCTTTTTAGAAAAATCAGCAGAACCAGTGTTAGCTGCCACCAGCACCTGATCACCCGCAGTCAAAGCAGCAGTGGTTACAATCTTAGCTACAGCATTACCACTACCATCCATATAAAACTTATTGCTTCCTGGCGTGGCTTCACCTTCACTCTCAGCCTTTGTCAGCTTCTGAACAGTTCTTAATCTCTGACCATCAGAGCTATAGATACCAATCGTCATATCATTAATTTTCTTTTCGTCATCAGTCAGATGGGTGGTAGTAGCACCACGAGTACCCATCTTTCCTGTATTAAAAGAAAGCAAGAGGATACTTTCCTGATTGCCTTGGTTAGTTCCACTTGCCACATCTTCACTAGAACAAGATGTGAACCATAATGCAACGGCTGCCAATGCGAGGAAGCCGATGTTAATCTTAGTTAGAGTTTTCATAATCGTAAAAATTTAAATTATTATTAATCTATTGATGTTTATATATTTATCTATGTTTACTTATATACATTATGCAAGTAGTTCAAGGCGCTGGTAGCCTCCTTTACGCCTGCCGCCTCTGCCATCTGTAGATATACCTCCGCCTTCTGGAAATCACCCTGGAGCATGTTCAAGACACCCAGGTTGCAGTAGGCACGCGAATCAGTCTGCCATGACTTGAGATACTGGGCTGCGAGCTTCAGGTCGCCACGCATCAAGGCTACACCTGCCGCATCGATATTTGCCTCGGCATTGTCAGGGAATAGACGAGCCATCAGATCTACCAGGTCGTTATACTCACGGCTTCCCACCTTGAAGCTCTTGGCGGTAGCAAACATATTGTTGAGCGATACAGTATGCGCATCGTTGTTTACCGTTCCAGTAGCCTCCCCTGCATGGCGCTCCAGCGTAACGAAATACTTGATGCGTTCCACGTTCGGGAAGATATAGTGCTGCATATAGCTGTATGGTGCACCATCGCCGATGGTCATGATCTCATCCTCACGTCCCTTCACTACCGGGACGGTCTTGATAATGTCGAGTACGGCATTGCGGAGCTTCATCTGGCTCTTGCCCACCATGGTATAGATGCTGTCCCAGTCTTCCGGAATCCATGTAACGGTGAGACCGTCGCTACCCAGAACCCTGTTTTTCATCAGGAAGTTCTTCAGGCGGAGGGAGCGGTCGGAGCAGTTTTTCTCGTTGCTCTTGTAGTTTCCCTTAGGAGCACCATAGCCAACAATCTGCAGATTTCTCACCACCGTACCCGGCACATTGAGATGCGTTTCCAGTTCGTTGCTGATATCACGGAATACCGCCTTGTTGAACTTATGGTTGCCCATCTTACCGATCATTCTCTCATCGTAGAGGGGAATCATACCGCTCACGGTAATGTTGCTGCTTGAAACCTGTGAAGGGTTGAGGAACTGGATCCATTCAGCCCTTGCGGCAGTACCCATCTGTGGGTTTCCCTTGTGCTGCGCCACATCATCGCTGCTGCCAGCCACACGTGAGATATTGATGCTGCTGAACACCTGGTCTTCATATACCTGCGGGCGCTTGCCCCATCCACGCTCCTCGCTCTCTACATAGAGGGCTGCACCAGCCATCCAGTCGCTGTAGGGAATGGTAGTATCATACACGAAGTAGCGGGTGCCGTGACGCTTGTCGGCAGTGACAACCGGAATATTCAGTCTCAGGCGCTGGTCGAAGGCAGCGCTTCGGTCTTCATACTTTCCACGTTCCTTGCCGTTGACCACGACAGAAGAAAGCGCCTTGATCTTGTTTCCACTTTTCAGAACCGGAGTGAAGTTGAGCGTTTCCCCCGAATTGAGAATGTCGTCATCATAGCTTACACGGAGCTGCACACGAAGCACCTCCCCCTGCAAGCAGAACTTTTCATTGTTTACATACAGCTGTCCCTTATAGGCAGTCTGCGCGAAGGCACCCGTGCCCATCGCCAGTCCCATCAAGGCAACTGAAAATGTCTTCATTACTTGTTTCATCTTATATCTAGATATTTTATTTTTTATATTAACTGATAGTTTGTGGCATTCTTGCTTATAAGAATCTAGCGGTTACAGCATGACTGCCAATGAGATGCCAGTACCGATAGGCAGTATGGCGTAGCTATTGAATTTTCCTTCCCGATAAGGAAGGTTTCCCTCCCGATAGCGGTCGTATCGGGTTTTGACAAAATCACCGCTGAGAGAGAAATCCAGACTTAGGCGATGATTGAGGATGAGATGGTATCCCGCTCCTACTCCCACTCCGGCGAAGTGGCCTTGGCGGTGTTTACCGTAGAGACCTCCTATATGGAGCTTGTCGATATTGAATCCTCCCCAGACGATGTTGGCACTGACGAAGGGGCCGGTGAAGGCTCTGTGGAACCAATGTCTGTATTCGGGCTGGATGGAGAAGTTCTTGTATTTGGCTCCTCCATACTGCAAGGGATTATAGGTGCCCATCAGACTGAGGGATGACTGCTTGGAGGTTTTGAGCTCAGCTCCGAGCGAAGCCACGCCTACCACATCATATAGCATATTGGTCTTTAGTGCTATACGCTGTGCCTTGACATTGATGGATATGAATGTCAAAAAGGACATCAGTATATAGGAGTACAAACGCTTCATATATCTTATTTGCTTTATCATTATTATTTATATCAATCGAATTAATACTGTTCTAGTATAACAGTATTTTTCATCCGATTTTAGATCGTGTGTATCATAAAAGCACACCACATTTTCTCATTTCTTGAGAACTTACTGAAGCTGATTATAACTGATTTACGCAAAAATATAGACGTTTACAGTGAATAATCGTTAAAAAATAAGTTTTTTTGTTGAAGTTATTAAGAAAAGCTGTACCTTTGCAGCGTACAATTATACTAGAACAATACTCCTTTTCAGCCCAAAACTTAAGTTATTGTTTTGGTATATCCGATTATTTGTAATACCTTTGCCCCAAAAAATGATAAGTAAAGCTACAAACAACATTTTATTTCGTGTCATCAAGTATTTATTGGAGTTAAAATTATGGAGTAACACCACAAGACATCAGGCAGAAGATTCCTGCAAAAATAATATCAAACTCATCGACTTCGTAGAGCAATATGCAGCAGCCCGACAGGTAAAAGGAAGAAAGAAATATACCGGCAGGAGCGGCAGCGTAAGAAGTCTGATCAAGCACTTGAAGGCACTTGGAGCTGAAGATACATTGCTCGTTGAAGTAGATCTAGACTTCTGCCAGCAGTTTGTAACCTATCTGCGTAGTGCGCAGGACATGCACCACCATCTGAAGACACCCAAGAAACTGGCTGAGAGTACAATTCTTTCTAAAATCAAGATATTCAGTGCGGTACTGAATGAGGCTGTAAGATTCCGTCTTCTGGAAGAAAACCCGATGGGGCTCCTCCATACCATTCATCATGCAGCAAGAGTCCAGAAAGAGCGTGCCTTCCTGTCGCAGAGCGAAATAAGAAAAGTGATGAAGGTTCCCTGCGCCTATCCCCTGCTGAAGGAAGCCTTCAGCCTGAGCATCCTTACAGGACTAAGAAAAAGCGATATATTCTCATTAAAAGCGGCAGATCTGATAAAAAGAGACGGCATCTACTATATCAAGAAAACGTGTGTGAAGACCCAACAGGAACTGACCATCCCCCTATCGGATGAAGCAGAGGCCTGTCTAGAACGGAGCACCGGATGCCGTCTTGCCGAGCTGGACAGAAAGAAAGAAACTCCCCTTTTCTCTGCCCTGCCCTCATCACGCCTGAATGAAAAGCTGAGAACATGGCTGAAAGAGGCTGGTATCACAGACAAGCACATCACCTTCCACTGTGCCCGACATACCTTTGCCACCCAGGCACTTGCCATGGGAGTAGATATCTATACCATATCGCAACTACTGGGCCATACCCACATCAGCACCACCCAGGTATATGTTCACTCCCTGCTGCAGAAAAAGCAGGAAGCCATCCAGCTGATTGCTGGTATGGCGGCATAAAGAAAAGAATAATAGCAAACATAGTCACCCACACTTCACGGGAAAACAACAAGGGTCTATATGCCACGATGAACAGGTGGCGTATAGACCCTTTTTACTTTCCGGGATCTTTGATTCTCAAGAATCAAAAACCATTATTTCTTCTCCTCTGGAACCAGGAACTTATCGCCACTCTGCTTGACAAGCTGCTTAGCAAACTTCTCTGGATAACCAGGACGAACTGGAGTAGCACCCAAACCGTATGGAGTCTTCTTGAAGGTACCATTCTTATCGGTTGGCTTGATGATCATATCATTGTACTTCACCACCATGAACTCGAAAAGCTGGTTCCAGCGAGCCAACATCTGCTGAGCCTTCTCTACACTGTAGTCGTTGAGATACTTCACGGCAGCCTGTGGGTTCTGGGCATAAAGCTCCTGAGCCTTCTTCTCAACACCTGCCTGAGCAGCGAAATAGCTGTTGTCCAAGCTATCACGAACCTCCTTCAAGGTTGGGAACATCAGGCTGTAACGAGGATAAACCATGTTGCTGGTCATGTTGCAAACCCAGTAAGCGTTCTTCTTGCTGAAATGCACCGCATCAACACCAGGAGTATTATAGCACTCAGGACGCTCGGTCATAGAGCAATATACTGGAGTGAACGCAGCCATATTAGCATCGTCGTTGGCAAACCAGAACACGCCACCAATCTCTCTTGGCAACCATGAACGCATCTGGCTCACGAATACGAAACCACTCTGCTGGGTGCTGACAGGACGCTCGTTGAAATACTGCTTGCCATCCACCTTATACATCAATGGTGTAGGACGATAAGGCATCTCCCAGATACCACCACCGATATCAGAACCGTCGGCTACAGAAAGAGGAGTACCCTCGTAATGGTCGCGCATCACATTCTCAACATCCTGAACGCTCACCTTCTTGTTAGGAACCACCCAGAGAGGCATATCCTGCGCATCAGGATTCTTGCCGAGTGCCCAATCCAGATAAGGACTCATATCATAGAAGTGGTTCAGCATCGACCAGGCACGGGCATCGCAGAAACGACGACCCGAGAAATCAGGCTTCGCATACGCCATCTTCCAGGAGAAATCAGCATCCTTACCCTTGAACCAGCCCTTGCTGCGAGCAAAAGATACCACATCCTTGGCATACATCACGTTCTTCTTGTCCTTCATATTGAACTTGCCGATGCGGCTCTGGTTGGCATGTGCACAGATAGCATCATCCGGAATGCGGAGTGCTACCCATACAGCACCCTTGGAACCGGCACCCTTACCCATCATCTCCATGATCCAAGCCTCTTTAGGATCGCAGATGGTGAAGGTCTCACCGCCAGAGTTGTAACCGTAGGTATTGGCGAGGGTGGTCATCACCTTGATAGCCTCGCGTGCCGATTTACTGCGCTGGAGAGCTACATAGATGAGTGAACCGTAGTCCATGATACCGGTAGAATCCACCATCTCCTCACGACCGCCATAGGTAGTCTCGCCGATGGTAACCTGCCACTCGTTGATGTTGCCGATTACGTTGTAGGTCTCGGCAACTTCAGGAATCTCACCATGATACTTGTTGCTGTCCCAATCGAAAATCTTGCGCATCTCGCCCTTGGCGTGCTTAGCCGCAGAATAATGGCAGAGGTACTGGAACATTCCGTAGTCGTCGGCACTGTAAGAACACATCACCGAACCATCTACTGATGCCTTCTTGCCCACGATGAAGTTGCTGCAGGCCTCAGCCTCAGAGACACTGCCCAACATAGCTACAGCCATCAAGGCTGAAGCGAAAATCTTATTCATAAAATATACCTTTATTTATATTAATCACAAGCCTTGAAGCTCATATCCAAACCCTTCACACTGTGTGTCAAGGCACCTACAGAGATATAGTCAACACCCTGCTCTGCATAGTCGCGGATGGTATCGTAGGTGATACCGCCAGATGACTCTGTCTCATACTTGCCGGCGATGATATCCACAGCCTTCTTGGTATCAGGCACAGAGAAGTTATCGAGCATGATACGGTTGACACCGCCGTGCTTCAATACCTGGTTGAGCTCATCGAAGCTGCGAACCTCGATTTCAATCTTCAGATCGAGACCCTTCTCCTTGAGATAAGCGTGGCAACGGTCGATGGCGTTATCGATACCGCCAGCGAAATCGATGTGATTGTCCTTGAGGAGAATCATATCGAAGAGACCGATACGATGGTTCATACCACCACCGATCTTCACAGCCTGCTTCTCCAACATACGGAGACCTGGAGTAGTCTTACGGGTGTCGAGGATGTGAGTCTTGGTACCTTCAAGGCGCTTTACATACTTAGCGGTCATGGTAGCGATACCGCTCATACGCTGCATGATGTTGAGCATGAGGCGCTCAGTCTGGAGCAGCGAGCGGGTCTTGCCCTCTACAATCATGGCGATGTCGCCCTTCTTCACGTGGGTACCGTCCTGCAACAGAACCTCTACCTTCATGGTAGGATCGAAGCGTGCGAACACCTTCTTAGCCATTTCTACACCAGCCAAAACGCCATCTTCCTTGATGAGCAAATGGCTCTTACCCATGGCGTCCTCTGGAATGCAACACAAGGTTGTGTGGTCGCCATCACCGATATCCTCAGCAAATGCCAAGTCTATCAACTTGTCTTCTAATTGATCTACGCTTAACATATTATTAATGTTTAATGTTTATTGTTTAATCTTTTCCCGTTCCATAGGGCGCAGAGAATGCCTTCCTCATCACGCTCTACCCTGATTTCTCCACCCAGCCATTCGGTCATGGGCAACTCCTCACGGAACTCATAGTAATTGACTACTCTACCCTCGGCTATCTCCACCACTGCCTGCTGCAGGATGGTGCCATCGGGAAGCACCACGATATGAGCACCGCATCTTCTCAGCTCCTCCATCGCTATCTCGTCTTAAGAGGTTCAGCCTTCATCGGCTTCATTTCCCTGAGCGGCTTCAGCGGTTTGCCATCCGGCATTCTGATAGGATGAACCGGCTTTTGGGATGACATCTCGAAGGTCTGCTCTCCCGGTTTTTCACCTGATGAGGATGAAGAGGATGATGCACTATCCTTTCGGAGACTATCGGATGATACCGATTGAGAGCTTCCTGCCGGCGATGCCACAGGCTTCTGCGGATGCATGCGAATCAGCTTGATATGCTCCAGGAACATCAGCTTCAAGGTGGTCTGAGAAGAGACACCCGTACCATTATTGTCATTCATCAGCATGAAGTATCCCTTCACGCTCTTGATGCCAAGTGAATCATCATCAGAGAGTTCCACCGAATAATGCTGGGTACTCTGAATCATGATTGTACGCTGGGCAATACTGTCGTTACCAAACTGCACTGCGAGCATCGCAACACCATTGCGCATACCATCCTGGTAGATGAACTGCGCATCGAAATCGAGCATCAGGCGGTCGCCCTTATGGAAGGTAGAATCCACCTTGATATCGAAGCTGGTACTATTGAACGGCTTCACAGGCATGAACACCATCGATGCAGCGAGATTCCATACATTAGCCGTATCGCCGGTGGCAGAGAGATTAGCAAACTCTCCTCCCTCCTTGGCACTACCGCCCATGGCTGTAATCTCGTTGTTGTAACGGTCGGTCAGGTCCTTATACACATCCTCCAGCAGTTCGGTATGACGCATATAATAAACCATGGAAGAATCGAACTCGGCAGAGGTGACATCGTGCTTTCTGAGCACCGCCTCGCGATAAGCCAGGCTCTGCCCCTTGTCGCCGTTATCATCCATGTGTGCCATCGCCAGAGCCAGGTGATAATCATAAAGAATATCCGTCATCTTGCCCTTCGACAAGACGCCGCTAGGCAGGGAAGGCTTGCAGGATGAAACGCAGAAAAGCAATGCCATCACTGCCACAAGACAAATCATTAACTTCTTCATTCTCATGCCTCCTTTCTATTTCTTATCTTCCTTATTAGCAGAAGTCTCCTTCTTCTCCCCTTCCTTTTTCTTATTACTTCCTCCGAGCTGCTCCAGTTCCTTGCGGCAGAAGAGCAGCATGGCGATGATACCCACGCTGACGCAGGCATCGGCAAAATTGAATACAGGATCGAAGAATGTTCCCTGCTGACCTCCCCAGAAAGGTACCCACTCCGGCCAGGTATAGCTGAAGAACGGGAAGCGGAACATATCCACTACCTTACCCATAAAGAAAGGTGCATATCCGTCGCCGAACGGTACCATATAGGATACGTAATAAGGCGAGGAAGCCGTGAACATCAAGCCATAGAACATCGAATCGATCATATTGCCGATGGCACCCGTAAGTACCAGGGCTACGAGGATGATGTAGAGCAGACGATGCGTACCTCTCTTGATGATGCGATAGAGATAGACGATGAGAGCGACGATGGCTACAGAGCGCAGCAGGCTGAGCCAGAACTTGCCGATAAACGACATGCCCCACGCCATTCCGTTGTTCTCAATGAAATCGATAAAAAACCAATCTGTAACACGAACAGACTCGCCAAGGCAAAAGTGGGTCTTGATGTACAGCTTAATCCATTGGTCGATGATAAGCAGCACAACCACCATTGCAGTGACGAGCCAGCCAATATGTAAATTCCTTTTTTTTTCCATTTATTATTTCTTTCTAGCCTCCTTGGAAGCTACACTCAATGTGGCATGAGGTACTGCACGCAAACGCTCCTTAGGAATCAACTCACCCGTCTCGCGGTCGATGCCATAGGTCTTGTTCTGAATGCGGACCAGCGCAGCCTCCAGACCCTTGATGAACTTCTGCTGGCGCTGAGCCATCTGGATGATTTCCTCCTTGCTCTGTGCCTCGCTGCCCTCCTCAAGAGCCTTGTAGGTTGGTGATGTATCTACCACATCATTACTATCTGAGTGGTTGAGCTGAGCCATACAGTCACGGTAGGTCTGCTTAGCCACCTTTAATTTCTCTTCAATGATAGCGCGGAACTCCTCGAGTTCTACATCGCTATAACGTGCCTTTTCGTTAGCCATAGACGTTGTTTTGTTATAAAAGTTATTATTAGACTAGTGTTTTAAGGAATAGAAGTTAGAAGCAAGTAGCTTCGGATAACTCCTGACTCCTAACTTCTAACTCCTAACTATTTAATTCTTCTCTACGAGAATGTTCAACTTAAAGTCATCAAACTCGGTCTCAACACCTGCGTTGTCACCGATTTCGATGCTGTCAGCCAATACCTGACCCTTGATGTAGTCGCCGAATGACTCGATGGCTGCGTCGGTCTCCTCATTGGATGCCACAGTCACCTTGATGCGGTCGGTAATCTCCAGACCAGTCTCCTTGCGGAGGTTCTGGATACGGTTGATCAGCTCACGAGCCATACCCTCCTTCTTCAATTCAGGAGTCAACTCTACCTCAAGCGCTACGGTCAGATTGCCCTCGTTAGATACGAGCCATCCTGGGATATCCTCAGAGATAATCTCCACGTCGGATACCTCTACTACGGCTTCCTGTCCGTCAATATTCAATGTGATGTTGCCTGCCTTCTCGAAGGCTGCAATCTGGTCCTGATCGAGCGCTGACATCTGGGCAGCAACACCCTTCATCAGCTTGCCGAACTTCTTACCCATCACTCTAAAGTTACACTTCACCTTCTTCACGAGAATGCCCTGACCCTCAATGAAGTTAACCTCCTTCACGTTCACTTCGTTCTTCAACAGTCCGGCTACTGCCTCGATGTGTGCCTTCTGTACATCATCTACGGCAGGAATCATGATCTGCTGCAGTGGCTGACGAACCTTGATGTTCACCTTGCGGCGCAATGCCAATACCATGGAAGTAATCTTCTGGGCAATGGCCATACGCTCCTCCAGGTCGGCATCGATAGCAGCCTCATCAGCTACAGGGAACTTGTCGAGGTGTACGCTCTCCAACTCGCCGCCCAAGTCGTGATACAACTCGTCTGCATAGAATGGAGCGAATGGAGCCAAGAGCTTAGCCACTGTCATCAAACAGGTATAGAGAGTCTGATAAGCGCTGAGCTTATCCTCGCTCATCTCCTTACCCCAGAAACGTTTACGGTTCAAACGAACGTACCAGTTAGAGAGGTCATCGTTGACGAAAGCATCGATGAGACGGCCTGCACGGGTTGGGTCGTAGCCAGCCAACTCTCTGTCAACGCCCTTGATGAGGGTATTGAGTGAAGAGAGAATCCAGCGGTCGATCTCTGGGCGCTTCTCGAATGGCACCTGAGCAGCCTCTGCATCGAAACCATCTACGTTAGCGTAGAGGGCGAAGAAGCTGTAGGTATTATATAAGGTACCGAAGAACTTGCGACGGGTCTCATCCACACCGTTAGGGTCGAACTTCAGGTTGTCCCAAGGCTCGCTGTTGGTCATCATATAGAAACGAACAGGATCGGCACCATACTTATCGATCATCTCGAATGGGTTGGTTACATTACCCACGTGCTTACTCATCTTGTTACCCTTGGCATCGAGAACGAGACCAGAAGAGATGACATTCTTGAAGGCTACGCTATCGAATACCATGGTAGCGATGGCGTGCAGGGTGAAGAACCATCCACGGGTCTGATCCACGCCCTCGTTGATGAAGTCGGCTGGATAGAACTTAGGAGGAATAGCATATCCCTCGTAGGTGCTGTGGATGAGTGCATCGCGGTCTGCCTCTGTACCACGTGCCATCTCTCCCTCGAATGGGTAGTGGAGCTGGGCGTAAGGCATTGAACCTGAGTCGAACCAAACGTCGATGAGGTCGCTCTCACGATACATTGGCTTGCCCTCCTCGTTAACCAATACGATCTTGTCAACGTATGGACGGTGGAGGTCAATCTTATCATAGTTCTCCTGACTGTAATCGCCAGGAACGAAACCATTCTCCTTCAGTGGGTTGCTCTGCATGATGCCGGCTGCCACTGACTTCTCGATTTCAGCATACAGTTCCTCAAGACTACCGATGCACTTCTCGCCACGGTTCTCATCACGCCAGATAGGCAATGGAGTACCCCAGAAGCGGGAACGTGAAAGGTTCCAGTCGTTCAGGTTCTCGAGCCAGTTGCCGAAACGGCCAGTACCGGTGCTCTCAGGCTGCCAGTTGATGGTCTTATTGAGTTCTACCATGCGCTCCTTGCGGGCAGTATCCTTGATAAACCAGCTATCCAATGGGTAGTAGAGGATAGGCTTGTCGGTACGCCAGCAGTGAGGATAGTTGTGCACGTGCTTCTCGCTCTTGAAAGCCTTGCCCTCCTGCTTCAGTTCGTAGCAGAGCACGATGTTCAGGTCTTCAGCCTTATCAGAAGCCTTCTTGTCCCAAACACCATCCACATTAAACTGTGGATCGTAGGCATTCTTCACGTAGTCGCCTGCGTGATGAGCGTATGCCTCCTTGTTGACACAAGCGTTCACGAAGTTGTCATCGAGGTCTTCGATGAGATAGAACTTACCCTGGAGGTCAACCATTGGGCGGGTCTCACCCTTCTTATTAATAAGGTAGAGGGCTGGGATATTGGCATCCTTAGCCACCTTGGCGTCATCGGCACCGAATGTAGGAGCGATGTGAACGATACCAGTACCGTCATCGGTAGTAACGTAGTCGCCGAGGATGACACGGAAAGCCTCGCTATCCATCTCAACAAACTTATCGCGACCATCCTCAGAAGCGAATACCTTCTCAGGATGAGCTGCAGCATATTCTGTAACGAAAGCTGGAGCAAAAGCATCTACCTTCTCGCATGGCTTCACCCATGGCAGGAGCTGCTCGTAGTGCAAGCCTTCGAGGTCGGTACCCTTCATGTGGTCGATAATGCGCCAAGGGCACTGCTTCTTCTCCTTGTCGAATGGAAGGAGATCGCCCTCCTTGCACTCCTGATCTGCCTTCAGATATGAACCTACCAGCGCCTCAGCCATCACGAGTGTCATAGGCTCGCCATTGTAGAGGTTGTAGGTCTCGATAGCTACATAATCAATCTTAGGACCCACACAGAGAGCCACGTTTGATGGCAAAGTCCAAGGTGTAGTGGTCCATGCGATGAAGTATGGCTTGCCCCACTTGGTCCATTCAGCCTTAGGATCCTTGATGAGGAACTGGGCAGTGGTGGTGAGGTCCTTTACATCGCGGTAGCATCCAGGCTGGTTCAACTCGTGAGAGCTCAAACCTGTACCTGCGCCTGGAGAGTATGGCTGGATGGTGTAACCCTTGTAGAGCAGGCCCTTGTTGTAGAGCTGCTTGAGGAGCCACCAGAGAGTCTCGATATACTTGTTATCGTAGGTGATATAAGGATGGTCGAGATCTACGAAGTAACCCATCTTCTCGGTCAACTCGCGCCACTCAGCGGTGAACTTCATCACGTTCTCGCGGCACTTGTGGTTGTAATCCTCGGTAGAGATATACTTCTCAGAAGCCTTGTTGTCGATATCCTTCTTGGTGATGCCGAGTTCCTTCTCGACACCGAGTTCAACAGGGAGTCCGTGGGTATCCCATCCCGCCTTGCGGTGAACCTGGAAACCCTTCATGGTCTTGTATCTGTTGAATGTATCCTTGATACTACGTGCCAACACGTGGTGAATACCCGGGTGGCCATTAGCTGATGGAGGTCCCTCGAAGAAGATAAACTGAGGGCAGCCTTCACGCTCGTCGATAGACTTGTGGAAGATATCGTTTTTCTCCCACGCTGCTAGTACGTCATTGTTTGTCTGAGTCAAATTCAGACCGTTGTGCTCGGCAAATTTCTTAGCCATATTATCTATTTAAATTTTATATTGTTTTTACTTTTGGGCGCAAAGTTACAAAAAAAATATGTTTTTTCCCAATAAAGGGGTGATAAATTAATAATTTTTCTATTAAAAATCCCGATTTGAGCATCAAAATAGTATCGAATGCTCAAATCGGGAATCAATATTCTGTTAAGGCTGGCAGGAAAAGCCATCAGCCCAAACGCTATAATCCAAAACTGTTGAGGGTTGGAAATCAGTCCAGACTACGGAGCCATTTCTTACCCCATTTGGTAGAAAGCCAAATGCTTATAGCAATTGCTATTAATGCAATCAAGCCATAAATCAAGGTCATACCTGTTGTAAAATCCAACTGTTTCATAAATTATTGTTTTATTTTTAAATTAATTATTATAAACGCAACGTAAGCTAAAGCCACCGTTCCAACAACACCTCCGACAAACATACCTAAAAGTCTTTCAGGATTACCAGAATCCATAACTAAGGCCATTCCACTTCCAAGTACAGCCGTTCCAAAGCACATAGCTGCTAAGTTATAGAAGAACTTTCCTAGTTCCTCCCTGCTTGTCCTTGCCCGTTGTTTATCTTCTCTTTGCGTCATAGCTCTGATTTTTAAATCAATATTCTGTTTGACTTTGCAAATATAAGAAAATATCTGGCTAAGTGGGATGATATTTAACAGTTTTTACACGAACCCTACAGGTTTTCCGCCTCCTGCAGCCAGATGGTGGATGCGGCATCGCTAGGCATGCGCCAGTCGCCACGAGGACTGAGGCTCACGCTTCCCACCTTCGGACCATCAGGCAGACAGCTTCGCTTGAACTGCTGGTTGAAGAAACGGCGAACAAATGTCTTGAGCCATTTCTTGATAGTCTCCTCATCGTAGGAATCAGGATCGTTGTCGCTGATTTTCACACGCTCCAGCTTGGTATCGATAAACGCCTTCTTCGCCAACATGTAAATCTTGGACGGACGGAAACCGAAACGCAGGAAGTAATAGAGGAAGAAATCGTGCAGCTCGTATGGGCCCACCAGGTCTTCTGTCTTCTGCTTGATATTACCATTTTCATCGGCAGGAATCAGTTCCGGACTGATAGGTGTATCGATGATGTCGCGCAGGGTGATGCGGCTCTGCTCATCCACCCCACTCTCGGCAACATGGTTCACGAGATGACGGATCAGGGTCTTAGGGATGCTGGCATTCACGCCATACATGCTCATGTGGTCGCCATTATAGGTAGCCCAGCCCAGAGCCAGCTCAGAAAGGTCGCCGGTGCCTATCACCATACCACCCATCTTGTTGGCAAGGTCCATAAGAATCTGTGTACGCTCGCGTGCCTGCGAATTCTCATAGGTTACATCATGCACGCTGGCATCATGACCGATATCCTCGAAATGCTGGGTCACAGCCTTGGCGATGCTGATTTCCCTGATGGTAATGCCCAGACTCTTCATCAGCGAGATGGCATTATGATATGTTCTATCGGTGGTTCCGAAACCTGGCATGGTAACGCCCACGATGCCACGGCGGTCCATCTTCAGTTTATCGAATGCCTTCACGCAGACGAGCAGGGCAAGGGTGGAATCCAATCCGCCGCTGATACCCACTACCACCGACTTGGCATGGGTATGTACGATGCGCTTGGCAAGACCCATCAACTGGATATTGAAAATCTCCTCGCAGGAGGCATTCATATCGCTGCTGGTAGGAATGAAAGGATGAGGATTCACCTCACGCTCCAACACGAACTCGCGTTCGTTCTCGGTAGGATCGGCATCGATGTTACGGATGTTGAACTGTCCGCCGAGAACCGAATATTTGATGTTACGCTGGGCATTGACATAGGTGGAATTGGTGCGACGCTCCGAACGGAGTTTCTCCACATCAACCTGCGCGATAACCATCTGTGGATCAAGAGAGAAACGCTCACCTTGTGCAAGTAAAGCTCCATTCTCATAAACCAGGGCATTTCCGCCATATACCACATCCTGCGTGCTCTCGCCAAAACCACAGGAACTATACACGTATCCGGTCATGGTGCGGGCACTCTGCTGACTCAGCAGACTCTTCAGATAGTTGTGCTTTCCGATGAGTTCATCGCTTGCAGAGAGGTTGAAGATGAGGTCGGCACCAGCCAGTGCCAGCTTGTTGCTAGGAGGAGCCGGAGCCCATACATCCTCGCATATCTCTACGCCAAACTGCACGCCGTCATAAGTGCGGAAAATCTGCACATCCGGAGTCAGCTTCACCTTGTGTCCGGCATAGCGGACCTCACAGTCGCGCAAATCCTGGGCAGAGGCAAACCAGCGCTTCTCATAGAACTCGCTGTAGTTAGGTAGATAGGTCTTAGGCACGATGCCCAGAATCTGTCCGTGCTGGATCACGATACCGCAATTCAGCAGCAGATCGCCAGCCACTACCGGAGCGCCGACAATGGAGATGATGTCGAGTTTGCGGGTGAAATCGAGCAGCATCATCACCGCCTGCTCTGATGATTCCAGGAGCATCTGCTGGCGGAAAAGGTCCTGACAGGAATAGCCTGTAATAGACAATTCCGGGAAGGTAATGATCTCTACGCCCTTGCCTTCAGCCTGGGCTATCAGATCTTCTATCTGTTGGGTGTTGAAGATTACATCGCCTACCTTGACGGCAGGGATAGCACTTGCCACCTTCATAAATCCGTACTTCATGTTACTTTGAACTTTGAGATTTGAACTTTGAACTGTATGATTACTTTCAACGGATAGTAACCTGTGTGGCACCATATCCATACTCCTGGAAGGAAGCATCCTGATAGGTGCAGTTCTTATAGCGATAGTTCAGCTCATGGATGAGTGCCTGGCGCAGAACGCCTTCGCCCTTGCCATGAATGAAGATAATCTTCTGACCCTTGTTCTTCTTGTTCTCAGCCATTGTCTTCTTGAAGATATCCATCTGATAATGAAGGATATCAGCAGAATTCATTCCAGCAGTTGTTTCAAGCACTTCATCTGCATGAAGATCGACGATGAGGGTACCGTCATCCTTCTTGCTCTTCTTCTTGCTGGTGTTGGCAATCACCTTCTCGTCCTTGTACATCTGCTCCTTCAATCGCTTGGAATCGATGACCAGCGGACGGGCTACCTCGTCGTTCTCCACGATGGTGAAGAGATAGGCTGGAGTCTCGAAGAAATCATTCTCCTCGAAGAGATGGAGCTTGTAGAACTTCACTGGGTCCAGGCGGAACTGGACATCCGTAGCTGGCTTCAGCAGGAATGGCTTGTCCTTCTTGTAGGCAATCATCTGGATGGCGATGTGCTCCATCTCATTCAAAGCCTCACGACCGAATTCCTCGATGAAGAGCTTGGTGTTTGGCTCGATTTCACCCTCCGCCTTCAGAGTCCACGCATTGCCCTCGGCTACGAGATAGGTGTAGCGCAGATAGTAGTTGCTGTCGTTCACCATATACGATTCGAAGCGGGTGTTGGTCACATCCTTGATATCGATAGGCACGAAGGCGAGATAGGCGCTGAGCTTGTTGCCACCCGTACGCTCCTGAATCTGCTTTACGAAGGTAATCTCGCGGTCGGCAGCATCATACTCCTCTACGTTCATATCCACATCATTCTCGTGCTCGTTCAGGATAGCCTTGATGCTTCTGCTGTCCTGATGCAGTTCGGTATTGGCATGCTCTTCAGCCTTCTGCTTGGCATCCATCTTGGCAGAGATCATCTTGCCCATGGCATAGTCATCCTGCTCTACCACTACCACCTCGTTGATTGGCATCGGAATCTCGAAACCATCTTCATCCTCTACCAGCACGATATTCTTGCCCTGGAAGCCAGCCACCTTTCCGCCGCCCACTTCGCTCAGGAATCTTACTTTATCACCTTTCTTCATATTTCTATTTAATTTTTTATTTTTATCTAATCATCTATCTATCCTTAGCTCAAAATCTATTTTCCCTCAAGCGGAAACACTCTTTCTGAAATGAGGATACACTTTGCAAAGGTACAAAAGATATTGCAGAATATGGATGTTTTTAATATTTTTAATGCAAGTAAGAAAATAATCTTGATGAAAAGCACCGGGTTTGGGATATTTTTTATATCTTTGCAAGTAGATTGCATATAGATTGCACATAGTTAATGTATCACTCTTAAACAATGATTGATTATGATTACATTTCCATGCGCCAAGATCAACCTTGGCTTAAATATAGTAAGCAAGCGCGCTGATGGTTACCACAATCTGGAAACCGTATTCTACCCTATCCCCCTGACTGATGCCTTGGAGATCAAGCTGATGGGAGAAGAATTTCCTAGCGAGGTAGCCTGCGACCTGAAGATTACAGGCAATGCCGTGGATTGCGATGAACAGAAAAACCTGGTGGTGAAGGCTTATAATATGCTGGCTGCCGACTTCAAGATTCCCCGCATTCATACGCATCTCGTCAAGCGTATCCCATCTCAGGCAGGAATGGGTGGCGGCTCTGCGGATGCTGCCTATATGATCCGTCTGCTCGATGAGCGTTTCCGCCTGAACATCGGTATTCCTGAGATGGAGCGATATGCAGCCAAGTTGGGTGCTGACTGTGCCTACTTCATCAGTGCGGACCCGGAGAATGGAGATACTGCCTGCTATGCTGAGGGTATCGGCGATGTACTGATGCCGGTAAGCGGTCCTGGAGATAACATGAAGGGATATTACATCGTGATTGTAAAGCGTGATGACATCGCTGTAAGCACCAAGGATGCCTACGCTGCCATCACTCCTAAGAAGCCTGCGAAGTGCTGCCGCGACATCGTTCGCCAGCCTATCGAGACCTGGAAGGATGAGCTTGTCAACGATTTCGAGGCGACTATCTTTGCGATGCATCCAGAGTTAGCAGAAATCAAGCAGAAGCTCTATAATCTGGGGGCCGCATATGCAGCTATGAGTGGTAGCGGCAGTGCCATCTTCGGTATCTTCAAGCATAAGCCTGCCAATATCGAAGAGCAGTTCGAAGGAATGTTCTGCAAAGTATTAAAACTGTAAAAGGAATATTCTGAAAAGGATTAATGCAATAAAAAGATCAGATTGCTCCACACGCCCTGAAAGAGCAGAAGCTCCTAGCCCAGGGCAACACCCTGGGTTAAACATATAAATAATCAAGGCGCCCTGTAAGGGCAAAAGCTTAAAACACGACACAATGAACGAAGAAACACATCAGAAACTGATGACTATCAAGCGAAGCTTTCGCTTGTTGATGAATGGTCCGGGTTCGCAATCCATGCGAGACAAGGGCTTGGGATATAAACTGAATTGGGGTGTACCCTTCTATGAATTGAAGAAGATGGCGCAGGAATACGGCAAGGATTACGACCTCGCCATCGAACTCTGGAAGGAAGACATCCGAGAGTGCAAGATTCTTGCCACCCTCATCATGCCCGCCGATAAGATGCTTGCCGAGATAACGGATATCTGGATGGAACAGGTACAGAGCCAGGAAATGGCAGAAATGCTTGCCTTCAATCTGCTGCAATATGTGGAATATGCGCCGGTGATTGCGTATCAATGGATTGCAAGCGATAAACCGCTGTATGAGATTGCCGGTTTCCAGCTTCTTGCCCGCCTCTTTGCGAATGGTAAGGAGCCTAACGATCGTGGAATCAATGAATTCCTGGATCAGGCTGCCGTGGCATTACAGGGTGATAATATGGGAGTGAAGCATGCTGCCGCCAATGCCGTGATGCGCTTCTGCGATTTCGGAGAGGATTTCGAGAATATCGCCAGAGGGGCGCTCAAGGGTATCCTCGAAATATAATTTTATCTGCGGAGATTCATTCATCGGATCTCACGCAGAGTTTTTATTCATCGGATCACGCGGAGTTATCGGAAACATTCTTGCTTTCCGGATTACGCACGGATTAAACGGAAAGCAAGAATGTTTCCGATAACTCCGCGTATTCCGATGAAGAATATCATATGAAATACTTCTGGTATTCGTTTTCGAAATTCGGAGTGAAAACACCCTTGCCGATGTTTTCCTTGATTTCTTCCTTACTCCAGAATCTACCGCCAGACAACTCTTCCTGGCTCGGCTTCACTTCACCATCATATACACAACGGTGAACATACACCAGTTCCTTTTCTCTCTGACTCTCAAAGACATAATGTCCTAAAGACTCCGGTTCAAAATCGGTGATACCCAGCTCTTCCCTCACTTCACGATGAAGCGCCTGATTCACACTCTCGCCTAAATCCACATGTCCGCCACAGGCAGTATCCCACTTATCAGGCTGGATATCCTTCCATGCCGGACGATGCTGGAGATACAGTTCTCCCTTACTATTGAATACATGCAGATGAACCACAGGATGCAATATCTTGCATCCATCATGGGCATGACCTCGGGTGATGGCACCCAGGATATTGCCCATTTCATCTACTATCGGAAATTCCTCGTTCTTATTATCTGTCATTATCTATTATTATAACGTTATTTACTATTTATAACGTTCCATACTCCTCAGAATAGCGGATCATCTGGTCGGTATAGCTCTCCTCGTAATCGAGATTTACGTCGATAGGATTACCCTCCTCATCATAGACCAGCGTCATCTTTGGATTGATGAAACCCTTGTATGGAGCCAGGTTCAGCTTCTTGTATCTCGCCAGAATCTCGCGATGCAAGTCGGGATCGATATTCACGGCATACTTCTCTACCAACTGGCGTGCTGCCTCGAAATCTCCCTCGCTCTTGATTCGTTGAATCTCTGCAAGGAGTTCTCCGAAGAGATGACGGAGCTTCCCGTAATCATTCACCTTCACATAGGTGCGGGTGGTTACGATATTTCCCTCAGCATCCTTCAAGGCATCCTCGGCAGAAGCATAGCTTACTTCTTCCGTAACCAGTTCCACGGCTCCCTCGGCATGCTCCAGGGTCCACCAGGCAATGAGGGCACGGTTTCTCATGTGCGCCTCCTCTATCTTGTCACCCTCCTTGATTCGGATAGTCTGGGTGAGCAAACCGTTCATCAGATAGCTGTAATACTGCGCCTTGTAAGCTTCATCATTCGGAGTCAGTCCCAGTTCAACCAGCTTATGGTCAGCCACATAGTACAGACCGAAGAGATCGGCTCTCGCCTCCTCTATCGTATTGCCATACGCCTTCAGGGCATCAGGATCGGTGCCAGGAAGAAGCTGACCGCTGCCATGTCCCAGACACTCGTGAAGGTCGGTATGCAGGTCGTCGGTGATATCAGCATACTGATTCATCAGCACCACAGTCTCCTCATCGATGACAAACTCATCTCTGAATCCGTTGCCCTGAGCCGCCTTGTTGTAGGCATCAGTCAGGTTGCCGATGGTAACGCTCTTCGAACCGTGCTCCTGACGGATCCAGTTGGCATTAGGCAGATTGATGCCGATAGCCGAAGCAGGATATTCCTCTCCGCCGAGCATCGCCGCACAGATTACATTGGCGGTAACACCCTTCACCTCTGGTTTGCGGAAACGTAGATCCACAGGCGAATGATCCTCAAACCACTGAGCATTCTGACTGATGGTCTGGGTTCGCTGGGTAGCCTCCAGGTCCTTGTATTCCACGATACCCTCCCAGGTACCTTTCAATCCCAATGGGTCGCCATATACCTCGATGAATCCGTTGATGAAATCCACCATGCCTTCGTGCTGCTGCACCCAGGCGATGCTGTATCGGTCGAAATCCTCGAGATTACCGGTGCGATAGAACTTCACGAGCAGGTCGATGACATGCTTCTGTCCCTCATTTTCAGCGAATTTCTGCGCCTTGAGCAACCAGGACACGATTTCCTTGATAGGCTCACTATAGAGTCCATCCTCCTTCCATACCAGCTCTATCATCTCGTTGTTGCGCTTGGTGAGCTTGGAATTGAGTCCGTAAGATGGTGGTGTCGGGTTAGAGGCATCCTTCAATCGGGCATAGAATCTCTCCACTTCCGCCTGAGTCACATTCTCATAGAAGTTGCAGGCAGAAGTCTTTACCAGGTCTTCGCCATCGGTCTGGTTCACTCTCTTCGGCATCACCTCCGGATCGAAGATGACAGGTACGAGCTGAGCGAGGAGATCTTCCTTGCTCTCTCCTCTCTTGAGGGGCAACTCATCCTCAGAGATTTCCTCCATCAACTGATAGAAGAATTCCTCAGAGAATCCCGGCTTGAATTTCTCGCAGCCATAATGATGATGGATGCCGCTGGCAAACCATACGCGCTTCAGATATACTTCGAAAGCCTTGAATTCTTCGGAATCGCAAACGGAAGAAGTTTCGATTTGAGTAATAGAATCGCTTGCTGTCTCTGTGTTTTCGATAGCCTCTCCGATTATACCCTTGTAATGGCGATAGATTGCCTCCAGGGTTTTGCGAATGCGCAGGTTGTACTTTCCCTGCTGGTCGAACGTGATGTCACGTCCCATCAGGGTAGCCTTTGCCAGGCAGTAAATATACAATTTCTGATTGAGCGACAATGCATCGAATCCCTTCAGCTCGTAACGCAGCATCTGGATGTCGGCAAAGCACTCGTGGGTGTTTACATTACAATTTGCCATGTTCTAAACCTTTATTTCTAGCGCAAAAGTACGACAATTATTTGGATTTTCAAACTTTTCAGCCAACTTTTCTTATTTTATTGAAAGAAATGTAATAAATCTCCCGTTTTTTACGTAACTTTGCAGGAATATCCAATGTAAAAGAAGAAAAATAGTTAAGAAATATGCAAATCAACGAGATATTGAAATCTTACTTCGGATACGATTCCTTCCGACCCAACCAGGAAGCCATCATCCGGGAAATAATGCAAGGTAACGACTGTCTGGTACTGATGCCGACGGGCGGAGGAAAGAGTCTGTGCTATCAGGTTCCGGCGCTGGCAATGGAGGGAACAGCAGTGGTCATTTCGCCACTCATCAGTCTGATGCACGACCAGGTGGAAGCCCTCAAGGCGAACGGCATTCCAGCCGAAGCTCTCAACAGCGGCAACGATGTAACCGATGATCTCATCATCCGCAGGAGATGCGAAGCGGGCGAACTGAAACTGCTCTATGTTTCGCCCGAAAAACTCCTCAGCGAGATACCTTATCTGTTCAGCAACATCAAGATTTCGCTCTTCGCCGTAGATGAAGCCCACTGCATCAGTCAGTGGGGCCACGACTTCCGGCCGGAGTATTCCCAGCTCGGACTCCTGCACGAGAAATTCAATGGCGTGCCGGTGATGGCGCTCACGGCTACAGCCGACAAGATTACCCGAGAGGACATCATCAACCAGCTGCATCTGAACGGCCAGACCTTCGTGAGCAGTTTCGATCGTCCGAACCTCAGTCTTACCGTGCGCCAGGAAAGTACGAAGAAGGAGAAACTGAAATTCATTTACCATTTCATCGCCCGTCACCCAGACGAGGCAGGCATTATCTACTGCCTCTCACGCAAGAATACGGAGATGGTGGCAGAGGCTTTGCAGGAGCATGGCATACAGGCAGAGGCCTATCATGCCGGACTCTCCGCCCAGCAGCGAGCCTCCGTACAGGAACGTTTCAAGATGGACCAGATAGAAGTGGTGTGTGCTACCATCGCCTTCGGAATGGGTATCGACAAGGGCAACGTGCGCTGGGTGATTCACTACAACATGCCGAAGAGCATCGAGAGTTTCTATCAGGAGATAGGACGAGCCGGAAGAGACGGCGCTCCTGCCGATACGGTATTGTTCTATTCGATGGCAGATATCATCACCCTCCGTTCTTTCTGCGAAGAAAGCGGACAGAAATCGGTGAATCTGGAAAAACTGCGAAGAATGGAAGAATACGCCGAATCGAGAGTCTGCCGAAGAAGAATCCTCCTGAATTATTTCGGAGAGACCTCCAGCAAGGATTGTGGTCATTGTGATGTCTGCAACAATCCGCCCCGCACTTTCGATGGTACCGTGCTTACCCAGAAGGCGCTGAGTGCCGTGGTCCGTGCGGGCGAAAAGATTGCCGTGGGTACCTGTATAGAGATATTGAGGGGTATGCAGACGCCTGCCATCACGAGAAATCACTATAATGAGTTGAAGACCTTCGGTGTAGGCAAGGATGTAAGCGTTCGCGATTGGCAGACCTATCTGCTGCAGATGCTCCAGATGGGATTCTTCGAGGTAGCGTATAATATGCATAACCAGATGAAGGTAACGCCATTGGGCTGGAAGGTTCTCAAGGGAGAACACCAGGTTTCATTGGCGATTATGGAGAATGAAGAGCGGGCTCCTCGTCAGCAAAGGGTCAACAGACCTTCAAGAGGAAGCAGCATCCCGGTAGTTCATGCCGAACGTGTGATTTTCGAGGAAGAAATGTCGGGTGTAGAAGATAAGAAGCTCTTCGAGTATCTGCGTAAGATACGCAAGAATCTTGCCGATGAGCAGGGCTATCCTCCATACATCGTATTATCGGATAAGAGTCTGCACGAATTGACGAAGATGAAGCCAACCACCCTCCAAGCATTCGGTCTCATCAGCGGTATCGGCGAATTCAAGATCAAGAAATACGGCGATACCTTCATCAAGGCAATCAGGAAATATACAGGCAAATAAAAAATAAGACACTGAAGTTTCGCATGTGGTTCAAGTACGGGCTGAAGGCCCAAAGAGGGTGTGTCATAAGTCTATGGCGCACCCTCTTTTATGTTATTTATTGTATAATCCTAGAAGTATCGTAGCCTATTCCAAAAAGGGAATCATATAATATCGTCT
>OIXX01000265.1_pt1 | contig 37853 bp, 21 predicted proteins | sample 1588161 | NCBI WGS metagenome assembly OIXX01 (sample SAMN03283274) | human gut metagenome | biome: human-associated habitat; material: feces | host: Homo sapiens | place: Peru | collected 2012
GTGGGCAGCTTGGCCAGGTCACCGCCACGGGAGCTGGCACCCTCGCGAGTGTCGAGCAGCAGTGCGGCGAGCACGCTGGCCACCCAGCCTTCGCCGAGCTGCCATACGTTGGTCACGCGGTCGCGGATGTGCTGCTGTTTGACGCCGGCGGCACCGAACAGCGAGCGCAGGCGGTCGCGCAGCGCCTCGGAGAGCACGGCACCGAACGGCTTGTAGTTCGGGGCGGCCTTGTTGACGATTTGGGCGAGCTTGTCGAGCGTCGCTTCAGCAGCACCGTCCACGCTGGCGACTCCCAGCTCGGAGCTGATGTCCATGAGCAGCTGGTTGCGGCGAGAAGAGACACCGTTGGTCAGGGTGTCGGTGGTGTCGTTGCTGCCGATCTGGTCGAGGCGCACCTTGGCGGAGTAGGCCATGAGTACGCCGATAGCATCGGAAGCTTTGAAGGGCAGGTCGGCGACGGCGGAACCAGACGGTGCGCCAGCAGCGGCCTGCCCTGATTGCAGGCCGCGCGAGGAGTCAGACAGTCCAGTGGACTGTCCGGCGACAGAGCCATCCGTTGTCTGAGCAGCCTCAGTCGCGGCATTTGCCGGAGCAGCACCCGAGCCAAGCTTGGCGACGGCGGAACCACCGGCAGGAGCGGTTTCGACCGGGGCCGAGGCCGCAGCCTCTTCCGGCTCGTCGTCGGGAACCAGCGAATCGGTGTCGGTCATGTAGACGCGGCCTTCATCGCGGCCGACGTTGTAGACGACCGTATCGTTGCCGGCGAACTCGGGCAGACGTAGGGTCTTGGTACCGAGGTTGGCCAGGGTCGGGGCGTTGCCGAGGCCGACTTCGACGTATTCTTCCACGCCGAGGCCGCCCTGTTCGCGCTGACCGAAGAGCAGCGCCTGGGTTTCAATCCAACGCACCGGGGAGGCGAACTGCCAGGAGAGCAGTTCGGTCAAGAGCAGACGGCCGAGCTTCTGGTCGTCGGCGGCGTAGGAATCCCACACGGCCGGGTCGTCGAGCACGGCCTTGATGCGTTCGGACGGCACGGCTTCGAGGATCTTGGCGGCGAATTCCTTGGTCATCTCGAACGGGGTGGCCACCAGGTTCGGGATGTAGCGGTCCACCAGACGGCCACGGTAGTCGATGTAAGCGGGAAGCAGCGCGTCGAGCTTGTCGCGGAATTCCGGCACGCCCTTGCGTAGTAGCGTGGAGTGGAACGGCACATCGATGCCGGGCACCAGCATGAACGCGGGCTTGCCACCGAATGCGGCCACGCGGCGGGCGGAATCGGCCTTCAGGGCCTTGAGTCCGGCGATCGTACCGGCAATGGCGTACTGCTGGCCGGCGAGGTTGTAGTTCACAATCTCCAGGAATTCGCCGGACGCCTTGGCCACGGATTCCACATATTCCTTGACGTGCGCGTCGTCCACACCGAACTGGTTCGGGCGAAGGGCACCCATGCGGTAGTTGGAGCGACCCTGTGCGTCACGCTCGATGAGGTGGTGCATGGTGGAACCACGGTGGAACACGAGCTCCAGCACGGTTTCCAGCGGAATCACGTCGGCGAACGCGGACAACGCGTTGTATTCGCCGAGCGAGTGGCCGGCGAAGTAGGCGGGCCAGATGTCGGCGCCGGCTTCGCGCAGACGGGCGGTCTGGGCAAAAGCAACCGTCGCGAGCGCCACCTGCGTGAACTGCGTCAGGTTGAGCAGGCCTTCGGGGTGACGGTAGGTCACGCCGTTGGCGGTGAGTTCCTTCGGGTTGTCACGCACGAGGCCCAGAATCGAGAAGCCGAGCCTGGAGCGGGTGAGCTTGTCGGCGCGCTCCCACACGTCGCGGGCGGCGGCGGACTTGGCGCGCTCGTCCAGAACCATGCCCTGCTTCTGGATGCCCTGGCCGGGGTAGACGAAGGCGGCGCACGGCGCACGGACCAGTGCGGTGCCGCGGGAGACGAGCTGGCCGTCGATACGGCAGGTGACTTCGAGGGTCATGCCGCCGTGGCGCACTTTGCCGACGCGCTCGACGGAGATTTCGACGGTGTCGTCAAGCTGGACCATGCCGTACATGTTGTAGGTCCAGCCGGCGATCTCGTAGTGGGTACCCTTCTCGTCGGTCGCCTGCACGGCGTGCTGGGCGGTGGCGGACAGCCACATGCCGTGCACGAGCGGGGCGGCCAGGCCGGAGATGCGAGCGCCACGAGTGGAGGTGTGGATCGGGTTGAAGTCGCCGGAAGTGCGGGCGAAGGCGGTCATGTCGTGTGGGGCGACGACCTTCACGCGGCGCAGCAGACGGCGCGGAGTGGCCTGCACTACTTGCAGGCCGCGCGAGGAGGCGGACAGTCCAGTGGACTGTCCGGCGACGGAGCCATCCGCTTCCTTATTCAGGAGGGCACCACCATACTCGGGGGCGTCTGCCGGCAAAGCATCGGAGTAGACGCGGCCGCGGATCGCGAAACGCTCGGTTTCGCGGGCAAACGGCGTGCCGTCGGCGGCGGTGTGGGTCACGTGGATGGTGACCACGCGGCCGGAGGCGGACTCGAAGTAATCCTCGGCCCAAGACTTCAGGGTGATGGTTTCGCCGGTGTGCTTGAGCAGGTCCTCCTCGTTCACCTCAAGTTCGATGAGGTGGTCGAGGTGGACGGCGTTGAGCAGGCCTTCAATCACCGGGTAGCCCTTGACGTACACGGAGCCGAGCGCCGTGTAGATTGCCGGCCAGGCAGGGCCGACCAGCGCATCGGGGGCGATGCGGCTGGGCTGCAGGGTGGTCGGCAGAGCGGCGCCAGTGGCCGCTTCGTGGTCGAAGCCGAGGTTGGCGGACAGGGTGTAGGTTGCGGTTGCGGTACCGAACGGACGCTCGTCAGAGGTCTTGCCGTCAAGCTGCGGCATCTCGGTGAGCTTGTCGCCGGTGATGGCGGTGTTGCCGATGCCTGCGGTGGCGGCGAGCATCGCGTAGACGTCCGGAATCAGGCGTTCGCGGTCCACGACCGGCACACGGCCGGGCTCGGCGCCTTCCACGATGAGCGGGATGACGATATCGCGCACGGCGTGCTTGGAGGTGCCGCCGTCCGGGTCGTTGTCCCAGTAGGTGTCGAGGTGGATGTCCAGATCGTACTTGCCGGCCGCGGCGTCAAACGCGCGGATCTCGTAGTACTGGTCGCCCAGGGCGGTGCCGTAGGCCGGGTTGTCGGTGATGTGGCCGACCCAGGAGATGTTCGGGGACTTGCGGATGAAGTCTTCGGCGCTGGTGGCCTCGCCAAGTGCGGCGAAATCGTCGTTCTCAGCGGCATCGACGGCTTGCTGTTCGTCCTGCACGCGCTTGATGGCGGCGGTTTCGAAGCGGCCGAGGATGTCGGCGATCGGCTCGTCGATGGTGGTGATGCCGGCAACGGAGATCGGGCCGGGGATGGCACGCACGGAATCGGCGGAGTAGCGCTGGTCTTCGGACTGCCAGAGCTGGTCCTGACCCCACCAACGCAGCAGGTCGTTGTCGATGACGGGTACGAACGGCATGGGCTTGGGGTATTCGCGCACGAGCACCGGGAACCAAGCCACGTCGGTCGGGACCACCTTGAGTTCGGCGGTCTGCGGGTAGGCCAGTGCGAGCTTTTCGAGCGCGGGGGCCGGGTCGGCGAGAATGTCGTCGTGGGTCAGCAGGCCAGCGGCAGCTGCCTCTTCAGCAGAAACGCCATCAGCGGCGAACAACTTGGAGGTGAATTCTCCGGAGTCCGTGTCGTTCACACGGGCTTCGATGCGCTGCAGCAGGTGCTGGAAGCGGTCGGCGTAAGTCGGGTCGACCCACGGGAAGGCGAGTTCGGCGAAACGCTGCGCCCACTCAAGGTAGGTCATGGAGGCCAGGTCGCCGAAGTAAGGCTTGGCGGTCTTGTTCAGGGCTTCGATGATTTCCTTGCGGCGGGAGTCGAGCTCTTCGGGGTGCTTCATGACGCGCACGAGCAGACGGCCGCATTCGGCGGAGTCGTTCTCGAGCTCGTAAATGTCGGCGTGCAGGTGGCTCAGGCCGGAGGACATGCCGCCGACGGACTTGCCGGACGGCACCCAGTGGGCGGCCTGCGGGGCGAACACGTCGTCGGACTTGGCGTCGGCCGGAATGCCGGGCGTCTTGACGAGCAGCTGCTTGACTTCGGGGCTGGTGTGAGCCTCCTTGGCGGTCATCGCGGCGGTACCGATAAGCACGCCGTCGACCGGCATGTCGGGCAGGCCGTAGGCGTGGGCCCACTGGCCGGAAATGTAGTCGGCCGCGCGTTCGGGGGTGCCGATGCCGCCGCCGGCGACCAGCACGAGGTTGTCGCAGGCGCGCACTTCGGCGTAGGTGGCGGCAAGCAGGTCATCCAGCGCTTCCCAGCTGTGGTGGCCGCCGGCTTCACCGCCCTCGACCTGAATCATGATGGTGGTGGGGGCCACGGCCTTGGCGATGCGCACGACCTGGCGAATCTGGTCCACGGTGCCGGGCTTGAAGCTCACGTACGGCAGGCCGTCCGCCTGCAGCGACTTGATCAGGGCCACGGCTTCGTCCAGCTCGGGGATGCCGGCGGAGACGACCACGCCGTCGATCGGCGCGCCGGATGCGCGCTTCTTGGGCACGATGCGGGAGGAGCCGAACTGCAGGTTCCACAGGTAACGGTCCATGAACATCGCGTTGAATTCGACCGTGCGGCCTTCCTCCAGCTCGTCTTCGAGGGCGGCGATGTGGCGGTCGAACACTTCGGCGGTCACCTGGCCGCCGCCGGCGAGCTCGGCCCAGTAACCGGCGTTGGCCGCGGCGGCCACGATTTCCGGTTCCACGGTGGTGGGGGTCATGCCGGGCAGCAGTACCGGCGGCTTGCCGGTGAGCTTGGAGAACTTGGTGACCAGCTTGGCGCCGGCCGGGGTGTTGATGACGCGCGGGGCGAACGCCTTCCAGTTCTGGGTGCGCTCAGGCTCACTTTCCAGCGTGGAGAGCGTGGAGCGCTCGGCCAGCGTGGTGGCTTCGACCACGCCGATGCCGGTGCCTTGCACCACATTGCCGATCAGCTTGCCGAGCGTGTTGCCAGGGCCGAGGTCCACGATCCACAGCTTGGACGGGTCGGCGGCGTCGAACAGCGCCTTGACGCGGGCGTTCCAGTCCACATGGTTCAGAAGCACTTCCTCGGCAAGCGCACGGGTGCGCTTCTGGTCGAAGCCGCAGGCGCCGGCCCAAGACACGGTCCGCTCAACAGCTTCGGCCATGAGCGGAGAGTGGAAGGGCAGGGTGACCTCAAGGTATTCGAGGGTCGGGTTGAACACGGTGCCGCCGTGGAGCTTCTGCTCGCGCAGCTTGGCCTGATGCTGGTGTTCGCGCTCGGCTTCGAGGGCGAAGGCAGACAGGTCCTCCGGGTAGCCGGAAAGCACGTGGTGGTTGTCGGAGTTGGTGACGGCGATGGAGATCGGGCCTCGGGCGTTGTTCACGCGCTTGACCAGAGCCTCAACCTGTTCGCGGGTGGCGCCCTTGACGGAGAGCATCGGACTGGCTTCGCCATACTTGGGGTTCAGGCCCAGTTCGCGCACGCGGCGAGTGCCGGCTGCACCGATCAGGGCGGCCACGGCCAGAATCTCGTCAAGCGTGGTGCCGGCGGCCTCGATGGAACCGGCGGCCTCGATGGCGCGGGTCATGTGCACGGCAAGCACGCCCTGGGAGTGGCCGAGCACGGCGAGCGGCTTGGCCTGGGCCACGCTGTAGCCGAGGTGTTCGAGGTCGAGCAGGGCGCCGAGCTGGGTCAGTGCCACGCCTTCCACGGACGCGGTGGCGTCGGCTGCGGCGCCGAGGCGGGCCGGGTTCGGAGTGAAGCCGAACAGGTCGACCGGACGGCCGGTGGTGGTCAGCAGGTCGGCGGCGACCGGGGTGAGCAGTCGGTTGGCTGCGGCGATGTGGCCGCGCAGGGCCTCGTCAAGGCTGGGATCGGTGGTCTGGTCTGCCAGGGCTACCGGCCACGGGGTGGACTGGCCGGCGAAGGCGAGCGCATGGGGCTCGGTGGCCAGGCGATTGAGGAAGAAGGTGGTCATTGCTTTCCTTACTTGTGTTTGGTTGATGTCTTCAGAAATCAGAGGGGCTGGTTGCCGTGGTGTTTGGTGGTGCGCTTGACGCGCCGCTTGGTGGCGAGCGTGGCCAGCGATTCGACAATCACCTCACGGGTCTGTTCGGGGTCGATCATGCCGTCGATCTGACCGATTTCCAGCGACAGGTTCGCGTTGACGGTGCTGGTCTCGTACTCCTTGATGTACTTGGCCCGCAGCGCATCGACGTCCTGTCCGGAGGCCTTGGCCTTGGCCAGGTCGTGGCGGTGGATGATGTTCACCGCACCGGCCGCGCCGAGCACCGCGATCTGGGAGGAGGGCCACGCGAAGTTCAGGTCCGCGCCGATGGCCTTGGATCCCATCACGATGTACGCGCCGCCGAATGCCTTGCGCAACACCACGGTCACCATCGGCACCTGTGCGTTGGCGTAGGCGTAGATCACCTTAGCGCCGCGGCGGATGATGCCGGCGTGTTCCTGGTCGGAGCCGGGCTTGTAGCCGGGCACATCCACGAGGGTGACCACGGGCAGGTTGAACGCGTCGCACAGGCGTACGAATCGGGCGACTTTCTCGGACGAGTCGACGTCCAGGATGCCGGCGAGCACGTTCGGCTGGTTCGCCACGATGCCAACCGGCTTGCCGTCGATGCAGGCGAAGCCGACGAGCGCGGAGGCGCCAAACAGTTCCTGCACCTGCACGAATTCGCCGTAATCGACGATGCAACGAATCACCTCGAGCATGTCGTAAGGCTGACGTTCGTTGGCGGGCACGATGGCGGCGAGTCGCTTGGCGGTCTCGCGTTCGGCGCGGGTGGCGGCGTAGGCGTAGACCGGCGGCTTGCTTTCGCTGTTGGACGGCAGGTAGGCGAGCACGGTGCGCGCGTAGTCGATGGCGTCGGATTCGTCCTCGCCGAGGTAGTGGGCCACGCCGGACACCCGGTTGTGCACTTCGCCGCCGCCGAGGTCGGCCATGGAGATGGTCTCGCCGGTCGAGGCCTTGACCACGTCCGGTCCGGTGACGAACATGTTCGAGTTCTCGCGGGTCATGATGATGAGGTCCGTCAGGGCCGGGCAGTAGACGGCACCGCCGGCGCAGGGGCCGAGAATCAGGCTCAGCTGGGGCACGAAGCCGCTGGCCTCGCAAGTCTTGCGGAAGATGCGACCGTACTGGGTCAGGGCGGCCACGCCCTCCTGGATGCGGGCGCCGCCGGAATCCACGATGGCCACGATCGGCACTTTGAGGTCGATGGCCATGTCCATCAGTCGGCAGATCTTCTCGCCTTCGGCGGTGCCGAGGGTGCCGCCCTTGACGGAGAAGTCCTGGGCGTAGACGGCCACCTTGCGGCCGTAGACCTGGCCGAAGCCGGTGATGACGGCCGCACCGGCGTTGCCGCCGGCGATGTTGCCGCCCTGGAAGCGGCCGATCTCCTCAAACGTGCCGGTGTCGAAGAGCAGGTCGAGGCGTTCGCGCGCGGTTTTCTTGCCTTTGGCGTGCTGCTTGTCGCGGGCGCGCTCTTCGGCGGCGCGGGCCAGTTCGGCGGCCTTGACCACAGCGGTGCGCAGCGGCTGGTGGGCCGAAGGCTGGGCGGCGTTGGCGGCCGAGGCCGCAGTCGCGGCCTTCACGGCCGGCGAATCCATGATGTCAGTCATTGCCGCCCTCCTTCTTGGCGTCGGCGGCCTTGGCCTTGCCGGCGTTCACGTCCAGCGTGACCAGCGTGTCGCCGGCCTCCACGCCATCGGCGGGACCGACAAAGATCTTCTTCACTTCGCCGGCGGCCGGCGCGTACACGTAGTTCTCCATCTTCATGGATTCGAGCACCACCAGAAGATCGCCCTTGGCCACCTGCTGGCCTTCGGACACGTTGATGCGCGTGACCACGGCCTGCATCGGGGAGGCGATGACGCCGGATTTGGCACCGTCGTTGGCCTTGGCGGCACCGGAGGCCACGTTGTGCAGGCCTGCGCCGCGCAACGGCTGGGTGGGTCGCTTGGCACCGCGGGCGCGGGCCGAGCCGGTGATGTTCTCGACGATGTCGAGCGGCACGGTGAGCTTGACGCGGCGGTTGTTCATCTCGATGACGAACGTCTCCGACTTGGACTTGTCGGGCGCGGCCGGGGCAGCGGCACCCGGAGCGGCGGCCAAGGAGGCCGGCTGACCGGAGGCGGCGGAAGCCGGTGTGCGGTTGAGGTACGTGCGCTCCAGCCACTTGGTGGACACGGCGAACGGGTGGCCATGCTCGGCGGTGAAGTCGTCGTTGCGGAAGATCTCCTTGAACAGCGGAATCGGCGTGGGCACGCCTTCGATCACGAGCTCGTCGAGCACGCGGCGCACACGGGCCACGGCGTCGAGACGGTTCTGGGCGGTGACGATGACCTTGCCCATCATCGAATCGAACTTCGGGGAGATGGTGTCGCCCTGTTCCACACCGGTATCGATGCGCACGCCGGGGCCGGCCGGCCACTGGATCTTCTCCAGGGTGCCGGAGCCGGGGGTCAGGTTGGTGGCCGGGTCTTCGCTGGTGATGCGCAGTTCGAAGCTGTGGCCGCGCGGTTCGGGGGCGCGGGTGAGCTCGCCGCCGGCGGCGATATTGAGCTGTTCGCGCACCAGGTCGAGGCCGCTGACCTCTTCGGAGACGGTGTGCTCCACCTGCAGACGCGGGTTGACTTCCAGGAAGTACACCTTGCCGTTCGGGGTCACCATGAATTCGCAGGTCCCGAGGCCCACGTAGCCGACCGTGGTGAACAGGCGGCGGGAGTATTCCTCGAGCGTGCTGATGATCTCCTCGGGCAGGAAGGGCGCGGGCGCCTCTTCCACGAGTTTCTGGTTGCGGCGCTGCAGCGAGCAGTCACGGGTGGAGTACACGGTGAAGTTGCCGTGGGAGTCGCGGCCGGACTGGGTCTCGACGTGGCGCGCCTTGTCCACGAACTTCTCGATGAAGTATTCCTTCAGATCGCCGCCTTGCAGCGCGTCGTGGTTCATGTAGAAGCGGCGCAGCTCCTCGTCGTCATGCACCACGGTGATGCCGTGGCCGCCGCCGCCATCGGTGCGCTTCATCATGATCGGGTAGCCGTGGGTGTGTGCGAAGTCGAGCAGCGTTCGCACGTCGGTCACCGGTTCGGACAGGCCGGGCACTGGCGGCACTTTGGCACGCATGGCCACGCGGCGTGCGGTGATCTTGTCGCCCAAATCCACCAGCGCGGTGTGGTGCGGGCCCACCCAGATGGCGCCGGCGTCCTCGACCTTCTGCGCGAAGCTCGGCACTTCGGAAAGGAATCCGTAGCCAGGATGTACGGCGTCCGCACCGGTCTTGTGCAGGATGTCGATCAGCAGATCTTCGTTGAGGTACGTGTCCTTGTAAGTGTCGCCGGAGAGCAGGTATGCCTCGTCGGCCATGTCCACATAGCGGCTATTACGGTCCTGTTCGGAGTAGACGGCCACGGTGGAGATACCCATCTCCTTGGCCGTGCGCACCACGCGCAGCGCGATCTCGCCTCGGTTCGCAATTAGCAGTTTTTTGACATTATGAGCCATAGTGTCAAATCTTGCTCCCCGCACAGAGAAGAAGGCAACCCGCATCCGCACAAAAGATCTCACGCCCTTTTGTAGGCTACGAACAAACACAAGCGTAGGTTCCGGCAACGTAACCGTTGGCGCCGGCTATCAAAAACGTTGCAAATCCGCCGATTGCACATCCTTGCGCGCCGGTTCAAGAAGTTGACGTTACGGTTGCGTTCGTCAACTTATGACAAATCGAAATCGACAATTTTGTAAGTTGGTACGAAACCGCACGAAATCGAACACCTCTACGATGGCAACCGTAAGTTCGAGGGAAGGCTCATCTGCGGGCGAACGGAAGGCGACCGGACCGGCATCGGTCCATCGCCGCATGATTCGCCCGCACAGGGCCGGATTCATTTGGGGCCGTCCACCATATGGACGGTTCGGGCTGTCGGGGATACCGCACGACCCGCCGGAACCTTCCCTCATCCATCGCATACCGCCCGCCGTTCACGGCGATATCACGCAACATAGGGGTTATTGATATGCAGACTTCACACACCACCGCATCCGCAGCGGCCACCACGCCGCTCGCCCGTCGTATCGTCGCCGCATCCTGGAAGCCGGTGCTGTTCGCCGTGCTGATGTGGCTGTCCGCAGCCGCCGGCGAAATTCCGATTCCGGGCACGCCGGTGCCGATCACGCTGCAGACGTTCGTGGTGATGCTCGCCGGTCTCATGCTGCCGTGGCGTCAGGCCGGTGCCGCCGTCGCCACCTATCTGGCGGCCGGTGCGGTCGGCCTGCCGGTGTTCGCCGGCGGCACCTCCACGCTGGCCCTGGTCGGCCCGAGCGCCGGCTTCCTCTTCGGCTTCCTGCCGGGTGTGGTGGTCATCGCCCTGCTGCGCGGCAAGTCCGACACTTCGTCCTTCGCGGCCGCCGCGCGCACTGCGGGCCGCTACCTGCTGGCCGCGCTGGTCGGCGGCGTCGTGGTGGTGTACGCCTTCGGCTTCGTCATCCAGTCCGCGCTGACCGGTGCGCCGCTCGCCGCCGTGGCCCTGGCCTCCATGGGCTTCGTGGTTGGCGATGCCATCAAGGCCGTGGTGGCCTCTCTGGCCGCCGCCGGCCTGTCCAAGCTCGGTCGCTGACCTGAGCTACTAGCTAGCTACTGGCCGGCTATTACAGCACTCCCACATCGGCGGTGCGGACCGTATGGTCCGCACCGTCTTGTGTTCTCAGGATCAGTGAGGCATCTTCGTTGAGACCGATGGCTTCGCCGGTCAGCGTGGTGCCGTCCGTGAAGTGCGCCTCGACCTGACGGCCACGTGCCCAGCACACCGCCTTCATCTCCTCGCGCAACGACTCGGCCCGGCCCTTCGGATCGGCGATGAACTTCGCCAACCGCTCACGGAAGCCCTCGACCTGACGCTCGGCCACCGCATCGCGCATCTCGCCAAACGATGGCAAGCCCGTGACATGCAGCTGCAGCGAAGTCGACTGCGGGGTGGGCAGCCGACAGGCACCCAGCGCCAGATTCAGACCTACGCCAAATACGATGACGACGTCGTCATCGGCAGCAGCTTCGGCGCCGGACGACGGTGGAATCACCAGCTCTGAGAGCAATCCACCCAACTTGAGCCCGTGGCAGAACACATCATTCGGCCATTTGAGCTCCAGCAAGCAGTCCGGCTGGTTTGGCGCAGCACCATACTCCTCGATCATGCCGTTCAGCGCGTCCAGCGTGACCAGTCCGGCGATCATCTGCAGCCAGCCATTGACGGATTCGTCGGCGGCGATAGCACGTGGGATACGCACGGCGTAGGACATCGTCGAACAACGGCCGGGCTGACTGACCCACTTGTGACCATTGCGGCCACGGCCGGCGGTCTGCCGGTCGGCGGCCACCACGGCCACCGACAGTTCGCCGTTCGCACGCTCAGGCAGCGTCAGCGACCCGTCGCTAATCATCTGCGCGGCCAACGCGTTGGTCGAATCGGTTTCATCCACTGCGACCACATGATTCGCGACGGCTTTGGTTCTGGGTAGCTGCGGCATTGCAGCTTTCAAAGCAATCATCATGGGCACTACGTTACCTCGGTTACACCGTCTTTCGCCCGCGATATTCCACGGAAAAACGCACAAAATCAACCATTTTGGCCCAATGGTCCTGTGTGAACGTTCACAAGTGAGCAAAATCACACCATACCCGTCCGCGCCGGAAAGCACATTATCCATATGACTCCAACATTCTTATTTATAAGTCTATAAATAAGTGCTATCATGTCCGTATCCACCCATGCGGCATCGCCGAGAAGCCTGATCTCGCCGGCGATGCCACAGCAACGCAGCAACGACGCAGCTGAAAGGAACACCATGCGATACGGCCATTTTGACGATACGGCACGCGAGTACGTCATCGAGACCCCGGCGACCCCTTTGCCGTGGATCAACTATCTGGGCAATGAGGACTTCTTCTCGCTGATGTCGAACACGGGCGGCGGGTATTCGTTCTACCGCGACGCGAAGCTGCGGCGCATCACGCGCTACCGGTACAACGGGGTGCCCGGCGACAACGGTGCACGCGCCTACTACATCAGCGTGATGGACGGCGATGGCCCAGACGCCAAGCCATCCGTGACGTTCTCCCCCACATTCCTGCCCGTCAAGACCCCTCTGGACGAGTACCGCTGCCGCCACGGCATCGGTTACACGGTGTTCGAGACGGCCAAGGCCGGCGTGCGCACCACGCTGACCGCGTTCGTTCCCCTGCACACGGCTGCCGAAATCAACCGGCTGGACGTGGAGAACACGACCGACGGTCCACTGACGGTGGACGTGACCGGCTGCGTGGAGTGGTGTCTGTGGAACGCGGTGGACGATTCCACGAATTTCCAGCGCAACCTGTCCACCGGCGAAGTCGAGGTCGAACGTCTGGAGGACGCGACCCTGCTGTATCACAAGACCGAGTTCAAAGAGCGCCGCAACCATTACGCGTTCTGGTCGGTGAATGTGCCCGTCGTCGGCTTCGACACGGACCGCGACACGTTCCTCGGCCGGTTCAACGGCTGGGACACGCCCCAAGCCATCGACCAGGGCCGTATGGGCGATTCGGTCGCGCATGGATGGTCTCCCATCGCCGCCAACCGCGTGCGCCTGACCCTGGCACCGGGAAAGTCCCGTTCGCTGGTATTCACGCTCGGCTACATCGAGGTGCCCGCCGACGCCAAGTGGGAGGCTCCCGAAGACCCCGCCAAGGTCGGCATCATCAACAAGACACCCGCCCATGAACTGTGTGCGCGTTTCGCCACCTCACAAAAGGCCGAGGCCGCGCTCGCCGAACTCAAGGACTACTGGACGAATCTACTGTCCACCTATCAGGTGAAGTCCGGCGACGAACGACTCGACCGCATGGTCAACACGTGGCACCAATACCAGTGCATGGTCACGTTCAATATGTCGCGCTCCGCCTCCTATTGGGAATCCGGCACTGGTCGAGGCATGGGTTTCCGCGACTCCAACCAGGACCTGCTCGGCTTCGTGCACCTTGTGCCCGAACGCGCACGCCAGCGCATCATCGACATCGCGTCCACACAGATGGATGACGGGTCCGCATGGCACCAGTACCAGCCACTCACCAAACAGGGCAATGCCGACATCGGCGGCGGCTTCAACGACGACCCGCTCTGGCTCATCGCCGGCACCCACGCCTACCTCGCAGAAACCGGCGACATGAGCATCCTCAACGAGCCCGTACCCTTCAACAACGCCGCAGGCAGCGAGCAGCCCTTGCTGGAGCATCTGCGCCGCTCTGCCAACTACACCACCGGTCACCTCGGACCACACGATCTGCCTTTGATCGGCCGCGCGGACTGGAACGACTGCCTGAACCTCAACTGCTTCTCCAGCACGCCCGGCGAAAGTTTCCAGACCGTGGAGAACAACGACACCGGCATCGCCGAAAGCGTGTTCATCGCCGGCATGTATGTGCTCTATGCCGGACAGTTTGCCGATATTCTCGAACGTTATGGAATGTCTTGCGGCATGAGCCGGTCTCAGGTTGAGACAGAGGTTACGGCCATCCACGCCTCCATTGAGAAGATGAGCGCCGCCGTGGAATCCGCCGGCTGGGACGGCGAGTGGTTCCTGCGCGCCTACGATGCCTACTCGCGCCCCGTCGGTACCCGCACGGACACCGAGGGACAGATTTACATCGAGCCTCAGGGCATGTGCGTCATGGCCGGCATCGGCCTTGACGATGGCAAGGCTCAGGCAGCCCTCGCTTCCGTCAAGGACAGGCTTACCTGTGCATGGGGCACCGCGATACTCGCACCCGCCTACTCCACTTATCGGATCGAGCTCGGCGAAATATCGACCTATCCGCGCGGCTACAAGGAAAACGGCGGCATCTTCTGCCATAACAATCCGTGGATTTCCATCGCCAACGCCCTGGCCGGTAACGACCAGGAGGCCTTCGACGTGTACACGCGCAACTGCCCCGCCTGGCTTGAGGACAAGTCCGACATCCGCAAGGTCGAACCATACGTCTACTGCCAGATGGTCGCCGGCCCCGAATCCGCGCAGCCCGGCGAGGGCAAGAACTCCTGGCTCACCGGCACCGCCGCCTGGACCTTCGTCGACGTCTCCCAGTATCTGATCGGCATCCGCCCCACATTGGACGGACTCGCCATCGAGCCCCATCTGCCCGCCGAATACACCGATCTGACTATCACCCGCAAATACCGCGGTGCCACCTACCGCATCGCACTCCACCGTACCGGAGAACGTTCAATCATCGCGGGAGGACGAGCCGTCAGCGGCAACATAATCCCGATTCCAGACGACGGCGTCACCGACATCGACGTCCGAGTCACCTTCTGACAACGTCAGCCGGGCCGGTCTTCCTCGACAAGGAGCCGGCCCGGCTCTAAGCAAAAGGAGCGACCATGCAATACATCGACCAGACCATCACCGGCATCGACGGCACCGAGGCCCGATTCACCGGATATGTCATCGACAATAGCGAGGAGGTCGACCCTCAGCGCCACCGCCCAGCAGTGTTGGTCATTCCCGGAGGCGGCTATGAGATGACCTCTGATCGAGAGGCCGAGCCGATAGCGCTCAAGTTCGTAGGCGCCGGATACAACGCCTTCACGCTGCGCTACTCATGCGCCCCGAGCCGCTACCCCACAGCCCTGTGCGAGGCGGCCGAGGCCGTGCATCTGATCCGCGCCCACGCCGATGAATGGCATACCGACCCCGACCGTATCGCCGCAATCGGCTTTTCCGCCGGCGGCCACCTGGCTGCGAATCTGGCCACCACGGCCGGAGATGCCGATCTGGCGGACAACGGCTACGGCCCGGACGAGGTCAGACCGAACGCACTGATGCTTGGATATCCGGTGATCACGGCAGGCGAGCTGGCCCATCGCGGCAGTTTCAACGCCCTGCTCGGACCGGAATGCAAGGACGATCCAACAGCGCTGAACGCCCTGTCCATCGAACGGCATATCGACAAGAAAACCCCGCCCGTGTTCGTCTGGCATACCGTGACCGACGACTGTGTGCCCATGGAGAATACCCTCATGCTCGTCCAAGCTTGCAAAAACGCCTGCATTCCAGTTGAAGCGCATCTGTTCCCCGAAGGTGGCCACGGCTTGGCACTCGGCACCGAGGAAACCGCATGGGGAGGCAAGGGCAATATCTTCCCCTGCATCCAGGTGTGGCCGAAGTTGGCCATAGACTGGCTCGGCCGCACATTCGCCTGACGGCCAAACATCAACCCGGACGATAGACTGGATGGCATCAAGCACAGGAGGAAAACGATGTCCGTTGCAGCGTGGGAGCAATTCCTGAACGATCAGAACAGCTGGCCTGCGGCTTCGCGCACCACGCTGCAACCCATGGTGCGCAACACCACCTCGGGCACCACGTTCGAGAAGCGCAAACGCATGAGCCCCGAGGAGCGGCATCTGCAGATCATGCACGCCGCAGTCAAGGTCATCGCCTCCAAGGGGTTTTGGGGCATGTCTCTGCAGGACATCGCCGACGAGATCGGCATCACCGAGGCGGCGCTCTACCATTACATCCGCTCCAAGAACGAGCTGCTCAACATGGTGCTTGCCGAGGGCTACGATACGCCCGAGGCGGATGAGTACAACGCCACCACCGCGGCGGTCACCGACTTCGACGGCCACTACTGCTACTGTTTCCCGCGCTACTGTGTCAACGTGGTGCTGTACAACCTGCAGCGCCCGGAAATGGTGCAATTGTTCTCCATGCTCAACGGCGAGGCGCTGAATCCGGAGCATCCCGCCCACCGGTTCTTCATCGGCCGTCATCTGCGCAACTGGGAGCAGGTCGGCTCCATGAACTGGATCGTGCCGGATGGCTATGACGAGGAACGCTTCTATCATCTCTATACGCTGGCGATGTCCGCCATGGATGGCTTGCAGTACCGCTGGCTCGCCGACCATTCCGTCAATCTGCTGGAGGAATGGATGGCGTTCTCCGATGAGATCTTCCCGGAAGACGTGTGGGCGGGCTTCCGGGATCCGTCCGAGTACGATCCGGCCGGCAGACAATGCCTGTGTTCCTTCACGCTGGCCACACGAGAGGACTAGAGCCTCCCCGATTCCCGGACAAGCCCACAGTCCGACTGCCGCTCCTGCTGCCGACCGTCACCGAACCTCGGAGACAAAGGCGTAATATGCGCCTAGCAACCCCGCAGAGCCGACATTCCGGCACCGCTTGACCGGCGTGTTGAAATCTTTCCAGCTGGGAATGGCTTCCAACGACTGCTGCACCAATGGCAGAAACGCCGTCTCCTGGCATATGGATCCGCCGAGCAGCACACATTCGGGATCCAAAGACACCACGATGTTGTAGATACCCACGGCGATGTACTGCACCCATGACTCAATCAGCTCACGCACGTCCGGCTCGTTCATGCGACGCATCAGGCTGGAGGGAACGACGATTTCCGCAGGACCACCGTATTTCTCGGCATACTGCTTGCTGAGCGTGCTCGTCGACGAATACTCATGCAACGATCGAGCACCCTCCGCCCGGTAATTCGTGATCATCATGCCGAGCTCGCCGGCCCGCCAGTCACGCCCGCGTCGGATATGCCCGTCCAGGAACATCGCGCCGCCTACGCCGTCATCGGTGACGGTGAACACCACGAAATCATCCAGTTTGCGCGCATTGCCGGCATATTTTTCGGCGATGGCGGCGCAGTTCGCGTCGTTCTCCATCCAGATCGGCAGCCGCCCGCCAAGACGTCGACGCAGCTCGTCTCCGACGTTCTGCTTGTATAACGCATTGATGGCGCCGCCGGTGATCGTCCGCTGTCTCTCCACATCCACGAATCCGGGCAGACTTAGCGCAATGCCGCTGATGGGCTCGCGTTGTTGACGAACCACGTTTGCGACACTGTCGAACAAAGCCTCAGGATCTTCTGCGGGAGTGGCAAAGGTGGAAGGCACGTCCTGCACGCCATCGGTCACAATGGCATGCCGAATGAACCGATATCCCACATCGAAGGTCAGCACACGTTTGCTTTCCATTGGTCTCCCCTTCCCACAGGCCGAGCGGATTGCCCGGTCGCTATTTTCGCAACGGTGCGACCGGCTTTTTAAATGGTATTTTAGCAATCCGGACTACAGTATTGATAACTAACTCAATAAGACAATCACTTCGTTGGACACTTCCACCGGCCGTAACCGCCGATATCATCGCAAGGACACCATGACCTGATACGGTGCCAGCACGCAGTCGCCGTCGATCGCCCGACCCTCGCGCAACAGATCGGCCCGACCGTCCAGCATGGGCACAGATATCCGCTGCTCACTATCGGTCAGATTGATGACGAAAGTCCATATGCCTCCGTCGTCGGCATACCGTTCGGCGACCTCCACGCCATCCGGCGTCACAATCGGTTCCAGCCCGGCTTCATCAATGATCGGCCCAATCAACGCATCCATACCGCACGCATCCAGCGGCGTTCCGACGTAATATGCCCGTCCATCACCATATCCATTGACGGTCACGGCCGGAGTGCCTGAGTAGAATCCGGTGCCGCCATATGTGGCAAGCGTCTGAGCGCCTTCCAGATGCATGATGTTGGCCACAATCTCACCGGCCGCTTCACCGCTGTCAAACAGGACGGGAATCGTCGTTCCCGGAGCGATGGCGTCAATCTCCTCGGCCCAGACGCCGGTGAGCGCACGAAACGGCCCCGGGTAACCACCGGGAATCACCAAATCATGCTCATCATGGATGCCGGCCATATAGCCGGTAAGGAATCGGCCGCCGCCTCGTACGTAGGTCTCGACGGCATCAGCCACCGCAGGCTTGACCATGATGAGCGCCGGGGCAGCGACAATCGCATAGCGCGCAAGCTCGTCCGCCGCAGTGGTGCTGGGAATGATATCGACAGCGATGTTGCGCCGGTTGAACGCGCGGTAGCAGCGGTGGATCTCGTCCGGATAGAAGAATCCGGTGGTTGGCCCCACGCAGCCTTCCAGCGACCAGTAGCTTTCCCAATCGAACATGATGGCCACGCGAGCATGCACCGTTGACCCCATGATAGCCGGTCCGACTTTGGCCAAGTCGGCGCCCAGTGCTTGCGTCTCGCGGAACACGCGGGACTGTTCGGTGCCATCGTGCGCGATGACCGCGCCATGGAATCGCTCACAGCCGCCGAGCGACTGTCGCATCTGGAAGAACTGCACGGTATCGGCGCCGTGGGCCACGGCCTGCCAGCTCAAGGCGGCGACCTCGCCCGGCTGCTTGACCTTGCAGTAGGGGAACCAGTTTTGCTGGTTCGGGGTCTGTTCCATGAGCATGAACGGCTTGCCGCCGCCCACCCCGCGCATCAGATCGTGGTTCATGGCGACGCGGCTCGGCGGCATACCCATGCCTGGGTAGTTGTCCCAGCTGACCACGTCCATTTCCCGGCCCCAGGTGAAGTAGTCGAGGTCCTTGAAGGTGCCCATGAGGTTCGTGGTGATGGGGGTACGGGTGTCATGCGCGCGCACCGCGTCGCGTTCGTTGGTGAAGCAGGCCAGCTGTGATTCGTTCTGGAAACGACGGTAGTCGATGAGCAGTCCGGAGATCACGCATTTCTCGGTGCCGATGCCGTCGCCGTAGTCGACCGGCGGCACGATGTCCACCCAGTCCACGATGGTGTGGCTCCAGAAGTTCGCGCACCATGCGGCGTTCAATGCGTCGAGCGTTCCATACTTGGCCTTGAGCCAGGCACGGAACACCTCGGCACAGGTGTCGCAGTAGCACATGCCGCCACCACCGCCATACTCGTTGCCGATGTGCCACGCCTTGAGTCCGGGCGTGCTGACGTATCGTTCGGCAACCCGGCCTGCGAGAGCCGCGGAGACTTTGCGGAACGCGGCGCAGTTCGGACAGAAGTTGTGGCGTCCGCCGAACACGTGACGCCGTCCGTTGGCCTCGGTGCGGATGATTTCGGGGTGTTCGCGCACCATCCATGCGGGCAGCGCCGCGGTGCCGGTGGCGAGCACGATGTTGAACCGGTGCTCGACCAGCAGTCCGACGATCTTGTCGAGCATGGTGAAGTCGTAGTCGTCCTTGCCGCGCTGTAGCAGCGTCCAAGAGAACACGTTGATTGTGACCTCGTTGACATGTGCATGTTCGAGCATGGCGAGGTCGCGCTCCCAGGTGTCCTCGGGCCACTGTTCCGGGTTCCAGTCGCCGCCGAACAGGAAGGTGTCGAATAGGGGTTCGCCCATGATGTCTCCTCGTTGCTTGCCTGTGCTCGCATGCAGCCGATGTCCCGGAGGGGGATCCGGGTTCTCGGCGAAGCCGCGTATCACATGTCCGTTCACACGCTGTAGCGCACGTCCTTGAAGGTGATGTCTCCGATACCGTGCGCATAGACGCCGAGCAGGATACCGGTGAATCCGCCAGCGTTGGTGAAGCTCAGCACCTTGCCGGGAACGTGGCCGAGCGGCCGTTCCCTGCCGGAGAACGCCCTGGCGTCGGTCACGGCGAAGTCGTATCCGGATTCGTCGCCACGCACGATCAGGCGCGGCGCGGTGCCCGCAGGCATGGCCGCCGAGCCCACCAGCGTGGTGAGGCCGTCGTTGTGGGCAGTGGCGGTGATGCGTATCAGCCCGTTGGCATCGGCCGCATGGACGGCGAGCGTCAGATGATGTCGTCCGTTGGCGTAGACGGCGATGCCCGCCTCGCCGCAAGTCAGGCGACGGGCATCGGTCAGGGTGACGCCAAACGCGCAGCGGAAGTCGGTCTGACGGGTGCCGATTAGCGAGGGCCCGTTAGCCAAGGTGAAGTCCTGTCCGGATGCGCGGACAGTGATCGTCGTGTTGCTGGCACCGGGCGCGGCCGCCGCGGGGGTGCCGCCCGCAGTCGTACGAGTCGGGGCCGGCGTGACGGAGAACTGACCATCCACATCAATCGATGGAGTGATCCACGCCACATCCGCTTCGAGCGCATCGCCACACCCGTTGAGGTCGCAATCGTAGGATTGGTCGGACAATGCCGGCCAGTCGTTCTCCCAGGTGAACCATACGGCGTACGGCTCGCGACCGAGCCAGCCCTGAGCCGGGTATTCGTCGTTGTTGCGGGTGCCGTGGAACACCATCAGCGTGCGTTCGTCGCCGAAATGCGCGCAATCGCAGTGTCCGATGGCCTGCAACGTCAGATGTGTGGAGCGATTGGTAATCAGCGGGTTGCCGGGGTACATCTCGTACGGCCCTTCGGGCGAGGTGGCACGCGCGATGTTCTCCATATGCCCGGATTCGGTGCCGCCTTCCGCCCACATCAGGTAGTAGAAGCCATGGCGCTTGTACAGGTGCGGGCCTTCCGGGTTGGAGCCGGTAATCCCACCGCAGATGCGCCGGCGTTCGGTGAGCACGACGCCGGTATCGACGTCAATTTTCGACAGGTAGATGCCGGCGGGCTCGTATTCACCGTTTTCATCCGGCGCACCACCCTCATTGCCACAGATGTACGCAGTACCATCATCATCGAAGAACAAGCTGGGGTCGATGCCCGGCCAGCCTTCCACCCAGATCGGTTCGGACCAACCGGCGTGCGGGCCATTGGACGTGAGGATCATGTTGCCGCGGTTGACGTTGGTGACGATGAGATAGTAGGTGCCGTCATGCCAACGCAGGGTCGGCGCGTAGATGCCCTGGCTGTTGTCCATCACATCATACGGGAACTGGGAAGGGCGGTTCATCGCATCGCCGATCTTGCGCCAGTGCTCGCCATCCTCGGATTCAAAGACGGGCAGTCCCGGGAAATACTCGAACGAGCTGTTGACCATGAGATAAGTACCTTGCGGCGTCTCGCAGATGGTCGGATCGGGGTGGAATCCGGATGCGATGCGTCGTGCAGGCTTGCAATTGAATAGAGTCATGAAATCACCTTTTTGGATATGTCCGCCGCAAATCGAAAGCCGATTCGCGGCGCAGGCACATTGAATTCGACTGAATCAGACGTGCATCGGGTCGGCGCCGGGGCGGACCAGGACCGGCAGGGTGTGGTAGTCGAACCGTTCGGTGTACCAGCAGCCAGGCTCGTAGGTCTTGCCGGTGAGCAGGTTGGCCCAGGCCTCGCCCGCATGGTCGCCGCCAGCGTCCGGCACGTAGAATCGGGCGGTGCCGTCCTCGCAGAACACGGGGGCCACGAGCAAATCGTCGCCCAGCATGTACTGGGTGTCGATGTCCTCGCAGGTCGGGTCGTCCGGGAATTCGAGCACCATCGCGCGCATCATCGGCACGCCGGTCTCGTGCGTCTCCTGCGCCATCTTGAGCAGGTAGGGCTTGAGTTCCAGCTTGAGGTCGGTGAATTCGCGGGACACCTCAACCGCCTCGTCGCCATACAGCCACGGCACCTTGTATTCGGTGGAGCCGTGGTAGCGGGAGTGGGAGGAGAGCAGGCCGAACTGGGTCCAGCGCTTGAACAGGTCCGGGGTCGGCTTGTCCTCGAAGCCGGCGATGTCGTGGCTCCAGTAGCCGAAGCCCGACATGCCGAAGCTCAGGCCGGCACGCAGCGACTCGGCCATCGACGGATAGTTGGACGAGCAGTCGCCGCCCCAGTGGACCGGGAACTGCTGGCCGCCGACCGTGGCGGAGCGGGCGAACAGAATCGCCTCATCGGTGCCTTTGGTCTCCACAAGCACGTCATACACGGCCTTGTTGTACAGGTACGTGTAGTAGTTGTGCATGAGCTCGGGGTCGGAGCCGTCATAGTACCTGACGCCTTCGGTGGGGATGCGCTCGCCGAAGTCGGTCTTGAAGCAGTCGACACCCTGGGCCACAAGGTGCCTGAGCTTGTCCTGGTACCACTTGGTGGCCTCGGGGTTGGTAAAGTCGACGATGGCCATGCCGGCCTGCCACTTGTCCCACTGCCAGACATCGCCGTCGCTGGTCTTGATGAAATAGCCCTTGGCCGCGCCCTCGGCGAACAGCGGCGACTTCTGCCCGATGTAACTGTTGATCCACACGCACACCTTGAGACCGCGATCATGCAACTTGGCGAGCAGGCCTTCCGGATCGGGGAACTTGGTTTCGTCCCACTCGAAGTTGCACCATTCGAGTTCCTTCATCCACCGGCAGTCGAAGTGGAACACGCTCAGCGGGATGTTGCGCTCGGCCATGCCATCTACGAACTCCATGACGGTTTTCTCGTCATAGTCGGTGGTGAACGAGGTGGACAGCCACAGTCCGTAGCTCCATTCTGGTACCAGCGGCGGCTTGCCGGTCAGGTCGGTGTATGTGTTGAGGATGCTCTTCATGTCGGCGCCGCCGATCACCGAATAGCTCATCTCCTCGCCGGGCACGGAGAACTGCACGCGCGAGACCTTCTCGGAGCCGACCTCGAAGCTGACCTTGCCGGGATTGTCCACGAACAGGCCGTAGCCCTTGTTGGACAGGTAGAACGGGATGTTCTTGTACGCCTGTTCGGTGCCCGTGCCGCCGTCCTCGTTCCAGATGTCGACGGTCTGGCCGTTCTTGATGAAGTTGGTGAAGCGTTCGCCGAGACCGTAGATCTTCTCACCGACGCCCAAGTCGAGCTGCTCGGAGACATGCAGGCGACCATCCGGGTCGGCGACCAGGCCCTTGGCACGCCAGCCGGAATGGGCGACGACCTTGCCGTCATAGCGGTACGTGAAATCGATGGTCTCGCCCTTGGCGATTTCGAGGGTGAGCCTGCCGGAGGTGAAGGACCATTTCTCGTCCGTCTCGTCGATGGCGATGTTCGGATCGGATTCGTTGAGGCCGAAAGCCGGACAGTTGTCGCGATTCTTCTTGAAGTTGATAAGCCTGGTGGTGATGATGTCCTCGCGCGGCGAAGTGACCTCGATGGTCAGGATGCCGCCATCGAGCGTCTGGCCAGGGTGGCGAATCGGTACGCCGAACGGGCAGAACAGGGTGAGCTTTTTCGGCTCGACGTTCGCGGTATACACGTTGGCCGCGTATTTGACATCGAAACCGTCCTTGACCAGCCAGCCGCCATTGAGGAACTTCATTGTTGCGTCTCCTTTGCCGTGGAATCGTGCCCCTTCGGTAGAGCACACTTCTCTGTGTCGGTTTTATCTTATTTATAAGTTTATAAATAACAAGATTCGACACGCCAGTGCTCATCCAACTTCCGCAAATATGCCAGAGCCCCCTCTCGACGATGGGAGAGGGGGCTCTGGCGCAATATCACAGGCAGGTCAGCGAATGGCGGCACTTGGCCGACCGGGCCGCCATCACCGCCGAATCAGCCAAGATGCCCGGTCAGGCGGATATCCTGCACGGACTCGCCCACATAGAGACGTGCCGCCGGCGCAACGGCATAGGCCTCACACTCGTTTGACCAGTATCGCAACGCTTGGTCGGCGGGCAACGGCAACTCCACCCGCCGGATTTCGCCAGCCGCAAGCGTCACCTTCGCGAAGCCGCGCAACTCTTTGGCTGGCCGATCCTCGCTGGTACCTTCAAGGCCGAAGTACACCTGAGGCACGGCCTTGCCGGCGCGCTCCCCTGTATTCGTCACCGTGAAGGACACATGAATCACATCTCCCGCACGGCGCACATCAAGATCGGCGTATTCGAATGTGGTGTAGCTCAGTCCATGGCCGAAGCAGAAACGTACCGGCACTTCACGGGTCTCGTAATGTCGGTACCCGACGTAGATGTCTTCCGCATAGTTCACATGCAGGCCGGGGCCGAACGTGCCGATGTCATGTGCAGGGCAATCGTCCAGCGCAATCGGGAAGGTTCCAGGCAGATGTCCGCTGGGATTCACGCGCCCCAGCAGCGTTTCGGCGAGCGCGGTGCCGGATTCGCAACCATTGTACCAGTTCCAGACAATCGCTCTGGCCTTGCTTTCCCATGGCATGGCGACCGGAGAGCCCGCCACGAATACCAGAATCGCGTCAGGTGCCGCGCCCAACAGCGCTTCGATCAACTCATCCTGCCCGTACGGCAGCGCCATCGTTTCACGGTCGCGGCCTTCAAGATCATGCTCATGGTCAAGCCCACCGACGAAAATCACCGGATCGCCGGCCACCGCATATTCGCGGGCCTTGGCCACGGCCTCTTCGCGCAGCACGGCCGCACGTTCAGCATCGGTCACATTGGCACCCACCGAATTTTCCAGGCTTTCCTCCTGCCAGGAATCGTCCTGCACCACCTGCTTGGCGTCATAGCCGAGCGCGTATTCGATTTCCACGTTACCGCCAAGCTGACCATTAAGACCCAGAATCGGGGTGACCTCGTGCAGCGCCTTGATGACCGCGCTACCACCACCATTGGAGTGGATACGGTCGGCGTTCGCGCCGACAACCAAGATTCGACGCAACACCGTCTCGTCAAGCGGCAGCACCGTACGCCCGGCGGCGTCGGCGTCGTTCTTGAGCAGCACGATGGATTCACGTGCCACATCAAGTGCGGCCTGAGCGTGGGCGAGCGTGGCGTATGTTCCGGCCTTGCGCGACATCCGTTTGCCGGAAGCAGCGTCAGGCAGCATGTGCAGGGCATCCATCACCGAAAGCACGCGCAATACTTTGGCGTCGATGTCCACCTCGGGCACCTGTCCTGCGGCCACGGCCTCGCGCAACGGATTCGCGAAATAGTATTCGTCGAAGTTCGGCGTCACGGACATTTCCACATCCAAGCCTACCTTGGCGCTGGCCACGGTGCGCTTGACGGCGCTCCAATCGGAGACGACGAAACCATCGAAGCCCCATTCGTCGCGCAGGATGTCGTCGAGCAGCTTCTTCGACTCGCAGCACTGCTCGCCGTTGACGAGGTTGTACGCACCCATGATCGACAGCACGCCGCCCTTCTTGACGGCCTTCTCGAACGCGGGCAGGTAGATCTCGCGCAGCGCGCGCTCGCTGATCGTCTCGTCGACCTCGAGTCGGTCGGTCTCCTGGCTGTTGGCCGCGTAGTGCTTGGCGCAGGCGGCCACGTCGGACTCCTGCACGCCGCGGATGTACTGTTCGCCCTGCTCGCCGGCGAGGTACGGGTCCTCGCTCATGTATTCGAAGTTGCGACCGCACAGCGGGCTGCGCTTGATATTGAGCGAGGGGCCGAGGATCACGTCCTTGCCGCGGCCGCGGGCCTCCTCGCCGAGCACTTCGCCGACGGTATGGGCCAGTTCGCGGTTCCATGTGGAGGCGACGGCGGAGCCGGACGGCAGGTAGGTGACGCGGTCGCGCGTGTTGTACAGCGGCGTCCAGTTGTCGTTGTGCAGTTCCTCGCGCGGGCCCATCGGGCCGTCGTCCATCCTGAACGGCGGGATGCCGAGTCGCGGCACTCCTTCGGTGCGGAACAGGCCGGCCGCGTGGATCATATCGATCTTCTCGTCGAGCGTGAGCTGTGCGAGCAGGGCCCGCGCCTTGGCCTTGTTGGCTCCAGTGATCGTGGTCATTGTGGTTCCCTTCTGTGGTTCTTCGTGTGGCGTGCGGGTTCGGTTGTCGCGGGTGCCTGAGGGGGGGTGTCCGGCTTGAGTTGACTGTTGAGCGGCTGTCGCCGAGGAGGATCCCCCCTCAGTCGGCTTCGCCGACAGCTCCCCCTTCAGGGGGGACAAAGTGGGAAGGAGAGATCAGGCGACGGCGATTCGGAAGCCGATCGGGACGGTGGGGTCGGTGTTGGGACGGACGGCGGGGGTGATGACGAGGCCGTCATTGGTGCGCTCGTACGACACGGGGCCGGCACCGAGCTGCTCGACGCCGGCGACGATGCCGTGGAACGGCGCACAGATGCCGTCGTGATAGTCGGCGAACGCTGCGATCGTCAGCGTTTCACGCATTGTTTCACGATCGGTTTCACGATTGCCGGCAGCACCCGCATCACCCACACCAGCTCCCGCCGGGTTCAGACAGAACGCGTACACAACGCCGCCCTTGGCGGTGAATCGCCAGTCGGCGGCCGTGTACTCGAGCACGTTCTGGTCGGCGAACGAGCCTTCCGCCGCATGCGTCGGCCCTTCTTCGGCGAGCCGCCACGGGCGCGTGCCGTAGATACCATCGCCGTTCGCGTCCATCCACCGGCCGATGCCCTCCAGCAGCTCGCGGTCGTGCGCTGCGATCGAGCCGTCGTCACGCGGCCCGACGTTGAGCAGCAGGTTGCCGTTCTTGCTGACCGCGTCGACCAGCGTGACCACCAGTTCGGCGAGGCTCTTGTATTCGAGCGAATTCGTGTAGCACCACGAGTTGCGGGCGATGGCCGTGTCGGTCTGCCACACGTACGGGGTGGCGGTGGACAGTCCGCCGCGCTCCACGTCGTACAGGCCGGTACCCCACGCCATGCCGTCGTCCTTGTAGCAGATGATGACGGGCACGCCCCACTCGACGCCGCGGTTGTAGTAGTACGCGGCGAGCTTGCGCACGTACGGCTTGAACGCGTTGTGCTGGATCCACCAGTCGAAGTACAGCATCTCCGGACGATAGTTGTCGATGAGCTCGCACACGCGCAACAGCCAGTCGTCGAGATACTCCGGCGTCGGCTTCGGCACGGAGAACAGGTCCTGGTTGTCCGGCTCGGGCGTGGCCGGCCAGTAGAAGTCACCGCGCTTCATCGGAGCTGCGGCGCGCACGTCGGAGTCGAACTCCATGCCGTGGCCCATGAACCACCAGTGCTCGGCGCGATGGTTGCTCGTGGCGAAGTGCAGGCCGTGGCGCAGGGTCGCCTCGCGCAGCTCGCCGATTATGTCGCGATGCGGGCCCATCTCGGCCGCGTTCCAATGCGAAAGCTCGCTGCGGTACATCTGGAATCCGTCGTGGTGCTCGGAGACGGGGAAATAGTAGCGCGCACCGGCCGTCTTGAACAGGCCGAGCCATTCGTCCGCGTCGAACCGCTTGGCCGTGAACATGGGGATGAAATCCTCGTACCCGAACTCGCTTTGCGGGCCGTAGGTCTCGCGGTGATGCTCGTATTCGGGATACCCCTGGATGTACATGTTGCGCGAATACCACTCGTTACGGTATTCGGGCACCGTGTACAGCCCCCAGTGGGTGAAGACGCCGAATTTCGCGTCCGGGAACCAGTCCGGCACCTGAACCTGCGACAGCGACTCCCAGGTGTTGGTGTACGGACCTTGGGCGACGACGGCGTCGATGGTCTGCAGATTGATCATATGTAACGTTCCTGTTGGATGGATGTGTGGATTGCCTGCGTGAATCGGATGTGAGGGTGATATCGCCCCGGGCGGCCGGCCGCGTCAGTCGTCGAACGTGGTGCGGTTCCAGTCGAAACCGACGGCCTGGCACCATGCGCGGGCGATGATCATCGCGCCACGTTCGTACGGATGCACACGGTCCTGACTGGCGAGGCAGCCGTGCAGCTGCGTGAGCCAGTGGTCGACGGCGGCTTGCGTGTCGACGAAGATCGCGCCGTTGCGTTCGGCGACGCGCCTCGACGCGGCCGCGAACTCCTCGATCTTGGCACGCATCTGGTCGTGCGGGTTCGGCTCGAACATGAACGGCCGCATCACGATGATGCCCTTGAGGTTTGGCACGTCGCGGCGGGTGCGCTCGAGCAGCTCGCCATAGATGCGCTCGTAGTCCTCGACCGTGTTGAGCCGCGCCTGCCATAGCGGACCGTCGTAGTAGCGCCACGCGTCGTTCACGCCGATCATCACGGAGGCATAGTCGGGGTTCATGCCGATCACGTCGCTGTTCCAGCGGGCGGCGAGGTCGACGATATCGTTGCCGTTGATGCCTTGGTTGATCGTGCACAGCGCGCGATCGGGATAGACCGCGGTGAGCAGGTTGTGCAGGGTGTTGACGTAGCCGTGGCCGTAGCCCCAGCCGCCGGGAATGGCGGTGCGGTCGCGGTCGGCGTCGGTGATGGAATCGCCTGCGAAGACGATGCGGGCGTGCTTGGGGAAAATCAGCATGATGTGGGATGACCTTTGCGTATGAATTGGTCGTTGCGCACGAACGCGGACGTTCTGTTGGCATGCGGCCGGACGGCAGTTCGATGCAGCCGGATACGGCGGATGTATCCGGATACAAAAAGGGCACCGGGATTCGGTTGCCGGATCCGGTGCCCTGATGGTCGCGGGGCGGCGGCGTACACCGCCCGCGACCTATTGAGTTATCGCTGGTGGGATGTCGGATTCCCGATCACCGAATCACTTGGAATCGGAGGAAGAGTCCTTGTTCTCGGCCTCGTAGGTCTTGACCGCGGCCTTGCGGGCCTTCTCCTGGTCCTTGGCGTTCTTCATGTCCACTTCGAGGACCTGATCGATGCCGAGGCCCTTGACGGTCTCGCGCATCTGCTTCAGGATCTTGTCGGCCTCGGATTCGGAGGAGGCGAAGGAAGCCTTCCAAGAGGCGTTGACGATCTCGGTCTTGACGGAGCCGCGCAGCGTGGAGATCTGGGAGTTCTCATCCGGGGTCATGTACGCGGAGCCGGGGGCGACCTCGATCATCTTGTTGGCCTCGAGGTACTCCATGGTGGTCTTGTAGCCGCCCATGTGCTCGGACCAATCCTTGTTCAGCGCGTTGTTGTTGGCCTTATCGAGCTCGCTCGGCCACATCGAGGCATTGTACGGGTAACCGGTGTCGGGGTCGTCGTCGTTCACGTTCACGGTCGAGAAGTTCAGCGCGGACACGCCGTCGGAGTAGGAGCCGCCGCCTTGCTCGTCGGGGACGTTCTCGCTGGCACCGGACATCACGCTGGAGCCGAAGTCGGTGAGCACGGGCTTTCCGTCCTTGACCTCCCAGTTCAGACCCTTCGGGCCTGCAGCGCCGCCAGTCTGGGCACCGGAGTCGTACACGCCCTCAGGAGAGTACAGCCAGTTGATGAACTTGACCAGACGCTGCTTGTTCTTGGCCTTGGCACCGATGCCGATGAAGGTCTTGCCGCCGGTCGGGGTGGCGCCGTAGGAGAAGATCTTCTGGTCCTTGAGCGGGGCGATCATGAAGCCCTTGCCCGCGGCCTTGTTCTCGTTGGTGTTGTAGGCGGCCTGACCGAGCCACGGCCAGAAGGAGAAGAGCACCTTGCCTTCCTTGTACTTGGAGTTCATGGTGTCGTAGTTCTGGGTGGTGGACTCAGGATCGACGATGCCGGCGCGGTAGGCGGCGTTGAAGAACTTGATGGTGCGCTCGTAGATGCCGCCCTCGTCGGTGATCGACTGGTAGTCGGATCCATCGGCCTTGGCCAGCACGAAGCCCATCTCGTCATAGCCGTAGAAGCAGGTGGGCTGCTTGGCGTTGTTCATCATGTTGCCGTCCCAGTCCTTGAACAGGGACATGGCGTAGATGTCGTTACGTCCTTCGGTCTCACGGGCCTTGTCCTGCATCTTCTTGAGCACCGGGATCAGATCCTCGAGGGTGTCGATCTCCGGGTAGCCGACGGCCTTGTAGTAATCCCAGCGCAGGTACGGGCCGAACGTCGGCTCGAGACCCTCGGACGCCTCGGTCGGCGCCTTGTCGGACACGGAGCCGGGGATGCCCCAGACGCCGGAGTCCTGGCCGATGACCTTGTTCATGGCGTCGATGGCGATCTGGTGGCTCTTGATGTTGTCCATGCCGTCGAGGTACGGGGTCATATCGGCGAGCAGCTTGGCCTTGACCAGCTTGGTGCCGTAGCCGCCGTCATATCCGTAGATGATGATGTCGCCGAGGTTGCCCGACGCGGAACGCGTATCGAACAGCGTGGAACCGCCACCGGCCACGTTCGGCGCGACGATGTTCAGCTTGATGTTGAACTTGTCCTTGACGAGCTTGGCGAACCAGCCCTTCTGCACGCCCTGATAGTTGGCGAGGCCGTCGAACACCTCGACGGTCATCAGCGAGCCGTCGTCCACATCCGACGCGGTCTTGTCACCACCGCACGCGGCCAGCGACACCATCATCGCCGCGGCGAGGCCGGTGGCCAGCACCGTGCTGAACTTCTTCTTGATTCCCATGGGGGATCCTCCTTGTTTTCTTTCCTTGACGGGAAAAATCTGCGTTGATTTGGTTGGGGGTTGCGAGTTGGATGAAATCAGCCCTTAACGGCGCCGAGCATCATGCCCTTGACGAAGAAGCGCTGGAAGAACGGGTAGACGAACAGGATCGGTAGCACGACGATCACGGAGACGGTCATGCGGATCGAGGTCGGCGTCTGTTGCGTGGCCAGCGCCGCCACGTTCATGGCGGTTCCTGCGCTCGCCTTCACCGATGCGGCCAGTGCGTTCGCCTGGTTGATATAGGTGTACAGCAGGTACTGCAGCGAGTACAGCTTCGAGTCAGTCATGTAGATCAGTGTGTCCTGGAAGGAGTTCCACTGGCCGACCGCGGAGAAGATGCCGACCGTCGCGAGGATCGGGGACATCATCGGCAGGACGATCTTCCAGAAGACGGTCAGCGTGCCCGCGCCGTCCATCTCGGCGGCCTCCTGCAGCGACTTCGGGATCGACTCGACGAAGGTCTTGACCAGGATGATGTTGAACGGCTGGACGATGGCGGGCAGCACGTACACCCAGAAGTTGTTGGTCAGGTGCAGGTTCTTCATCGTGATGAACATCGGGATCAGTCCCGCGTTGAAGTACATCGTGATGACGACGAAGCGGTACCAGAACTTGCGCTTCCACATCTTCTCCTGTGTGAACATGAAGCCGAGGAACGCGCTGGCGCCGACGGTCAGCAGGGTGCCGAGCACGGTACGGGCCACGGAGATGAACGCCGCGGTGCCCAGGCCCTCGAGGGCGAACACCTGCTTGTAGTTCTCCCAGTGGATGCCCTGCGGCAGCCAGTTGACGCTGCCCACCGCAGACGCCGAGTTATCCGAGATCGAGTTGATGATCAGGTAGTAGAACGGGTACACGCAAATGAATGCGAAGATCACGAAGAAGCAGATGTTGAAGATGTTGTAGGCTTCCTCGCCGCGGGTACGACGCTGTGAAGGGGCCACGCCCTGCTTGATTTTCTTTGCCATGATAATTCTTCCTTATGCCCTCGGACCGGATCAGACGATGGAGACGCCGCGCGTGCGCTTAGACAGCCAGTTGACCAGCACCAGCAGGCCGACGCTGACCAGCGATTTGAGCATGGAGATGGTGGTCGCCAGCGACAGCGAGCTGTTGCCCATGCCGACGTTGTAGACGTAGAGGTCAAGCACCTGGATGTGCTGCATGTTGAACGCGTTCTGGAACACGTAGTACTGGTCCATGCCGTTGTTCAGGAAGTTGGAGATCGACAGCATGAGCAGCACGAAGTAGGTCGGCAGCAGCTGAGGGATGGTCACGTGCCAAATCTGCTGGAAGCGGTTCGCGCCGTCCACCTGCGCGGCCTCGTACAGTTCGGGATCAATGCCCGCGATGCCGGCGAGGTACATGATGGAGCCCCAGCCGAGGCCCTTCCAGATGCCCCACAGCAGCATCTTCAGCCATGTGTGGGAGTCGGAGTCGAGGAACTTGATCGGCTCGGTGATCAGATGCAGGTTCTCCAGCAGCGTGTTGAACATACCGGTGGTGGAGAACATCGCGAACGCCACGGCGTAGACCAGCACCCAGGAGATGAAGTTCGGCAGGGTGGTGAGGGTCTGCACCAGGTTCTTGAACCACTTGGCCCGGATCTCGTTCAGCGCGATGGCGAAGACCAGCGGGAAGAACGAGGTCAGGATGTTCAGGCCGGACATCGCGAAGGTATTGATCAGCACCTGGCCGATGGTGCGCAGCTGGGCCGGGTTCTGCACCAGCATCTCGAACCACTGCAGTCCGACGAATTCGCTCTCGGACAGCGGGATCGGCGGCTGGTAGTCGAAGAATGCGTAGATCCAGCCGAACAGCGGGAAGTAGCAGAACAGCACCGCCAGGATCAGGAACGGGACGATGAGCAGCCACAGCTTGAATCCGTGTTGCTTGGTCGACTCCACCTTCGCGGCCTTACCGGACTTGCGCTCTGCGCGACGATTCTTCTTGTCGGGAAGCCCATCGCCGGCCACGTACGAACCCGTCCCCAACGTCACGCTTCCGCCCTCCTCTTGCGATCGCATCACTCCTCCTTTGGTTATGCCGATGCATTAACCCCGCTGCGAGCGTGCGGCTTCATCGCCATCACCAACTACCCGCAGGGCTCTTATTTATTAACTTATAAATAAGATTATATGTATTTTTCGACTTTGTCAAATGGTTTATAAATAAGCCGTGTATACTTGGAATTCCAAGGAAAACTCGCCGTCGCGCCACACCGACGCCACGCCCGACGCAGGAGGAATCACATGAAATTCTTCGATCCCGAAAACCAATTCTGGCAATTCGTCAATCTCTGCCTCCGGTACCTCGTGCTCAACCTGCTGTTCCTGGTCACCATCATCCCGATCGTCACCATTGGGCCGGCGCGCGCGGCACTGTATAGTACGGTCTTCGCCTACACCGACAACGAGGACATCCACCTCGGCCGCGAATATCTCAAGCGGTTCAAACGAGAGTTCCTCCCCGCGCTCGGCTCCTCGGTCATATTCCTCGTGCTGATCGCCATCGCGACATTCGCCATCGTGTTCTGGAACGCACTCGACACCGATCTGGCCTACGTCACCCTGCCGATCCTCATCATCGTCGGCGTGGTCACGCTGCTGACGTTCGAATACTATTCCCCGTTGCAGGCCCGCTACGCGAACACGTTCGGCGCGACGCTGAAGAACGCGTTCATGATGCCGTGGGCCGCATTCGGCCATACGCTGATCCTGTTGGCCATCGACGTGGCCGCGGTCGCCCTGTTCGTGTTCACCGATTGGATTCGCGTGGCGTTCATCCTGTTGGGATTCGCCTGGCTGGCCTATGCGAAATCACTGATCTATCTGAAAATCTTCGCCCAAGTCAGCGGTGACCCGGATCAGTTGAGGGAAAAGCCCGACTATTCGCTGCCGACCGGCTCCCTGCAATAACTCACAACACCTGAATTCCGCCCACCCGTTGGCCTATGCGGCTACCATAGACTGTCATGACGTCACCAGCCGTATCGAAGCCTGCCGCCGCATCCAGCCACCGCACGCATCCACGCCTTGCCCGCGTGGGCGCCGCCGCACGATGGACGCTGGCCGTGCTGGCCTGCCTCTGGCTCGCGCTGTGCACGGCGGTCGGCCCGCTGTATTGGGATTTCGAAAACGGCACCATCGCCAACTGGAACTGGACCAACACCACGTTCTTCGTGCTGTCGTTCCTTATCTATATCGGACTGATCGTGCTGATGGTGCGACTTGCGGCCAGGCAACGTCTCTTGCCCAGAGCCATCGGCGAGCGCTTGCGCCGGCACCGGCAGAATGCCTTGCCCGCACCTGCCGCGGCTGGAGCCGATACGCATGCCGACGCTGAACAAGCCAGACAACAGGCTAATCAACAGGACAATCAGCATACCGTCCAGTCGGCTGGCGTCAAACGTACCGTTTGGTCCATCATCGCATCCATCTTCGCCTTTCTGGACCGCTGGATCACACGCGGCACGAACCGGTTCTGGAAGCTTATGCTGGTGTTTTTTGTCGGCTGGCTCTGGGTGCCGACCACTCTGCTGGCCGCATTCGGCGCGGACCTCCGCTCACAGATCCGCGAATTCAGCTGGGCCTGGAACCAGTGGACCGGCCTGAAACAGCCCTATATCGGCTTCTTCTCCTTCGTGCCGATGGACATCTACCCCACCGCGCACTACATGTGGCCGTCCGATCCCACGTATCTGACCGACCAGCACAATGTGGTACTCACTGTGTTCTATGGCGCGATAGTCACGTTTGCGAGGCATCTGACCGGCGCAAACGATGCCGGCATCGTGACGTTGGCTGCCCTGCAGACGCTGTTCGCCGTGTTCTGCTGCGCTGCCGCCGCCAATCGATTCCTGAACCGGCCTTGGATAGGAAAAACGGCAACGGATTCCGCCGTTCCCCCACAGGCCGGAGGATTGGCCAGATTCCTGATTCTGCTGTTCTTCATGGTCTGCCCGCTGGCCGTGTTTTCCACTATCTCCATCACCAAATCGCCGCTGTTCGCGTTCTCGTTCGTCTGGTGGTTCAGCGTCTGGTATGAACTCGTCCAGACCTGGCACCCCGCCGGCATCCGCAAACATCCTCAGACCCCTGCCATCGCCACGCCCGTCCACTTGCCGTGCCACAGCTTCATCGCCTTCATCCTGGCCACGTCGGTGATGCTGATTTCCGCGAAATATGCGTGGTACATCATCGCTCTGCAAATCGTGATGGCTCTGATCGCCGACCGCAAACGCTGGGCGACTTACGTCGTGGCGCTGCTCATCCCCACCGTACTGATTCACGGCGGCATCTCCTTCGCCATCTCCTCTGGTGCGATCATCGGCGGCGATCCAATCGAAAGCCGCGGCGTACAGCTGCAAATGATCGCCCGCGTGGCCCAGCGCAATCCGGACGGCATTTCAGACGAAGCCAAAAAGAACCTCGCGCCCGTCTTCAATCTCGATCAGATGGCCGACGCTTACTCCCAGCAGGATGCCGACCCGGTGAAATCCTCCGGTATTCAGGCCAAGAAGGTCAGCTACAAGTGGCGCACGGTGACGCCCGAGGATATGACCAATTTCAACAAGGCATGGTTCGAAATCGTCAAGGACAATCCGATCATCGCGCTGGATGCGTTGCTGGCCAAATGCTTCGGATACTTCAATGTGAACGATCAGCCGTACGTATCGATGGATTATTACGTGGCCAGCGATTACGTGCAGAAAAACTCCACATGGATCAAGGATTACAACCATGACTGGCGTGAGCACATCGCCGGCTTCACTCGCGTATGGGGCAGTATTCCCATGCTCGGCTGGCCTACGCACGGCAATTTCTACGTGGTGATGACATTGCTGATCGGCGCGGCCGAGGTGATTCGCCGACGTTGGCTCACCCTCATGACCCATATTCCGCTGCTACTGCTGATGGGCGTGATGATTACCGCGCCGGCCAATAATTTCGAGCGGCACATGTTGCCGGTTGCGTTTGCATTCGGATTCGTGGTGCTGACGTATTGGCGAGAGTCTTTGGCTGAAAGGCAACGCCAATCAGCGACGCTACACTAGTGACTATGTCAGATTTTCTCGAACTTCTTGCTGCCAACGTTGCCGATTCGTCCGGTGCATCCGGTATGCCGGGTGCGCCCGATTCATCCGATTCGGCCGCACCCGGCATCACCGCGACCAACCGCGTACGCACCGTGCTGTTCGAGTGCCTGTTCAATCATCTGGCCGACGAACGAGTGGAGTCCCTGTTCACCATCCTCGGTTTCGAGCATGACTTCGATTGTTACACCATCGCCGGATACCCTGCCCGGTCCGCCGCACGTACGGCCAAGGAAATCGAGAAAATCGTGGCCGATTTCGGCGGTGTGTGTCTGACCGCCAAGCGCCCGATCGGCAACAGCACCGCCGTAGTGGCGTTGATTCGTCCGGTCGGTGCGGCCACGCCGGAAATCATCTGCAATACCATCGCCCCGTCGTTCGCCGCCGATCGGCCAATCGCCTTGGGTCCACAGCGCACCGGTGCCGATGGCGCGATGCGTTCGATTCAGGCCACGCTCTACTGTCTTCAGGCCGCGCCGGCCCTGGCCGCCACCGTGCAGCCATTGCCGCGCCCGTTACGCACCGACGACGCCCTGCCCGAACGTGCGTTGATCGGCGACGCGGACGCCCGTGACGAACTGGTCCGCGTGGTCTACGGAAGCCTGACAGCAGCAGGCCCGGATGATCCGACGCTGCTCACCGTCTCCACATTCCTGAAGTTCGGCGGTTCGCTCGAGACCACGGCCAAGGAGCTCAACGTACATCCCAATACGATCCGCTACCGTTTGAAGCGCGCCGCCGAATCCACCGGCTGGGATGCCACCGACCCGCGCGAGGCGTACGTGCTGATCACCGCCATCGCGTTGGGTCGTGTGGCCGAAGCGTAACGGACCGCAGCGTAGTCGGGCAGAAGCATAACCAGCAGAACCGTAGCCGGCAAAGGCCATAGCTGACCGGACATAACCGTCCAGCCCGACAGCCTAGCGGGCCGAATCAGGCTGCCTGAATCTCGTGTACGCCGTCGCGTAGCAATGCTGCCAACGATTCCTGCGCTGCCAGCACATCGTCCACGAATCCGCCGACAGACAGGCTGGCGATCACCCGACCGGACTCGTTGTCCACAATCGGTACACCAACGGCACCGACACCCAACGTCACATCCTCATCCGACAGTGCATATCCACGTTCGCGAGTCAAGCGAATATCCTCGCGCAACTGTTCCACACTGACCAGCGTGTTCTCGTTATATGCCGGAAACGGCGCTCCTGCAAGATAGCGTTCGACATCGGCATCCTCGAAATACGCCAAGGCCACGCGGCCGGCCGCGCCAGCATGCAGAGGCAGCACGCGGCCCGGGCGCAGGATCAGCGAATCGATGGCATGACCTTGCGCACATTCCACGCATACCAATTCAGTGCCGGAGACCACACTGAGGAATGAGGTCATGCCGGTTTGCGCGGTGATGGCATGCATGACCGCAATCGCAGGCTGCCATTCGGTACGAGACGTGCGAGCGGCATCAGCCAATCGCAGCCAGTCCAGTGATAATGAGTAGTTACCATCCGTATCCGTTACGGCCCACCCCACATCGACCAGTCCATCCAGCACACGGTATACGGAGGATCGCGGGATATCACAGGCGTCGGCGATATCTGCCGGCGACAGGCCATTCTCCGCCGCCAATGCGTCCATCACACGACTCGCCTTGTCTAAAGCGCGGGTCGGTTCACGTTTGTCTTCCGCCATCGTCGACGTTCCTTCCCCTGACTTATCCCCGACTCATCATATTCAACTGTTCAGGCCAAGATGATCACCACTGTATCCAAGGCCTCGCGACACCTCACGGCCGGCAGTCTGCACCAATCGCACCATGTCTTGAGCCGATGCCGTTGCCGGTTGCCCATCTACCAGACAGGCCAGCTCAGGTTCCAAGGAGCGGGAAAGGCCACTCAGGGCGATTGCCGCTTGAATCTCTCCGGCGTGATTGAATACCGGTACGCTGATAGTCACGGAGCCGGCCATGGTCTGGCCGACGTCATAGGTGAAGCCGCATTCGCGTATATGACGAGCCTGTCCCATTGCTGTGGCACGCATCGTGGAGAATGTGCCGCCGAGCTCGTTGGTATAGGCATAGTGTTCCAACAGCTGCTCGTAGCGAGCCGGGGGAAGCCAGGCCGTCAGTACATGAGAGGGAGCGCTCATGCTCAGAGGCAAGCTATTGCCCACCAGCTGTGCATAGCTTTGCAATGTCTCACGGGTGCGTGTCTCGATGCACACCGTGCGCAATCGCCTCCGAACGAACAGACCCCAGATGCCGAACTGGCCGTGATGGGCGCGGAAGGTACGGCGAGCGATCTGCTGAATGTCCAGTCTGCTTTCGATTTGGCCGCCGATACGTACGCAATCGATGCCAAGCCGATACTCGCCACGATTGATGCCCCGTTCCACCCAACCGACTGCGACGAGATTATCCAGCAAACGATACGTTGAGCTTACGGGTTCACCAGTACGTTCGCTTATGGTTTTTGCGGTGCTTGGTCCCAGTTCCGCCAATACATCAAGTACTGCCTTGGATTTCACCAATGCATCTACGCTACGGTCATCACGGCTTGGCGCCACCATGCGCGTCACCTCCTGACCTGTTTGTTGATACCTCAGACATCTTACCGGGTATTCAGCGGGTTGCCGCCCAAAACGCACTGGGCCCCGACGGGATACTCCTGCCGGGGCCCAAGGACGCGAGATACACCCCCCACGCGCAAGTGTCCTGATATGCGGGAAGCCCCGGTACCTTTGAGGGGTATCGGGGCTTCCTGTACGTGTGGTGCGGCGGC
>OIXX01000267.1_pt1 | contig 37472 bp, 34 predicted proteins | sample 1588161 | NCBI WGS metagenome assembly OIXX01 (sample SAMN03283274) | human gut metagenome | biome: human-associated habitat; material: feces | host: Homo sapiens | place: Peru | collected 2012
CCCTCGGGGTCGTAGGACGGGACGTCGGCCTCGACCGACTCGTCGTAGCCCCAGGAGCCCTTCGGCAGGGGCAGCGTGGCAACCTCGCCCTCGCCGTAGGGGTAGATGCCCTTGACGATCTCGTCGCGGTTGACGGCCATGAGGATGGCCTTGCGGACGCGCTGGTCGGCGGTGGGGCCGTTGACCTGGTTCATGTAGCAGTAGGAGAAGTTCAGGGCCTCCTTCTGGTCCAGCGTCAGGTTGTCATCGTTGGACACGGTCTGGAGCGCCTCGCCCGACACGTCGGTGGCGACGTCGGTCTCGCCGGTGGAGAGGGCGTTGGCCGCCTGCGTCGGCTCGGTGACGACCTTGATGGTCACGCCGTCGAGCTTGGGCTTGTCGCCCCAGTAGCCGTCGTTGCGCACGAGCTCGGACTGCTGGTCCTTGGTGAAGGCCTTGAGCGTGAACGGGCCGGTGCCCACGAGGTGGTCGCCGAAGGAGTCGCCCCAGCCCTCGGCCTCCTCCTTGGGCACGATGACGTTGCCGGCGTCGGTGAGCGCCGTGAGGAACGAGGCGTTGGGCGACTTGAGCACGCAGTTGACCCGCGTGTCCGAGACGACGTCGACGTGGTCGAGCATGTCGAGGCGGTTCATGGCCGACTGCGTGGCCGAGCGCTCGAGGGCGTACTTGACGTCGTCGGCCTTCATGGCGCGGCCCTCCTGGTACTCGCCCTTCTGGAACTTGACGTCGTCGCGCAGGTCGAAGGTGTAGGTGAGGCCGTCGTCGGAGATGGCCCACTTGGTGGCGAGGCAGGGCACGATCTCGGACAGGTCCATCTTGTACTGGACGAGGGTGTCGCAGACGTTGTTGATGACCTGGGACTCGTACACGCCCGTGTACTTGATCGGGTCGAGGTACTTTGGCGAGGCGGAGAGCGATACGTTGAGCGTGCCGCCCTCGGCGGAGCCGCCGGTCGAGCTGGAGGAGCCGCCGTCGGAGCTGCAGCCCACGAGGCTCAGGCCCGCCACGGCCGCGCTGAAGAGCGTGACGCCGCCGACGAACGTGCGCCTCGAGATGGTCTTGTCGATGAGACTCATGGCCCCTCCTTGAAAACCCGGGCTCGTGAAACCGCGTGCGGGGCCGCTCACGCTCGAGCGACTCCGCACGGCATTACTCGTATGAAACTGTACCGTTTGAAACAAATTCCAAGGGTTGTACGATCCCGGCCGTTATCGAACCGTAATAGTAAGTAAGAGGCATGACGGCACGCCTGGCGGCCTGCCCCAGTGCCCCGCGGGCGCTCCCCTACTTGGACTTCGAGACATTGACCTCGGAGTTCACCAGGTAGACGAGGTTGTCGGCGCGCTGTTCGTAGCCCTGGACGGCCTTGGTGAGGCCCGTGTTCACGTACTCGGACGCATACACGAGCATCGGGTCATAGCTCACGATGGCCTTGAGCGCCTGCTTGTAGAAGTCGGCGCGCTGGGACTGGTCGGTGACCTCGAAGGCCTTGGTGAGCAGGTCGTCCACGTCGGGGTGCGAGAAGCCCGCGCCGTTGCCGAGAGCGCCCACCTCGGAAGTCGAGAACAGCTTGTTGAGGAAGAAGTAGGGGTCGGGGTACCAGGTCCAGCTCATGCCGTACATGTCGGCCTTTCCCGACGCGGCGGCATCGGAGAAGGTGCCCCAGTCGCTCGCGTTGATGGAGAGGTCGATGTTGAGGTTCTCCTTGAGCGTCTGCTGCAGGATGGTGGCCATCTTCTGGCGCGCCTGCGTGTTGGAGATGTAGAGCGACAGCGACATGCCGTCGCCGTAGCCCGCCTCGGCGAGCAGCTTCTTGGCGCCCTCGGGGTCGTAGGACGGGACGTCGGCCTCGACCGACTCGTCGTAGCCCCAGGAGCCCTTCGGCAGGGGCAGCGTGGCAACCTCGCCCTCGCCGTAGGGGTAGATGCCCTTGACGATCTCGTCGCGGTTGACGGCCATGAGGATGGCCTTGCGGACGCGCTGGTCGGCGGTGGGGCCGTTGACCTGGTTCATGTAGCAGTAGGAGAAGTTCAGGGCCTCCTTCTGGTCCAGCGTCAGGTTGTCATCGTTGGACACGGTCTGGAGCGCCTCGCCCGACACGTCGGTGGCGACGTCGGTCTCGCCGGTGGAGAGGGCGTTGGCCGCCTGCGTCGGCTCGGTGACGACCTTGATGGTCACGCCGTCGAGCTTGGGCTTGTCGCCCCAGTAGCCGTCGTTGCGCACGAGCTCGGACTGCTGGTCCTTGGTGAAGGCCTTGAGCGTGAACGGGCCGGTGCCCACGAGGTGGTCGCCGAAGGAGTCGCCCCAGCCCTCGGCCTCCTCCTTGGGCACGATGACGTTGCCGGCGTCGGTGAGCGCCGTGAGGAACGAGGCGTTGGGCGACTTGAGCACGCAGTTGACCCGCGTGTCCGAGACGACGTCGACGTGGTCGAGCATGTCGAGGCGGTTCATGGCCGACTGCGTGGCCGAGCGCTCGAGGGCGTACTTGACGTCGTCGGCCTTCATGGCGCGGCCCTCCTGGTACTCGCCCTTCTGGAACTTGACGTCGTCGCGCAGGTCGAAGGTGTAGGTGAGGCCGTCGTCGGAGATGGCCCACTTGGTGGCGAGGCAGGGCACGATCTCGGACAGGTCCATCTTGTACTGGACGAGGGTGTCGGCCACCGAGAGGATGATCTGGGACTCGTAGGAGCCCGTGTACTTGATCGGGTCGAGGTACTTGGGCGAGGAGGGCAGGCTCATCACGAGCGTGCCACCGTCGGCCGCCTCGCCGCTCGTGGCGGAGCCGTCCGAGGAGCCGCCGTCGGAGCTGCAGCCCACGATGCCGAGACCCGCGGCCGCAAGGCCGAGGATGCCGGCGCCGCGCAGGAACCCGCGACGGGAGAGGAGCCTCTCGGAGAGGCCAGTGCCGATATAACGCTCGTCTGCCATGTGAATCTCCTTCAAACGGCACCCGCCGCCCCGGAAGCCCGGGACGGCGGGCAGCTTCGCTTCATGGCTCCGATTATCGGCATCGGTCCTGAGGGGCAGGCCCGCGTCATCCGAACGGTAACAATTTCGAAATTATGGAAGTCTACAGTATGTTATTTGCTTTGGTGCATAGGCATAGCAGGTGCCCTAGCCGATGGCAAGCAGGTTGTCCCAGTAGCTCACCTCGGTCGTAGGCGCCTCGTCCCAGAGGTGCTGCACCTCCTCGGGCACGAAGCGGCGCTCCACAACCACGTCGCCGCCGTAGAGGCGGAACCAGTCTGCGTCGATCACGAGGTAGCCGTCAAAGCCGAAGTCGTCGCCCCAGCTGTTCTCGACGCGCCAGGCGCGCGGCTTGCCGTCCTCGCCCAGCTCCACACCCTGGAACACCATGCAGTGCGTCATGCCGCACTCGCGGTCGTCGATCATCTGTGCCTTGTCCTGCGACAGGTCGACGCCAAAGGTGCCGTCGAGGTCCATGCCGTCAAGCGCGAGCACGCCCGAGAAGTCCTCGTCCTTGCGCATGAGCAGCTGGTTCACGGCGCACATCACGAACACCGGCACGCCCGCCTTGAGCGAGGCCACGGCGCTGCCCTCGAGGTACTGCATGGGCATGTTGAGGAAGCGCAGGCGCTGGCCGCCTGCCACCGGGTCGAAGCAGCGAATGTTGAAGGCGTGCTCGTAGGGGCGCGTCTCGCCCGGGAAGTTCACAAGCTCAACGTAGTCGGCGAGGTCGAGGCGCACGTAGCGCTCCACGAACTCGCGCGGGGTGATGTGCGGGTCGCGCAGGATACGGGCAGGCGCGCCGCCGTTGGCCGACAGCACCGGCTCGACCTTGGCCTGGTCGACGTCGGCGTGCTCGCCCACCTCGATGGCCAGGTCGAAGGCCACAGGGGGCTCGCCCAGGCAGCAGCACAGGATCTTGTGGAACTCCGGCAGCATCTCCTGCTTGCGCGCGCGCAGCTCGTCAGCGGTGGCGCCCTTCGCGGCCATGTCGCGCAGGATGGTGGCGTCCTTGCGCAGCAGACGCGTGAGCAGCTTGTTCATCTGCGAGGTGTCCTTGTTGCAGGCCGTGTCGGGCATGAGGGCCTTGGGCACCGCGCCCCACTTCTTGAGCAGGTTGGCACAGAAGATAAACTGGCCGCCATCCTCGAGCGGCGTGAGCATGAGCTGCGTGACCTGGCGATCGTTCCAGGGCAGGTGGGCCGTCTCGATGACGTACTCGAGACGCGAGTTGGCGCGCTCGAGCTTGTCGTAGAACTGCACGTAGTTCTGGGAGAACTCGAAGTCGTCCACGTCGAGGTTGGCGAGCACCCTGGAGCGCATGACGTTGAGCGTCGCGAACATCCAGCAGCGGCCGGAGTGGCGCTGGCCGGTGACGGTGGCGGCCGTCTTGAGGCTCACGCCGAAGGTGTCGTGATAGGTGCGTGCGCGGTTCCTGTCCACGCTCGCCTCCACCACGTTGAGCGCGCTCACGGCGTTGCGCGCCACGCGGTTCGCCCGATCGTCGGCGAAGTGCTCGGTCAGCTCGTTGACCGTCCGGAAGTCCAGCTCCTCTAGCGACATGCGCATCCCTTTCGTCTTGGCTTGCCAACGCGCAGCAGCATAGCGCTATCATGACCGAGCGAAGTTACTCGACGAAAGGGAGACGCAATGCTGCTGCGCCAGATGCTCGACGTGTACGACCTCATCGACAAGCCCCAGGCCTCGGGCCAGGAGGTGGCCGACCACCTGCGCAAGCACGGCGCCGGCGACGTGACCGTGGAGCGCATCTCGGGCGAGCGCGGCGGCACCGACTGCATCAAGGTCGTCATCCCCGGCAAGAATGGCAAGTCTTCCGGCGGCCCTGCTCCCACGCTCGGCATCGTGGGCCGTCTCGGCGGCCTTGGCGCCCGTCCCGAGATGATCGGCGCGGTCTCCGACGGCGACGGCGCGGTGGCGGCCCTCACGGCGGCGCTCAAGCTCGTCGAGATGCACGAGAACGGTGACGTGCTCGAGGGTGACGTCATCGTGGCCACGCACGTCTGCCCCGACGCCCCTACGCTGCCGCACGAGCCCGTGCCCTTCATGGACTCCCCCATCGACATGGAGACCATGAACCGCATGGAGGTCGACGCGCGCATGGACGCCATCGTCTCCATCGACACCACCAAGGGCAACCGCATCATCAACCTCAACGGCATCGCCATATCGCCGACGGTCATGCAGGGCTACATCCTGTCCGTCTCCAACGACCTCATGGACGTCATGACACGCGTCACGGGCAAGATGCCGGCGGTCTTCGCGCTGTCGCAGCAGGACATCACGCCCTACGGCAACGACCTCTACCACCTCAACTCCATCCTGCAGCCCGCCACCGCCACGAGCGCTCCCGTCGTGGGTGTGGCCATTGCCACCGAGCAGATGGTCGCCGGCTGTGCCACGGGTGCCACGCATGGCTCCGACGTTGAGGAGGCCGCCCGCTTCGCCGTGGAGGTCGCCAAGGCCTATGGCCCCGGTAGCTGCAAGTTCTTCGACGAGGAGCAGTTCTCGCACCTCAAGGCCCTCTACGGCGACATGGAGCGCTTCCAGGGCTTCGGCAAGGCCGAGTAAGGCGAGGCGGCCGGCGCGGATTGTGCGCCTGGTGGTAGATTGGTAGCGAAGCGTCGCCCGTCGGCCTCGGTCGGCGGGCGTTTTGTTGGGAGGATCGAATGGTTCGGACGCGCATCGCGGGCATCACGGTGGGGCAGTCGCCCCGGACGGATATGACGTGCGACCTCGTCCCGCGACTGGCCGACTCGCTCGAGCTCGTGGAGTACGGCGCGCTCGACGACATGACGCTCGAGGAGGTGGAGCGCGAGCTGGCACCTGAGCCTGGCGAGGAGGTGCTCGTCTCTCGCATGCGCGACGGACGCCAGGCGACGTTCTCGGGTGCAAAGGTGATGCCGCTCGTGCAGCGTCGCATTGACGAGGCCGAGGCGGACGGGTGCCGAGCCGTGGTGGTGCTCTGCACCGGCGCCTTCCCGAAGCTGCGCCACAGCGTGCCGCTCGTGTTCCCGCAGCCGCTGTTTCACTCGGTCGCCCGCGCGCTTGCGGGCGACCGCCGCGTGGCCGTGATAGTGCCGGAGGAGGCGCAGGTTGAGCAGGCGCGGGCGTGGTGGGCGGCCAACGGCGTAGACGTGAACGTGACGCACGCGAGCCCCTACGCCGGCATCGACGGCGTCGTGGACGCCGCGCGAGAGCTCAAGGGCACCGACGACGCCTTCCTCTGCCTCGACTGCATGGGCTACACCCTCGCCATGCGCGACGCCGTGCGACGCGAGAGCGGACTCGACGTGCTGCTCCCCCGCACCCTCGTCGCCAGCGTCGTCTCCGAGCTGCTGGGGTAGGCGTCGAGCCGGGCCCCGGGCGTCAGAGCTCGGCGGCGTCGGCCGACAGAACCCCGGTCTGTGCGGAGCCCGGCGGCGCGGGATGACAGAACCCCGGTCTGTGCTGAGCACGAACCAGGGTTTTGTCGGGCGCGGGCGGCAGGCTCCCGGACGCTCCCGGCATACCCGCAGGCAGACGCGCCGCGCGAGAAAAGCGGGCGGAACCAGCCCGCCAGCGAGCCCCGCACGAACCCGAGATCTGTCAGCGGCCGGCAGCCAGCTCCGCACGAACCCGAGAACTGTTAGGCCACGCAGGCCCGCTGCCGCACAGCCCCGCCACAACCAACGAGCCGCCCCGCCCGGACATCCCGGGTGGGGCGGCTCGCCGCAATCGACTGGTAGCGACGCGCTGCCGCGCCTACTCGTCCTCGTCCTCGTCATCGACGACGGAGGTGCCAAGCGCGCGCGTGGCCACGCCGGCCTGGCCGGACTCGACGGCACCGGCCGTGAGCGAATCGAGCGTGGCGGTGCCGTCGGAGTTGCGCGTGAACAGCGTCTCGATGAGCATCGGCAGGTTGGTGCCGGTCACGACGGAGACGTCGGGTACGGCCTGCGTGGCCATCATGGCCTGGTTGAAGGGCGTGCCGCCGAGAAGGTCGACGAACACGAGCACGCCGTCGGTCTCCTCGCGCAGCGCCTTGATCTCGGCGTGGAGCAGCTCGGGGTACTCCGAGGCCTTCTCGACGTCAAACGGGACGACGCGAAACGCCTCCTGCTGGCCGGCGACGAGCTCGAGGGCGCTGGCAAGACCGGGAGCGAACTCGCCGTGGCCCGTGAGAAGAAATCCGATCATCTTGCAATCCTTTCGTCCTTGGCCGCCCGAGGGCGATCCAACCTCCTGTAAGCACCCCGTTGGAGCAGCGACTCCATCGAGGCGCGCAACGCCGCCGGTACGCCGACGGTGGCCGAAGCCTTACCTGCCGAGGCCCTGACGCTCGAGCAGCCACTCGTTCGCACGGGCGCGCACCGCGAGCTGCCTGGCGTACACGCGGCCGAAGCTCGATTCGAGCGCCTCGCGCGGGCGCTCGATGCCGGCCTTGCCCACCGTCCTGGCCGCCTGGGCGTAGTCCTCCTCGCCCGGCTCGAGCCGGTTGTCACGGGCCAGCGCGTCGAGGGCCATCATACGGCTCAGCTGCGCCTCAGCCTGCCTGTCGAGCATCTTGAGCAGGGTGGGCTCGTCAATCTTCTGCGAGGTCAGGTACTCCGTGATGGTGTAGCCGCCGCCGTGCACCTGCTCGTTCAGTCCCTCGTAGGACGAGCGCGCCATCTCGGCCACGGCCTCCTCGGGAGGCCTCGTCGTGACGCGCCCGGTAAGCTGGCCGGCCGCACGCTCGAGCAGCTCGTCGTGCTGCCGGGCGCGGGCGTTGCCCACGAGCGTCTTGCGCACGATGGCCCGCAGGCCCGCAACGTCATGTGCGCCCGGCATGTTCTCGGCCACCCAGGCGTCCGTAAGCTCGGGGGACTTCACGTAGAGGATGTCGCGCAGGGCAACCTTCACGTCGCAGGCGCGCGAACGCCCGCCGTCGCCCAGCTCCCCCTTGACGCGCCAGCCCTGCGCCAGGCGCATGCGCTTGCTGTCGCGGATGTTCATGGAGAGCAGCAGCGTCGTCACCTTGCCCGGGAGCTCGGCGGAACCCACGAGGTAGCGGAAGTTCGTCCGGCTGAGGTCGGCCACCTTGCCGCCGACAGCCCTGGCCTCGATGTCGATGACCACGGTGTCGCCCATGCGCGGACGCTGTCTGCCGACGAGCGTTGCGAGCTTGCCGTGAGAGGCGACGAGCTCGGCCACCGCTGCGTCCACGTCCTGCTCGGACACCTTGGGCCCCGGCACGTGGCCGAAGGGGTACGGCTCGGACGAGGCGATGCTGGCCTCGGGCATGGGGAACACCCGCACGTCAAAGGCGTGCGCGGCATCGTCCACCGAGACGACCTTGGGCACGAACAGCGGCACGACGCCCTCGGCCTCAAGCGCGTCATCAACGGCGGACGATGCGGAGCCGTCCTTCTCGGGAAGCGCCACGCCCTCCCCAACCGTCACGTGCCAGAGCTCGAAGCCGCCCTCGTCGGCGTGCCTCTCTACCTTCACCACAGCCATACGCGCTCCTAAAACTCCGTCAGACGGTCGGCGAACTTGTCAATGAGGCGCTGGTTGAACTCGAGTCCTCCGTCGACGTTGGCGCTCATGAACACGGGCGGAGTCACGCCGCGCTCGAGCAGGATGTCGAGCGACTCCATGACGGCACAGTCGAGCAGGATGCAGCCGGTGTAGAGCGAGGTGCCGCCCACCTTGGTGGACATGCCCTCGACCTCCAGCGCCGCGTCACCGAAGGTGGACTTGTTGTCGAGCACCACGTCGGCAACCTGGTAGAGCAGCTTGCCGTCGGCGGCGAGCGAGCGGCCGGCACGGGAGACCTCGAGGGCCGTCACCGCGATGACCTTGACGCCCTGCTCCTGCGCAATCTCGGCCATCTCGATGGGCAGCGGGTTGCGGCCGGAGTTGGAGATCACGACAAGCGTGTCCTCGGGGCGCAGGTCGACCTTTTCCATGAACAGCTTGCCCGTGCCCTGAAGGCGCTCGAAGGTGCCCCAGCTGGGCTCCTTGATGAGGCGGGTCTGGATGTAGCCGCCGGCGCGGCCGCAAATCTCGAGAGCGTTGGCGAACGAGTGCCCTGAACCGAACGCGCGGATGACGCCGCTGCGCTCGATGGTGTCGGCAAAGTAGGTGCCAGCCTCGTGGATGGCCTCGTCCTGGCCTTCGGTCACCTCGTCAAGGCGACGGATAATCTCGTCCTTGAAGCGCCGGGCGGTCTTGTTCATGCGTTCCCCTTCCTCAAGAGGCCGTCTGCATGCGATGTGGCGTACGGCACACGTGTCACACGCGGACGCAGACTCGCGAGGAGTCCGTGTCCGTGTGGGCCACGCTGTCAAAAACGCCCGCCCGGGAACCGAAGAACCCGGACGGGCACTCAGACGTACGACGGAGCGGAAAGAACCGCCCCCGACTCCCCTACTTGTCGAGGAAGTCCGTGAGGTGGGTCACCGCGTCCTGGGGCACGAGCTGCGTGGTGATCTCGACGCCCTTGGCGAGAAGATCGCGGAACTGCTGCTCCTGCTCGTCCGTCACGTTGACGTACTTCTTGATGGGCTTAGTGTTGTCCTTGCCGCCCATGTTGCCGACGTTGAACTTCTTGATGGGAAGCCCGAGGTCGATGAGACGCAGGATATCGGCCGGCGAGTCGACGATGAGGAAGACCCTCTGACCGGCATACTTGCCCTCGAGAATCTGCTTGGCAGCACGCTCGACCGGGATGATCGAGGACTTGATGCCAGCAGGAACCGCCATGCGAAGAACCGACTTACGCATGTCGTCGACGGCGACTGCGTCGTTAGCGACCATGATGCGCGTGAGCTTGAGCGAGTTGGACCAATAGGCCACAACCTGTCCGTGAATCAGTCGGTCGTCGATACGGATGCCCACGATGCCGGGCATGCCCTCGTACTCATCTGCAGCCATGTGCTACCTCCTTGAAACGTAAGCCTACTTCGCCAGGATACCGGTGCAACCAAGCACGAGGCCCACAACGATGACGATGAGAATCGCCTTGTTGGAGGTCATACCCTTCTTGCCAAGGAGCGCATACACGCCAGCGGTGCCAAGGAGCGGGAGCAGCGCGGGCATGATGCCGTCGAGCAGGTCCTGAACCGGCTTCTGGACGTCGCCCATCGCGAACGTACCGGGCGCCTTGATGGAGACCACGGAGCACACGAGGGCGCCGACGACCACAAGGCCGAGGATGGAGGCCGCGTCGGTGATGGGCTTCATGTTCTCGGAGATGGTCCCGATGGCCGACTGGCCCTGGGCAACGCCGAGCTTGAACATCCACCAGCGGAGAGCGGTGAGGACGAAGCCCATGCAGATCCAGAGGAGGCATCCAACGGGGCTGCCCTCGAGCGCCTGGTAGGCGGCGATGGAGCCGAAGATGGTGGGAATGATCACGCCGAAGATGGAGTCACCCACGCCGGCGAACGGGCCCATGAGGCCAGTCTTGATGCCTGCGATGGCCTCCTTGCCGGCGAGCTTGAGCTCCGGCTCCACGGCGCAGTTGATGCCGAGGATGACGTAGGCCATGTGGGGGTTGGTGTTGAAGAACTGCAGGTGGTTCTGAACGGCAACCTGTAGCTCGTCCTCGTCGGTGTAGATCTCCTTGAGGGCGGGCATGATGGAGTAGCAGTAGCCCGAGCCCTGCATCTTCTCGTAGTTCCAACCGATCTGGCCCCAGAAGAACCAACGCCAGAAGACGCTGCGCAGCGTCTTGTCAGACAGCTTGGTGTTACTCGTCGTCATCGATGGTCCCTCCCTCAGTGGTGCTGGCAGTAGCGACGGCAGCAACCGGCTTCTGCGTGAACTCGGCGTACTTCACGGCCGCGAAGACAAGGCCGACGAGGGCGATGCCCAGCATGGGAACCTTGAGGTACGCGGCGAGCACGAAGCCGAGAAGGGCGTACGGCCAGAAGCGGTTGAGGGGCATGAAGCGAAGCAGGATGGCGATACCAACAGCGGGCAGCATGCCGGAGACGAGCTTGAAGCCGTTGAGCAGCCACTCGGGAGCGGCGGTAGCCATGGCCTGGACGGGACCCTGGCCAAGCGAGAGGCACAGGAGCACGGGGATGCCGCGCGAGAGGCACCAGGGGATGCAGCCAAGCAGGCAGCCCAGCTCAACCTTGCGCCAGTTCTTCTCCTTGGCACCGGCGTCGGCCATGTTCTGGAACGCGGTGTTGCAGAAGCGGCCGAGAATGTCGCACTGAACGAGCAGCAGGCCCACGGGCACCGCTACGGTCAGGCCAACGGTCTGCGCCTCGGCGGCGTCCATGCCACCGCGCATCGAGGTCACGGCGAAGGCCGTGCCGATCAGCGCGCCGGACATGTAGTCCGGGATGGAGGAGCCGCCATAGGTGCCCACGCCGAGCACCATGAGCTGGAGCGTACCTCCAATGAACAGGCCGGTGGTCATGTCGCCCATGATGAGGCCGGCCATCATGCCGGCAACGACGGGCTTGGCGAGGAAGAACTGCGGTCCCAGCTCCTCCCACATGACAAACATCGCGTACACGGTTAGCGCAATAATCTGCCAAGCTTGCATACCTACTCACCCTCTCTTCTCTTTCTCGGGGTCAGATGACCCCTTGCCCCGGCCGTGTTCGGAGCGTACGCGGCGCGCGAGGCGTACGTACGCGGTGGCACACGACGAGGGCCACAAACCCACACGTCCCACGCAGAACGCGTGGGCGGACTCGGGCCCTGAGTCCGGAAGTTAGTATATTAACTATGTCGAGGTTTTGTGTATCCATTCTGTAACCGCCGCGATTCGAGGGGTGAACGGTCGTGTGTCAAAGAAGGCTTGACACACGACCGTCAAGCGTCTCTACGCCAGATTGGGCGTGCCCAGCGACTCGCCGCCGAGATAGGTCTCGCGCAGGGTGAGCTCGTGGTCGAAGACGACGAAGTCGGCGTGGCGGCCGGGCTTGATGGAGCCGCAGCGGTCGTCGATGTGGGCGGAACGCGCCGGGATCTCGGTGGCCATGCGGATGGCCTGCTCGGCCGTCACGAGGTCCCAGTCGACGATGTTCTTGACGCCCTTGGCGAGCGTAAGCACCGAGCCCGCGATGTTGCCCGTCGTGCCGTCGGGGTTCTCCAGGTAGCAGAGGCCGCCCTTCATGACCACGGGCAGGCCGCCGCTCGTATAGTGGCCCTCGGGCAGGCCGCCGCAGCCCAGACAGTCGGTGATGAGCACCACGTGCTGCCAGCCCTTGGCGCGGATGAGCACGTTGAGCGCGCCCGGCTGCACGTGACGGCCGTCACAGATGAGCTCGGCGTAGGTCTCGGGCGTCTCCATGGCCGCGCCCAGCAGGCCCGGCTCGCGGTGGTGCAGGCCGCGCATGCCGTTGTAGGTGTGAACGAAGCAGGTTGCACCGGCGTTGACCGCGGCGACGGCCTCGTCAAAGGTGGCGTCGGAATGGCCGATGGCCGTTACGACGCCCTCCTTGTCGAGCCGGGCGATGTAGGCAAGCGCACCGGGCTTCTCGGCAGCGAGGGCGCTCTTGACGATGCGGCCCTCGGAGGCCTTCTGCCAGCGCTCGAACACCTCGAAGCTCGGGTCGATGAGGAACTTGGGGTTCTGGGCGCCCACGTGCTTGGTGGTGAAGAACGGGCCCTCCAGGTAGATGCCCTGGATGCGAGCGCCCTTGAAGTCGGCGTCGCGAGAGTCGTCTGCCTTGGCGATGGCGGTGCAGGACTCGGCGAGGTCATCGGCCGACTGGGTGAACGTGGTGGGGAGCCACGAGGTGGTGCCCATCTTGGCGAGGGCCACGCTCGAGGCGTTCACGCCGTCGGCGTCGTTGTCGGTGGTGGCGTGGCCGAAGAAACCGTGGATGTGGGTGTCGACCATGCCCGGTGCAATCCAGCTGCCGGTGTAGTCCTTGACCTCGACGCCCTCGGGGGCCTCGGCCGACCAGGAGCCAAAGACACCGTCGGTCACGCTCAGGTAGCCGCCCTGTGCCGCACCGGCGGGAAGGAAGAACTTGTCCGCCTTGATTGCATACGTTGCCATGCTGCGTCCTTTCTGGACGACGGCCGCCAGGCCGCCATGCCCGCCGCCGGCGCGACGAGGCCGCGCAGCTCGGGCACCACCGTGTGAACGCCCCGCATACCGCCGGGCGCCTGTGTCCGTTGTACCCCAAAGCCGCTCGGCCCACGAGACGAGACCGTTCGCCAAACCGAAGGGCTCATTTGCGAGACGCGGCATGGAAAAGGAGTCTTCACCCCCGCCGAACTGCATATACTTCAACTTAGTATATCAAGCAACACGCCAGTACGTGCGACGGGGAGGCACCCATGCGCGTTCCCAAGTATCAGCTCATCGAGGACGAGCTCCGCTCCCAGATCGAGAGCGGGGAATTCGAGTACGGCGACCACTTCTACAGCGAGGCCGAGCTCATCGCGCGCTACAACGTGAGCTCGATCACCGTCGTGCGCGCCCTGCGCGACCTCGTGAACATGGGCTATCTCGTGCGGCGCCAGGGCAAGGGCACGTTCGTCTCGCGCTCGAGGAAGCGCCAGCTCGTGGAGTTCACGGACAAGGAGCTCTTCGCTCGGCACCTCGACCGCGAACAGGTACGCGTCGTGTCGTGCGAGAAGGGCGACGACCCGGAGGTACGCGCCGCCCTGGGCCTCGAACCCGACGAGGGGTACCACGAGATCGTCCGCGTGCGCAGCATCGACGGCGTGCCGTTCATGACGTCGTTTTCGCACATCCCCAGTCGCTACGTGAAAGACGACGTGCCCGCCGACTACTATGCGTCCATCTACCGGCGGATGCGCGAGGACTGCGGCCTGCACCCCTACGACGAACCGTCCACCGAGGTGAACGACATCGTGCTGCCCGCACCCACGCGCGTGCGCGAGCTCCTGGGCATCGACGAGGCCACGCCGTGCGTGCGGCTGCACAAGCAGACGCGGATGGACTCCGGCACGATGCTCGAGGATGCCGTTGGCTACAAGCGCTGGGACTACTTCCGCATCGAGTTTGAGAGCAAGGGGCGCGGGGTGCGCAGGCGCTAGCCGCACTCGACGGCCTCACGCACCCCTCCCCTGCCTGAGAGCCCCTACGCTTCCACGTAGTCGATGATGTGGCCGGGCGCCAGCGGCAGCTCGTCGGCGTAGACGCCCTCGGTCTCGAAGACGACGACCTCGTTGACACCCTCGTGGAGCAGCCCGTGCGGCACGTAGAGCGTGTGGATGGGACCCAGGCTCCAGAAGCGGCCCACGTTGAAGCCGTTCACGAGCACGCACCCCTTGCCGAAGCCGCGCATGTCGAGATAGGCGTCACGTGGCTCGTCCGCACCGGAGGCCGCGTCGCCGCCAAGCGCTCCCTCCTCCAGCGTGAGCTCGTAGCGGAAGAACGCAGGCTGCCCGGCCGTCCATCCGGCCTCCCAGTCCACGCCGTCCGCGCTCGCAAGCGGCAGTGACCACTGCTCCCAATCCGTGAGGAAGTGCAGGTCGGCCATGACGCCCGTGCGGATGCCCTTGTGCTGGGTGTCGGCGAGCAGCTTGGGGCCGTAGTTGACGCGGCCCATGTTCTCCACAAGCACGTCGATACGGTTCTTGCCGGGCACGGGCACGGACGGCGTCGCCATGATGTCGGCGCCGATTTCCTCCTGATACTGCGTGGCCTTGAGCTCGCCGTTCATGAAGAGCTGCGCACGGTCGCGGCCGTCGATGATGCGGAACTTCTCCTCGCCGTCCATGTCCTGCTCGTCCCAGGTGCGGTAGAGCACGTAGCCGTACGACTGCCCGAGATCCTCCATGGGCATGGGGAACTGCGAGCGAATCGGGTTCGCCACGCTCTCCAGCGTGTCGAAGAGGCCCGCCCGGCCCGTGAGCCTGGCCGCCGGCACGTCCACCACGCCCTTCTCGAGTGGCTCGCCCGTCTGTGCGCCCGGGAAGAGGTCTCGGACCACGTCGCGCAGGGCGTACCACTTGGCGGTGGGGTTGCCCTGCTCGTCGAGGGGCGCGTCGTAGTCGTACGAGGTCACCTGGTGCAGGTCGTGGTCGTGGCGGGCCGAGCAGCCGTTCATGAAGCCGAAGTTGGTTCCACCGTGGAACATGTAGAGGCAGATGCCGTCCGCCGTCTGCAGGCACTCGCGCACGTCGTGGGCGAAGTCGTCGGCGGGGCGGCGCACCACCTGCTGGCCCCAGCGGTTGAACCAGCCGTCCCAGAACTCCATGTTCATGAGCGGCCACGTGCGCCCGTGCTCGGCGTGGAAGGCGCGCAGGGCCTCGAGGTTCTCGGCGGAGTGCGAGCCGAAGTTGCCCGTCGCGAGCACGCCGTCGTCGATGAGCGAGCCGGCGCGCAGGCACGCGCGCCAGGGACCGTCGGAGGTGACAAGCGGCACGTCCACGCCGCGCTCGAGCATGAGGTCGCGAATGGAGCGCAGGTAGTCGTGGTCGTTGCAGTAAGAGCCGTACTCGTTTTCCACCTGCATCATAAGCACGTTGCCGCCATGCGTCACCTGACGTTCCACGAGCTGCGGCAGCAGACGGTCGTAGTAGGAGGCCACCTGCGCGAGGAACTTGGGGTCACGAGAGCGCACGCGCTCGTCGCGCTTGGTGAGCAGCCACGCTGGCAGGCCACCCAGCTCCCACTCCGCACAGATGAAGGGCGAGGGGCGCACGATGGCCCAAAGCCCCAGCTCAGCCGCCTCGTCGAGGAAGCGCCCGAGGTCGAGCATGCCGGAGAAGTCGAACGTGCCCTCGTTGGGCTCATGCAGGTTCCACGGCACGTAGGTCTCCACGGTGTTGAGGCCGGCGGCCTTGAGGTTGGCGAGCGAGCGACGCCAGTCCGTGGGGTGCACGCGGAAGTAGTGGATGGAGCCGCCGAGCACCTCGAACGGCCTGCCGTCGAGCAGGAAGTGCTCGGCGACCTCGAACGTGTGGGACGTGGCCGGGTCAAAGCCCGCGACCTGCTTGACGACACCCATGCGCGCCTCCGTTGTCATGCCCGGCCCGCCCGTCGCGGCGCCGGGACTCTGCAACTTAATATAATAAGTTGTCACGCGGCCCCCGCGGACGTGAATCGCCGAGCGGCATCACACCGTCACCGACGACGCGCCGGCATGCCGACACCCGCGCCGCAACGCCGCCCGCATCAGCCCGCGAGCACCCGCGCCGCATAGGCGAGACGGTCGTAGCCATACTCGAGAAACTCCCGGTACCCGCAGTACTCCTCGTCATAGTACGCGACGTTGAGCCGTTTGCAGCTGCGGTGGCACATCCCCTCGAACGGGCAGGTGGCGCACGCCGCGCACGGCCGCCGGGGCTCGGCGAGAAAGCGCCTGACGGCATCGCAGCTCACGAGATCCCCCAGCGAATCCGGGCGCACGTTGCCGCAGCGCCACTCGTCGAGCGCGTAGAAGTCGCAGGGGTACACGTCGCCGTTGCCCTCTACCACGAGCTGCGGAGCGCACTGCCCGAGCATCCCGCACTGAACGGGCATGCGCCCCAGGCTCATCGCCATGACGTCGTCGAAGAGGCCCACCGAGATGTAGTGGCCACGTGCGAGCTCGCGCAGCCATTGGTCGAGCAGCGCCCGGTAGAAGCTCGCGAAGGCGTGCGGCGTGAGCGACCACTCGCTTACCCGCTCCCCCAGACCCGGCAGGCAGGGGATGTACTGCACGTAATCGATCTTCTCGCGCAGAAGAAAGCCGAAGGCCTGCTGGGGATGACGGGCGAGCTCGCTTGTGAGCACCGTGAGTACGTTGAAGTCGACGCCGGCGTGCCTCAGGCGCGCAGTCGCCCGCATCACGCGAGCGTAGGTACCGCGCCCCTCCACATCGGGACGCAGGTGGTCGTGAATCTGGCGCGATCCGTCCACCGAGACGCCCACGAGGAAGCGGCGCTCGGCAAAGAGCTCCGTCCAGGCAGGGTCGGCCGCGACGGCAAGGCCGTTGGTCTGGATGGTGTAGGTGACCTGCTGGCGCTCGCGGCGCTCGTCCACATGGGCTACGAAGTCGCGGAAGAACGGCAGGCCCGCCGCCGTGGGCTCGCCGCCTTGGAAGGCGAAGGTGACCTGCGCGTCAGGGGCAAGGGCGAAGGCCTTGTCGATGATGGCGTACGCGGTCTCGGACGACATGCGCGGGGCCACGGCCTGCTCGCGGTGGTCGGCCACGTCGCGGTAGAAGCAGTAGCGGCACCGCATGCCGCACGCCGACGACGCCGGCTTGATGAGGAAGCTCACGTGTTTGGTCATAGAGACGCCAGGATTGCCGAAAGCGCAGAGATGTCCTGATTCGTAAGGCGTCCGAGCTTTCCCGCCGACCCGAGGTAGCGAGGAGGAATCTGGGCGATGCGGTCAACACGTGCAATGGATGGCTTGTCCAGCCCGGCCTGACGCCAGTCGCGGATGAGGTAGTCATGCTCGAGACGGAGCTTGTTGGTGGCGCTCGTAACCATCATGACCAGCGACCCATCATCACGTGTGCCAAGGACGATGACAGGGCGATACTTGTAGCCCTTACCGTCATCGAAGTCGAAGCGCGCGTGCCAGATTTCCCAGGGCTCGGGGACGAGCTCACTCATCGTCATCTGCCCAGCTGGAGGGAAGCACGGCGACACCGTCGGCGTTCAGCGGTGCCTTATAGGCGCGTGCGGACAGCTTCTCGAACGAGGGGGACGAAGGGGCCATCGAGAACGGCAGCCCACCCACATCGATGGACTTGACGAGAAAGACGTTGATGGCGTCCGAAAGGCTCAAGCCCCAGTGGGAGTAAATCTCGGTCGCGCGCTCCTTGACCTCCTCGCTCGTGCGGAACTTCCCCTCCGCGGTACGAGACTTCGTCGTTGGCATATGGCCTCCCCCTTACGAAGCTAAACTACCCACAGTGTACCCAGATCGGGCTCGCCCAGGCGCACTGGCCGTCGGCCTGCACCACCTTCACGAACCAGCTGTGCTCGGTTGCCTCGGGACGCACGAAAAAACGCTCGGCAATCTCGTATTGGTCGGCGCAGAAGCCCTGGTAGACCTTCACCTTGTAGGCGTTGTGGTACCAGGCGTCGCTGCGGTAGAACTCCTTGGGATGCCCGGCCTCCTCCACGAGCCGCTTGGCCTCGTCCTCGAACATCTCGAGGAAGCTGCCCGCCAGGATCGTGCGGATGGGCCACGTGAACGTCTTGCCCAGGACCGTGAGCCGCACGTCACTTTCGATGGGCGCCTCGACCTCGAAGATGAAGCCCTCGGTGCGCATGGCGCTGTCGCGCATCCAGCGGCCGCCGCCCGCCTTCTGCGACTTCGCCGTAAACGAGACGTGCCGCTCGTCCAGAACCTCGCAGCGGTTCTCGAAGCTCGAGAACACCGGCTCCACGCTCACGACACGGCCGTCAGCCTCAAACGCGCCCTCCCAGAGCTTGCTCGTGGCCTCGGGGAAGTACTTCACGTTGGGGCCCCAGCCAAACTCGACGCGGAACTTGAAGCGCACGACCGTCCCGTCCGGGCCAAGGGCGTCGGCCGCGCCCGGCGTGCCGGCCGCACCCAGCTCGGGCCATGGCACCACGTGCACCTCGGCCAGGTCGCCGTCGCGGTAGAGCTCGACGCGCTCCACCTTGCTCGCCGCCGTGGCGCGCACGTCGATGGCCACCTCGTCCGATGTCGTCTCGAAGGCCGATCCCAGCGGGTGCCCCTCGGCCTCGGCGTAGACGTCGATGCGCGGCCCCGTGAAGCCAAACGTGCGGCGCGACACGAGCGCGTCCCAGATGGCGTCCTTGGTGTACTCGCTCGCCCACACGCCGGCACGGCCGTAGCGGACCATGGCCGGCACCTCGTGGTTGTCGCCCGAGCAGATGATGCCGAAGCGATAACCGCGCTTGAGCCCGGCGACCACGCTCGTCTCGTCCACGCGCGGCCCCATGTGGATATGACGGTTCATCGAAATGGACGTCATGTCGCGCTCGGAGCTGCCGTGGTGCGAGAAGGTCTCCACAAACGGCGAGAACGTCTCGTCGTGCGTGGCCCACCTCTTACCGCGGTTGCCCAGGGAATAGGCGAGGTGGTGCGGGATGCCGATGACGTCCTGGCCGCGGTAGGCCTCGACGAGCTGCTGGTAGCGGGCCGGAAGCTCGATGTCGCCGTCGGTCTTGAAGTAGACGTTGTGGTCACCGTCCTCGCCCGTGCCCTGCCACTCGAAGCCAGGCAGGCTCACGAAGCCGTCCGACTCCTCGCGCGCACGCAGGAAGTCGCAGATGTGCGTCCACTGCTCACGCATGAGCTCGGGGTCAATCTCGGCCTCGGTGCCGAAGGTCCCCGAGACGCGCACCATGTGATACGGGTAATACGCAAGCGTGAAGAAGTCGCTCACGCGCTCGCAGTGCTCGAACCACTTCTGGAGCTCGTCGATCTGGTTGGCGTGCAGGTTGAGGTGCAGGTCGGTGATGTAGCTGCTGTAGCCGCTCTTGTCCTCGTGGCCGCGAACTTCCACGTGGTGGGGCCCCACGAGCCCGGAGCCGGCCGCGCTGTCGTTGATCTGGTCTGCCATGCCGCTCCCTACATGATTCCGAGCACGACCATGACGGCCGCGAACGCAAGGATGCCCGCGAGGAGCTTGTTGGCGCTCCAGCCCTTCTTGGCGATGAGCAGGTAGCTCACGACGGCCACGACGAGCGGCATGAGGTTGGGCATGATCTTGTCGAGGATGTCCTGGATGGCGATCGTCATGTCACCGGCCGAGTAGACCCAGGTGACGGGCGCCTTGATCGTGGTGGCCGCCACGCCGCCGATGACGATGAGGCCCACCACGGTGAGGCCGTCCGTGATCTTGTCCTTGAGCTCGGCGTTGGTGAGCAGCTTCACCGCGTCGAGGCCAAGCGAGTAGCCGCGCACGAACAGGAAGTACTTGAGCGGAATCACGATGCCGCACCATAGGGCGAGGAACGCCAGCGGGCCCACGGGAGAGCCGCCTGCGGAGAGGCCGATGCCGATGGAGAGCAGGATCGGGTTGAGCGTTCCCACGAGGATAGAGTCGCCGATGCCGGCGAACGGGCCCATGAGCGCGTTCTTGGTGGAGCCGATGATCTCCTCGTCAAAGCTGGGATCGTTAGCCTTCTGCTCCTCGAGGGCGAGGGTGATGCCCGGGATCACGGAGCCCAGCTGCGGCTCGGTGTTGAAGAAGGTCATGTTGCGCTTGAGCGCCTCGGACAGGCCCTTCTTGTCGTCGCCGTAGAGCTTCTCGAGCGCACCCGAGAGGCTATGGCAGAACGGCGTGCCCTGCATGCGCTCGTAGTTCTGCGAGCTCAGGTTGAAGAACGCCCAGCGCCAGGAGGCGACGGAGACGTCGTGCTTGGACAGGTGCACCTCGTGGCGCTCGGCCGGCTGGGACGCGCCGGCCTGCTCGGGGGCCTGAGCCTCGTTAGCGCTCCTCATAGTTGCCCTCCTCGTCCTCGATGACGGAAGCGGAGACGACGGCCGTGCCGGCGGAGGCCCCGCGGTTGCTGTAACGGGCCATCACGTAGATGAGCGCGAAGGCGATGGCGATGAACACGAGCGAGGTCGTGGTGATGCCGAAGGAGGAGGCGATGACCCACCCGAAGATGAACAGGAAGATCATCCACTTCTCCTGGATGATCTGGGCAAGCAGGATGGCAAATCCCAGAGCCGGCAGCATCTTGCCGCCCACGGCGAGCCACTCGAGGACGATGGGCGGAAGCGCCGCAAAGAGTCCCTCGGCGAACGGGGCGCCCAGGTAGCACGTGGCCGCGACGATGAAGAAGCGCTCCACAAACTCGATGATCTGGCCCTCGATGTTGGCCACGCGGATGCCGCGCGCGTCACCCACCTCGGCGCACTTGTCGGCACGATGCGGCCAGATGGCGTTGAACGTCATCGTTAAGTTGTGCAGGGCCACGCCGAGCGCGCCCAGCGGAATGGCGAGCGTCACGGCCATGTCTGAGCTGCCGCCTGCGGCGAGCGCGAGCGGGATGCCGATGTAGGCGGCCAGGTTGAGGTCGCTCGGGACGGCGCCGCCCGGCGTGATCTGGCCGATGAAGAGCGCCTGCACGGCCACGCCGCACAACACGCCTCCCGTCACGTCGCCAAGGATGACGCCGCAGATGAGGCCCGCGACGAGGGGTCGTCCGATGCCGTACCAGCCACCGGTGGTGCCGCACAGCCAGGGAACCTGGTTGCGGCCAAGGTATGCGAACAGGCCGATGAGGGCTGCCTGCCAAAGTGCCATGGTCTCCTCCTATCGATTGAGCGCCTGGACGAAGTCGTTCTCGGGATCAGCCGGAACCTGGCGCTGGGTGAAACGCGTCCCCTTGACCGCCACCTCGCGCACGACCTGAGCCTCGTCGTCGGTCAGGTGCACGGTCTTGGCGTATGCGACGGTTCCCGGGCGATTGGGCACGTTGCCCATGTTCACCACGTCGAAGCCGTAGCCAAGCTCGTCGAGCTCGCGCAGCGTAACCACGCGCGGCATCACGACGAAGATGCGGTCGCCGGGGTAGCCGTGGTCGTCGCGCAGGCGCTCGACGGCCTTCTTCGGCGTGAGGATGGACAGCTTCACCGAGGCGGGCTTCGCCATCTTGAGGGCCATCTTCTGCGTCTCGTCGTGCACCGCCACGCCGTCGACGACCACCACGCGCGTCACGTTAAGGCGCGGCACCCACGCCGTCGCCACCTGCCCGTGGATGCCCCTGGCGTCGACGCGCACGCCGACGATCTGCTGGGGCTCGTCGGACGCGGGCGCCGGGCCAGCTGCGAGCGCAGACGGGGACGTCGGCACGACGTCCTCCTCGCCACGCGCGACCGCCTTCACGTCGCGGATGCCGGCCCGGCCCTCGGCGATGAGCGTCGCGGTGTCCGCGCCCTGGATGGCCGCCGTGACGACCATCGGCAGGTTCGCGCCCGAGATGATGCTCACGCGCTCGTCGTCCTTGTAGCGCGCGAGCGCCGCGTTGCACGGCGAGCCGCCGAACAGGTCGGCGAACACCTGGATGTGCTCCGCGCCCGAAAGCTTGTCGTCAAGCGCGGCGAGCTTCTGTTCGAGCTGCTCCGGGCCGTCGTCCGCGGCCAGGCTCACCGTGAGGATGTCCTCCCGCTCGCCGGCTATCATCCCGACCGAACCTCGCAGCGCCTCGGGCAAATCCCCGTGTCCAACCAATACGATTGCGTCCAAGGCTCTCCTCCCTTCCTATCCCTTCCCCACCGAGACGATCGCGCCTCGGTCTTGTCGCCGGCGCGGCCGTACGGGGCCTCACTGACGTCGGACTATGGCCTCGCGGACATGTGCTGCCCGCAATACCCGTCGAAAACGTTTGCGCGGAGGGCATGCAGCGAACGTACGACCTGCGCGCGTCTTGCGGCGTGCCCGCGCCTTGGAGCGCACCCGCGCCCGCGTCGCGTGCCCTTCGGCGCACCACGTCGTGTGCCCGCGCCCTACGCCATCCCCCGGTCGCGCACGCTGAAGTGCTCGCCCAGGCTCTCGTAGTCGTCAGGGTTCTTCGACCCCGCCGACACGCACTCTCGGCGGTTCACCTTCCACTCGGGCCGGATGGCGATGGGGCCCGCGAGCAACGGGTCGTGCGTGCGCTCCATGAACGCATGCAGCCGCTCGCGCATGTCTGCGAGCGCGTCCGCGTAGCGGGGGTCATCCGCCAGGTTGTTGCACTCGAACGTGTCGTAGTACAGGTCATAGAGGCACTCGGCGTCCTTGGTGACGTCGGCGAGCCCGCAGCGCTCGAAGAACTGCTTGGTGGGAGAGCCGTCCACGTTGGACTGGTTGACGCGCGGCCAGCTCTCGTCAAAGTTGCGCACGTACTTGTAGCGCTCGGTACGAACTGAGCGGACCGGCTCGTAGGAGGTGTGGAAGTTGATCTCGGCAAAGACCGCCTCGTCTCCCTCCACGCGCTCGCCGCGGAAGATGCCCGCGAGGCTCCGGCCCTCGAGATAGCCAGGGCGCTCCACGCCCAGCAGGTCGAGGAGTGTGGGCACGACGTCAATCTGGGAGACGAGCCCCTCGAAGCCCCTCCCCTCCTGGAGCGACCCCGGTACACGCATGGCCATGAGCACGCCCGTGCCCGCGTCGAGCAGGGTGCACTTCTCGAAGGGAAACGCCAGGCCGTGGTCGGTCGTGAGCAGGATGATGGTGTCCTCGTAGTGGCCCGCCCTCTTGAGCGCGTCGATGACGAGGCCCACGTTGTCGTCTGCCATGCGCACGCTGCGCTTGAAGCCCGCGTAGTCCTCGCGCGTCACCTCGTTGCTCGGGATGTTGACGGGCGGACGGGCGTAGTCGGCCTCGCCGGGGCCCGCCTGGGGCCAGGCGCGGTGCGTGGCGTGCTGGCCGAAGGAGACGAAGAACGGGCGCCCGCCGTCGTAGGCCTCGAGCCACGACACGAGCGAGTGGGCGTTCTCCCTATCCCAGTCCACGAGGTCGACCTCGGCGTACGGCGTCGCGTCGGTCGTGATGTCCTCCTCGTAGCCCAGGGCGTCTGTTGCCAGCGCGTGATCGGTGTAGTAGCCCACCTCGTGCTGCACACCGCAGAGCACGCTGCGCCATCCCAGCTGCCCCAGCATCCGCGCGAGGTGACGGGATCCGTCGATCGAGAACCCGCGCTGGGCGAGGCCGAGCATGCCGTTCTGGTGGGGATAGGTGCCCGTGAGCAGGCCCGCCCGGCTCGGCGAGCAGGTGGGCGCCACGCTGAAGGCGTGCTCGAAGAGCAGGCCGTCCTCACAGAGCTGCTGGATGTTGGGCGTGTCGACCGCATAGCCATACGGTGACACGACGCAGCCCGTGTCGTGCGTGTGAAGGTACAGGACGTTCATGCGGCCCGCTCTCGCCCGTCGGCCGTGTCTCACGAGACGGCCGTACCAAAGGAACGAGTCCACCTTACGGGAGTGAAATGAATTTCGAGCTACGATTGAAATTAATTCCGCTTAACGTTCGGAAAACGTTCCCAAGCGGTAGGGGCGCGGCCCGACAGGGACGAGCACCGCCACACCACGCTGCGAGCGGCCCTATCGCTCCTCTCCCACCCGACCGGCGACCTCGCGCAGGAGAAACTCAAGGAACAGGAACACGATGACCTGATCCTCCACGGTGTGCGTGCCCTCCATGTCGCGGCTCATCCACGGCAGCGCGACCGTCTCGGTGGCATGGCGCGCAAAGGCCGCCTTGGGGTTCATGGTGATGAGCCAGACCGCGCAGCCACGCTCGACAAGCGACGAGATCAGCGAGCCGTACGAGCGGTTGCCTCGCCCGTTGAGGCTGATGACGATGCAGAGGTCGCCCTCCCCCAGGATGGTGGAGATGTCGTCCATCACCTGCGGGTCAGACGTGGTCTGGTTGAAGACCCCGATGCGCATGAGACGGATGGAGAGCTGCTTGACGCTCTCGTAGGTGCGGTTGGCACCCCACATGCTGATGCGACGAGCCCGCGCGATCTCGTCCGCGAAACGCCGGAGCTGGTCGCGGTCAATGCCGTCAACGAGCCTGCGCGCGTAGCTCGCGTACGCGTCGGCGAGCAGAGCGAGAGGGTCCGACGGCTCCTGGCCCCGCTCGTCCTCCTCGCGCGAGAGCAGGTAGCGGTTCATCGAGAAGCGAAACTCCGCGTAGCCGCTGTAGCCGGCCTTTTGGCACATGCGCACGATGGAGGCGCTCGTAAGCCCGGCCTGCGAGGCCAGGCTGGAGATGGTCTTGTTGAGCACGGCGGCAGGGTGGTCGATGAGGTAGTGCGCGGCGGCGGCCTCGGAGGGCGTGAAGGCGTCCATGCCCTGCTCGAGTCGCGCTATGGGATCATTCCTCATGCGGACACCTCTCTCCTTGGCTCCGGCATGGTTTCTGGCGGCGCGGGCGCCGGTCGACCACGCACGGCGCGACTCTCCTAGTGCGTGAACGGGAACTCCCCGGCGGAGAGGCGCTCGATGGCGTCCGCGACGCTGTCCTCCGCCACGGAACCGATGTGCCAGCGCGCCGCGGCGGCGGCCTCCTCGGTGGCGTTGGCCACGGCCACGGAGTTCTCCACGTCACGGAACATCGGCAGGTCGTTGTTGGCGTCGCCGAAGACGAAGACGTCCTCGGGCTTCACGCCGAGCAGGTCGCGCAGGTAGGTGGCGGCCGTGCCCTTGTCCCAGCCCGTGAGCATAATGTTCGAGAAGCCCGCGCGCGCGAGGTCGAGCGTGAGGCCCTCCACCTCGCGGTTAATCTCGCCAACGAGTTGCTGATGCCGCTCGCGCCCGCCCGTCACGAAGACGTTGGCCTTGACGATGGGCACGTCGGGCACGCTGCTGTCGGGCACGCTCGCCTCGGCGTAGCCCGGGAAGATGGGCGCGAGGTCGTCGACGTTACCGATCACGAGGTGCGGCGTGACGCCCACGAAGCAGAGCAGGCCCGCCCCCGGCCACGCGCGCACGATGTCAGCCACGCGCACGAGCGAGTCGTGAGGCAGGTGCTTCTCGTACACGCAGGCACCGTCGTGGTAGATCTGCATGCCGTTGGTGGCGATGGCCGTGGCGTAGCAGGCCGCATCGTTGTCGAAGAAGGCCGGAATCCACGAGAGGCCGCGACCGCTGCACACGCCCACGACGTCCCCGGCGTCGATGGCCGCGTGAAACGCCCGCCGCGTCCGCTCCGAAACCCGCTTCGTCTTCCACGGCAGGATCGTCCCGTCAATGTCCGTGAGCATCAGCTTCATGCGAAAACCTCCCAACCCCGCAGCTCCCACATGGCAACAAAGCAGCTTGAGGCCCTCGGCGGTCATCGAGAGCCCCGCACGGTCTCCGCCGGTGAGCCGGGCATATCGAAGCGAGGGGCTTAGGGACTTTGCAAGGCAAAGTGACCCCGAGCGCAGATATGCCCGGCTCACCCGCAAGCATCTACAGGCTCTCGATGACCCGCACGACCTCGTCCACGTAGTGCTCGCAAATCTCGGGCGTGGCGGCCTCCACCATCACGCGCACCAGGGGCTCGGTGCCGCTCGCACGCACGAGCGCGCGACCTTCGCCCTCGAGCGACGTCTCAACGTTGGCCACGGCCGCCTTGACGCGCTCGTCGGCCATCACGGCGTTCTTATCGGCCACGCGCACGTTCTTAAGCAGCTGCGGATAAATCTTGACGGGACGGCACAGCTCCGAGAGCTTCTCGCGCTCGGCCACGAGGGCCTCCATGATACGCAGGCTCGTCATGATGCCGTCGCCGGTCTTCTCGAGGTCGCCGAAGATGATGTGCCCGGACTGCTCGCCGCCCAGCGTGTAGCCGTTCTCGCGCATGCAGGCGTACACGAAGCGGTCGCCCACCGCGGTGGTCTCGTAGGAGAGACCCGCGGCGTCGAACGCGCGGAAGAGACCGAGGTTGCTCATGACAGTGGGCACCACGGTCTGCTTGGCGAGGCGACCGTGCTTGTTGAGGTAGGTGCCGCAGACGTAGAGGATGAGATCACCGTTGACCACATGTCCGCGCTCGTCCACGGCCAGGCAGCGGTCGGCGTCGCCGTCGTAGGCGAATCCCGCGTCGAGGCCGTTCTTGACCACGAAGTCGCGCAGGCGCTCGATATGGGTGGAGCCGCAGTCGACGTTGATGTTGAAGCCGTTGGGCGCGTTGTTGATGACGTGCGTCTCGGCGCCGAGGGCGTCGAAGACCGGGCGGGCCACCGAGCTGGCCGAGCCGTTGGCGCAGTCGAGGCCGATCTTGTAGCCCTGCAGCGAGAAGCCGCAGCTAGAGATGAGGCGCGCGATATAGCGGTTGCGGCCCTCCATGTAGTCCACCGTGCAGCCGATGGCGTCCTCGGTGGCGAGCGGCACCTCGCTCTTGCCGTCGATATAGTCCTCGACCAGCTCGAGAACGTCCTCGTCCATCTTGTAGCCCTCGTGGTTCACGAGCTTGATGCCGTTGTCGGTGTAGGGGTTGTGGGACGCGGTAATCATGACGCCGCAGTCGAAGCCGCCGTCGACGACCTCGTACGAGACGCCCGGCGTGGGGATGACGTGCAGCATGTAGGCATCGGCGCCGCTGGCAACGATGCCGCTCACCAGTGCGGACTCGAACATGTAGCTGGAGCGACGCGTGTCCTTGCCGATGATGATGCGGGCCTTCTTGCCCTCACGGACGCCGAAGTACCAACCCACGAACCGGCCAATCTTGAACGCGTGGTCGACGGTGAGGTCCTCGTTGGCGCGGCCACGGAATCCGTCGGTGCCGAAGTACTTCATGCCGTATCCCTTCGGTTGGATGTCGGAGGCGGCATGCGGGCGCCGCGCCTCCGACGGGATGTCGATGCCAACCATTATCGCCCGGGGCGCCGCACCTGCCACGAAACCAAGACGAAACCGGGGAATCACCGCATGGGGCCACATGAAGAGCGGTGAATGACAGCGCTAAGGCGCGGTGTCTATTACGGTGTTTTTTGTACATTGCCGGCGGTATAACTGCCACGCTGTCAGCGTGAGGCAGCCGCCCTCGACGAGGCAGAAGATGGTGAGCACCCACGAAGGGCGAAACGAGGGCCTCACCAGGCACACCACGCCAAACAAGGAGCTGCCCACGAGGGCGAGAACCAGCGCCGCCCAGAGAAGCGGCACAACGCGAGATTCCCACGAAGGCCCCCGGCCCTGCAAAAATGGCAGACGGACGCCTTTCGTGGGAATGTGCCGCCACCGGAACCATCGCCGACGCCGCACGCACGACGCCGCACGCCGCCCTACGCGCCTGCCGCCTCGCCCTCCTCCTCGCGGCGCTCCACCTCGTCGATGAGCATCGTGTCGCCGTGCTTGGTGAGTGCGATGCATACCGCCATCGCCACGCCCATGGCCGTGATGTAGCCAAAGAGCTGTCCCGGAGCCACGTCCATCACCATGCCCGAGAGGATGGGCGTCGCGACCTGAGCCGCCATGCTCACCGTGTAGTAGTAGCCCGAGTAGCGGCCCACGTTGTTGGCGTCAGTGTTCTCGATGATCATCGTGTAGACGCAGAGGTCTACCGCGCCCAAGGCCACGCCCATCGCCAGAAACACGAGGTAGAGCACCGGTGTGAAGCCCGGCGTCACCCAGACGACGACCGGGCACGCCGCCATGAGCACAGCCGTGCCCAGCGCCACCTTCTTGCGACCAATCCTGAGCGACAGGTTCGCCAGCGGCATGTAGCTCGCGAGCGCCCCCACGATGGTCACGATGTTGATGATGGCGAAGCTGCCGCCGCCCATCCCAAAGAACAGGCCCGCGTAGCGCGAGATGTTCGTCGTCATGGCGTTGTAGCTCATGTAGTAGAAGAACGTGGCGCCCAGCAGCATCACGATGGACAGGCGCACGGACGGGTCGCTCACGCGTCCCTTGCCACCGGCCTCCGGCGAGTCGTCAAGGTCAATCTCGGCCTCCTTGATGCCCATGGCGAGGCTCTCCTCGTGCATGCGCGCGACAAGGGCGGGCTCGCGCACGCGCAGCCCGTAGCACACGGCGGCGGCCAGGACGAGCAGTGCCTGGATGGCAAAGACCGGCAGGTAGTCGGGGTTGTCGCTCTTGGGCACCAGCAGGGCAATCACCACGAGCATGAAGCCCGTGCCCGCGTACCCCACGAGCTTCTGCACGCCGTTGGCCTTGGTACGCAGGGGCCTCGGCGTGATGTCGGCCACGATGGAGACGGTCATGGTGCGATAGGCGCAGATGGCCACCAGCGTGGCGACGACCACGGCGATGAGCAGCGCGAGGCTACCAACGTTGTTGGCCACGGCGATGAGCGGCACCGTGACGACCGTCACGAGCGAGCCCGCGAGGATGAACGGCGTACGGCGGCCCAGGCGGCTACGGCAGCGGTCGGACCAGATGCCAAAGAGCGGCAGCAGCACCAGCCCGAAGACGTTGTCGATGGCCATGATGGCGCCCGTCTCGGCATTGTCGAGACCGAAGGTGTTCACGAGCATCTTGGGCACGAGCCCGTCGAACACCTGCCAGAAGCTGATCATCCCCATGAACGGCAGCGCCGCGAGCATGACGTCCGCGTAGTGGAAGGCGACCTTGTGCTGGTGCGTACGTGCGGACATGCTGCTCCTCTGCCGTGGGGCTCGCCGTACCCAGGATCACGGCGAGCCCGTGCTGCGATGAAACGTGCCGAGAATGGCTCTACTCCCCCAGCGTCTCCACGTGGGCGAGGTTGGCGAGAAACGCGACGTAGAACTCGATGCCGCGCTTGTAGACGTCCACGCCAATGCGCTCGTTTGGCGCGTGGATGAGCCCGCGCGCCTCGGCCGAGTAGATGAAGCCCGCAAAGCGATAGACGCGGTCGCAGATGGCGTTGAACTCACGCGAGTCGGTGCAGGAGTTCTGCACGTAGGGCGCAAAGCCCGCCTCGGGGTACACCCCCGCCACGCAGCGGTGGAGGTAGTCGAATGCCGCGTCTCCCACAAAGGGGCTGATGGGCGCCGGCTCCGTCCAGGGAATGGCCTCGTTGACCTCGACGGTCACGTGGTCGGGCGACACGCCGCTCGCCACGCACTCCTCGAAGGCACGCTCACGGGCCCGCTTGACGGCCCGCTCGGTGGTCTCGAACGGGGCCACACGCACGTTGAAGTTGGCGCGCGCCACCGGCGGCAGCACGTTGTGCGCGGGCGACCCCTCGAGCTGGGTGAGCGCATAGGTGGAGCGCAGCATGGCCCCCGTCTCGTGGTTGGAGGCCATGATCTTGGTGACAAGCGGTCGCGTGAGCCAGAGGTTCGCGATCACCGGCTTCATGGCACCACCCGCGCGCGCCGCAAGCTCGGTGAGCGTGGCGTCGAGGGCGGGGGTGAACTCGGGCTCGCCGGGCTCGGAGGCAATGCGCTCGCACACCCGGGCAAGCAGGCGCGTGGCGTCGCTGGCGGCCGGGGTGCTCGCGTGCCCGCCGTCGGCGTAGGCCGTGACCGTGAGGTCGACGTGGCCCTTCTCGGACACGCCCACCATGGCCACGGGCTCCTTGACGCCAAGCGGTGAGTCGGCGGCCACGGCACCGCCCTCGTCGAGCACCATGTAGGGATGGATGCCGTGCTCTGCCAGCCACTTGACGGCGTCAGCCGCGGCGGGGCCGGCCACCTCCTCGCCGTTGGACGAGAAGTACCAGACGTCACGCGGCGGCACGTAACCCTGGCGCACGAGATGCTCGCCCGCCTCGAAGAAGGCCGCGGCTATGCACTTGGTGTCGAGCGTTCCGCGCGCCCAGATCTCACCGTCGTGAATCTCGGCGGCAAAGGGGTCGTGCTTCCAGTCCTGGCCTTCCACCGGCACGACGTCCTGGTGGGCCATCATGACGATGGGGTCGAGGTCGGGATTCTCGCCCGACCAGCGCAGCAGGATGCCAAACTCGTCGATCATCTGCAGCTTGCAGGCCGCAAAGAACTTGGGATAGAGACGGCGCAGCGTGGGAACCCAGCGCTTGAAGGCCTTCCGGTCAACGTCGCCGGGATTCTCGCGCGAGACGGTGGGAATGCGGAGCAGCTCCTGGAAGCGCTCCACCGCGTCGTCGCCGGCCCGGTAGCCAGCCGCGTCGAGCGGTGCCCCGATGGGTCTGGCGGGCCTCAGCTGCGCCGTGCGAACAGCGCACACGCCCGCGACCGCGCCCGCCGCCACGGCGGCCGTTCCCAGCGCGGCCTTGGCCGCGAACCCCGCAACCTCGCGGACATCGTCCGCCGTACCCAGGGCCTTTCGCGCCGCACGCGCCGACTGCCTGGCCCTTGCCGATGCCTTCGTCAGTGCCATATGAGCCTCCTCGCCCGCACGAGATGCAATGCCCTCATCATACGGCGGAGCGATCACGCTGCGAGCGGGACGAGAACCCGGCAGCGCCGCCCAGCTTGGCCCCGTAGTTCATGCAGAAGGCGCCCGGCGTCACCGGAGCCCCGCGGCTCGGGCAGACGTAGACCTGGGCGGCCGCGTTTGCCGCGGCGGCCTCCGTCTCGAACTGCGCGACCTGCGCCTCGCGCTGGGCGCGCTCGGCATCGCACGCCGCACGGTTAAACGAGCTCAGCACGCTATCCAAAAACCCATGGCTGCCCCTCCCCCACGTGCGAGACCGCCCGGGCGCGCCAGCGCCCCGATTGCCTCGCGAGCACCCTGACGGCTCGATATTGCGCACCACCCGCGCGCGAAACGCAGCGGTCGCGCGCCCAGGCGCTACACTGCCCACAGCCAAACGAACGGGGGCATCATGCAAACGCACACCACGGCTTCCGGAAACAACGGATCCGACCACGACCTCGAGGAGCTCGCCCGTCTCGAGCGCCGCCTCTTCGCACACCGCCATGCCGCCACGACCATCCAGTTCGCCGGCGAGACGAGCGACCCTCCCGAGGCCGCCGAGCCGCGCGGCGAGGCGCTCGCCACGCTCGAGGAGGAGGCCCACGAGTTGCTCTGCTCCGCTGAGACGGATGCGCTGCTTTGCCGCCTGCAGGCTCGCGCCCAGGCTGGAAGCCTCACCGAGTCGCAAACGGCGCAGGTGCGCGAGCTGTCCCGGAGGCGCTTCGAGGAACTCGACGTCCCGACAGACGTGCAGGCCTCCTTCACGCGGCACGTCAACGAGTCCCAGGAGGTCTGGGCACGTGCCAAGCGCACGGGCGACTGGGAGAGCTTCGAGCCCTACCTCGACCGGGTGGTGGTGCTGCGTCAGCGGCCGCTGCTGCGCAAACCACAGGCTGACCCCTACGAGACGCTGCTCGACGAGTATGAGCGAGGCACCTCCCGCGCCTTCTTCGACTCCTTCGATCCCATGCCGCTCATCGCCGACGCCTGCGGAGCGGCCTTTGACGTCGCGCCCTACACGCACTATCTCACCGAGAAGTTCTCGGCGATCTACGGGTTGTAGCGATGCGGGCGCTCATTCAGTGCGTGACGCACGCACGCGTCACGGTCGAGGGCAGGGCAACGGGGAGCTGCGGCCACGGGCTCGTCATCCTGCTTGGCGTGGGCCACGGAGACGACGAGGCAACGGCCAGGAAGCTGTGGAATAAGATCTGGGGCCTGCGCATCTTCTCGGACGAGGCGGGCAAGACCAACCTGTCGCTCGCCGACATCGACGGCGAGGCGCTCGTGGTGAGCCAGTTCACGCTCTACGCAAACTGCAGGCGCGGGCGACGTCCCTCGTTCATCGAGGCGGCGCCGCCCGCGCTGGGCAGGGATCTCTACGAGCGGTTTTGCGAGCTGGCGGAGGATAGCCTCGGTGCCGAGCACGTGGGACGCGGGGTCTTCGGGGCCGACATGCAGGTGGAACTCGTGAACGACGGCCCCTTCACCGTCTGGCTGGACACCGACGAGCTGTAGGGACGTGCGGGCAGCAGCACCGTGGGCGGCACGGCGGCCAGTCGTCAGCGCGGCCGCCCCACCAGGTGTCCCTACTCCCCCGCGGAGCCTCCGTTGCCGGGGGTGCCACCCTCACCGGAGCCGCCGCGCCTGTGACGGCGGCGACGGCGCTTGGGAGCACCGTCGGCGGGCCGCTCCCCCTCCGCCTGACGCTGCTGGCCTGCGCGCTGGGAGCGCTCGGACTCACCGTGCTGTTCGCGACGCTCGCGCGGCTGTCGCTCGCCGTGGCCTCTCTGCTCGGCCCCGCGCTGCTCCGCCGCAGCACCGCCCTTGTCACCGGGACGACGCCTCCGGCGCTTGGGCGCACCGCCGTCCGGGGCGCCCTCGCCACCGCGCTCGTCCCGCTGCGCTCCCGCGCCTCGCTGCTGGCGACCGTCCTGCTCGGTCGCCTCGCCCTCCACATGGTGACGGCGGCGACGCGACCTTCTGCCCTCGCCCGGCGCGCTTTGCTTTGCCTTGGCCATGTCGCCCTGGCCCGGGAGCCTCTCGGCGACCTCCTCGGTCACCTCGACCGTCTTGCGGTGGCGACGGCGCACGCCCGTGAGCGGCTCCGCCTCGAGAGCCTCCATCGCCGCCGCGCCAGGACGGCGTCCCTCGCCGCGCTGCGGGTAGAAGCCGCGCTTACCGTCCTGTCGTCCTTCGCGGGCGTCACCGGCGGCGCGGCCCCGGCCCTGCCCGGCGTCGGAGCGTGACACGCCCACGGCGCCACCGGCGGCAGCGCCGCCCTTGTTGCCGCCCTTGTTACGACGCTTACGCCCGCGCTCCTCGACGAAGATGTCGCCCGCGTCGTAGCCCTCCTCCGGAATCAGGCCGTTCTTTCGGTCGATCTCCTCGAGCGCCGCGCGAATCTCGGGGCTGTTAAGCTTCTCGAGCGTGGAGCGCGTCACGGTGTCCGGACGACACTTGCAGCCCAGCTCCTCGCTCTTCTTGCACGCGGCAGGGGACGCCTCCATCTCGGCAAGAGGCACGCGCACCTGCTTGCCGTTCTCGAGGCGCAGACAGATCTGCTCCTTGGGCGTGTCGTACTCGATGATCTTTGCCGTGCCAAGCGGCGTCTGGATCACGGCGTTCTTCTTGGGGGCGCGCTGCTTGAAGTCGCGGTAGGCCTCGAACTCATAGCGCAGGCAGCACATGAGTCGGCCGCACGCGCCGCTGATCTTGTTGGAGTTGAGCGGCAGGTCCTGCTCCTTGGCCATGCGGATGGATACGGGCTCGAACCCGCTGCCAAAGCGCGTGCAGCACAGCTCCTGTCCGCAGTGCGCAAAACCGCCCATCAGCGCAGCTTCCTCGCGCACGCCAATCTGGCGCATGTCCACGCGCTCGTGCAGCTCACGGGCGAGGTCGCGCACGAGCTGGCGGAAGTCGACGCGTTCCTCGGCCGAGAAGTAGCAGACGACCTTCTCGCCGCCAAAGAGGTACTCCACGCCCACCGGCTTCATGTCGAGCCCCGCCCGTGAGACGAGACGACGAAACGTGGGGAACGCCCGGTCACCGCGGTCGACGAGCTCGGAGGCACGGTCGAGGTCGGACTCGGTGGCGATGCGCAGAACGCGCTTGAGCGCGGCGTCGCCGGTCCTGCGGGAGACCTCGGCCTTCTCGACCTCGCAGGGGTCGGCCGTGGCAAGGCCGATCTCGGTGCCGCGGTCGGTGGCGCAGATGACGTGATCGCCCTCGACCGCGCCCGTCTCACCCGGGTCAAACCACAGGTCACGCGTGGCGTATGCGAACTTCACCGGTATGACGGTGGGCATAGAGCCTCCTTGCAAGAGCACAGCATGACCTCGAGGGCCAGCTGGGGGGATACGTTGTGGGCAACGTCGTCTTCGGCACGCGACACCGCCTCGAGAGCGCGGAGCGAGCCGGCCTCGTCCGCGGAGGAGGCAAGTCGGCAAACCACGTCCTCGACATCGACGTTCACCATGGGGGCGTCCACGTGCTCCTGCTGGGACAGCACGTCGCGAAGCAGGGACTTGGCAGCCGCCAAAACCTCAATGATACCCGAACGCTCACGGGCCGTTAGCTCGCGCTTGTTACGCTGCTCCACAAGCTTGGCCGCCTTCGCGGAGAGAAAGTCGCCGGCCTGCCCCGCGTCCTCCTCCTGTTGCCTGCGAACCGCGTCAAGCGGGGCCTTGGCGGCAAGCGTCACGGCCTTGGCGGCCTGCAGCACGTCCCACCCGTCGTCGCCTGCCAGCTCCCCCAGGGCACGCACCATGGCCATACGGGCCTGGCGGCGCTCGGGAGCGCGAAGGAAGTCGGCGGCGGCCTCGGGCGTAAGCGCCACGGAGAGGGCGACGGCTACGTTGGGGTCGTCCGGCGAGAGTCCGCATGCCTTTGCCACCTCACGCGCCGCCTCCGCGCGGGCCGGCGTGCGAAACGGCACGCACTGACAGCGGGACACGATGGTGGGCAGCACCGCGTCCGGCGAGCGCGCCATGAGAACAAAGGTGACGTTAGCGGGCGGCTCCTCGATGGTCTTGAGCAGGGCGTTCGCCGAAGCGTCACGCAGGGTATCGGCCTGCTCGAGGACGTAGACCTTGGAGCGGGCGCGAACCGGCGCGAGCGACACGTCCGCGATCAGGGAGCGAACCTGGTCAATCACATACCCGAAGGCACCTTCGGGGGCAAGCCAGTGGACGTCGGGGTGCGTGCGATGCGCCACGCGGATGCACTCGTCGCAGCGGCCGCAGCCGCCGTCGGGGCACACGATGCACTCCGCGAGAGCGAGCGCCGCCTGCGTCTGGCCGGAGCCGGGAGTGCCAAGGAACAGGTAGGCGTGCGAAAGCCGCCCCTCGGCGACCGCTCGCGCAAAGTAGTCGCGCACGCGCGGCTGACCGGGGATGCGTGTGAGGGCGGCCGCAGCGCGTCGCTCGCTGGCGGGGGCAGCGGGCACGGCCGCAGCACGGCGCTCGATGGCGGGCCGCACGGCACCCGGCTCGACGCCGCCCGTGCTAGCCATCGAGACCCGCCCGGGGGCACGCCGCCGCGATCGCGGCGCGAACGCGAGCCGCCACCTCGTCGGCCGCCCCCGCCGCGTCCACCACGTGCACGCGCCCGGGCTCGTCGGACGCAAGCGCAAGGTAGTCGGCTCGCACGCGCCGCTGGAAGGACAGCCCCTCGGACTCCAGGCGGTCGAGCCCGCCCCTTCCCGCCCGCGCGAACGCCTCGGCAGGATCCATGTCGAGCACGATGGTTACGTCGGGCACCACACCGCAGCAGCCAAGGGAGTTGGCCGTATGCACGAGAGCAGAGCCAAGCCCGCGAGCCGCCGCCTGATAGGCATGCGTGGAGTCAAAGAAGCGGTCGCACACGACCACGGCCCCGCGCATGAGGGCCGGCTCGATGACCTGGCGCACGAGCTGTGCGCGAGACGCCTCGTAGAGGAGCAGCTCGCACTCATCAGCCATCTCGGAATTGGCGGGGTCGAGCAGGATGGCCCTGATCTTCTCGGAGATGGCCGTGCCGCCCGGCTCGCGCAGCGACACCACCTCGCGCCCCGTGGCCTCGAGGGCGGCAACGAGCGCCGTCACCTGCGTCGACTTACCGGCACCGTCCACACCCTCAAGCGTGATGAAGCAGCCGCGGCTGACACCCAGCCCCGTGTCGGCCGCGCCTGCACGCGTCACTCTCGCCATCCGTCCCCCGTCCTCATCTGCATACTCTGACATGCCGGAAATTATGTCACAGGCGTATGGGGGTGCCGAGACGAGCAGTGGGCCTTGCTCGTGGCTGCGCAAAGTACGGAGGACGTTCCACCGTGACATATTCCGGGTTCGTGCAGAGCTCGAGCGCCCGGCGTGACAAATCTCGGGTTCGTGCAGAGCTCGTTTTGCTCCCGCGGATGCCCCCGATGTGCTACGAGTCGTATACCTGCGGGTTTGCAAAGCCCGAACCGGCACCAGACCGCGGCGCTGACAAAACTGCCATCCGTGCTCAGCAAGAACCGCCGTTTTGTCACCCCACAACAAAGGAGCTCCGCACGAATCCAGCTTTTGTCACCCGCGGCATCGCCCAACAACTCCGCACCCCGCACAAGAGACATCAGCCCCACCCACACAGCAGGCCGACGCCCTCCGCACGATAAACGGCGGGAGCCCGGCCCATACCGGAGCGGAGGGCTGGGGACTTGCGAAGCAAGTGACCCTCCGCGGAGGTATGGAGTCGGGCTCCCCGGGACGGCTAGGCGTCAGGCGCTTCCTACTTGACGTACTTCAGCAGCTCCTCGCGAATCGAGTCAAGCGAGATGAAATCCGAAAGCACGATGGTCTTGTCCTTCGTCTCGGGAGGCATGTTATCCACCAACTCGCGAGTGGTTACGAACCAGTCGGCACCATGGGGGTCAACGGAACCAACGTCGGTGTTGTTCACCTCGGCCTCGATGCCCTCCTTATCCAGGATGCTCTGGATGTTCATCATCGCAATGAGCGAGCTGCCCATGCCCATGCCGCACACGCACGTGATTTTCATGACTGACGGCCCCTCTCTGCCTCTCCTTTGAGGCATTCGCTTACAAGATTCGAAAGCTGCGCGAACGTATTCACGCGCACAACCTCGCGAATGAATCGCTCTCCGCGCAGCAGAATGCCAAGCTGTTGTATGGCACGCTGGTTGATGCGCTTGTCTCGCGTGCAAAGCGAGATGGCGCACCTCACTTGCTTGCCGTTGACCTCGACCGGCTCCGCAAGCCGAACGAAGCTAAACCCCGTCTTGTACACATGGTCGCTGATGCCGGCGTGGGGCATGATGATTCCGGGCGCTATGAGGATGGTGGTAAGAGGTCCGAAACTATGGGCCATCCGAACCATCTCGCGGGGGTATTCCTCGTCGCACAGGCCATCTTCGGCAAGCAGTCCACCCCCCAGCCTGATGAGCTCGTCCATGTCCGCAACCCGTTCGCGAATGCAGAAGCGCTTCGGCGCGAGAAGCTCAAGCAAAGACAGTCCCTCATCGCTCCCGAGAACTGCCGTACCCTGCTTGTGTGCCAGACGCCGCCCCAGCAGCTCGTAGTCCTCATCGCTAAGAAACGGCGATACCTTCAATACCGGAACTCCGGCGCAACGGCGCTCGTCGACGTCAATGATGCTGACGATAAGGTCGACGGACGGAGTGGCACCTACGACGCCACCCGCCAACCGTACGTCTCCGCCTTCGCCGGATGGCTGACGCGGTGAGCCAAAGAGCTCATACAGCCCCTGCTCGGAAACGGCCGAAATTACATCAACATTGAACGCATTGGCAAGGCGATACTGCA
>OIXX01000268.1_pt1 | contig 37332 bp, 31 predicted proteins | sample 1588161 | NCBI WGS metagenome assembly OIXX01 (sample SAMN03283274) | human gut metagenome | biome: human-associated habitat; material: feces | host: Homo sapiens | place: Peru | collected 2012
TTGCAAAATACAGAAACGAGCAGAAGTCCGCTCGTTTCCATATTGTTACCTATATTATAAAGGCAAACGCCTAACTTCTTGATATTCAACCAAAGTCCAATTTAGTGTGAGTTAGATTCGTTAACAAATTAAGTAGGCTCTAAATACTCGGCTCATCCTAACGAAAAAGTATCAAAAAAATCCGAAACAGATAACTTGGCAAGCTTCTGTTTCGGATTTTTCTCTATTCTTCCTAATCCTTTCTTTATTCTTCCTTGATAATCCAATCGCTGATAGTACGCTGGGTGCTGTCGTAATTTACACCAATCTTAAACAAACGCTTGCCATCGGCAGAATACGGAATCAGGTATCCCTTTTCATCTATCTGCCTGATTGCTTCCTCAGCAGAACCATCATACTTCAATTCGAAAACAAATACGGCATCCGGCATATACACTACGGCATCAGCCCTACCTATTGCACTATTCTCTTCTACCCTCATATGGGCACCCATCAGATTGAAGATAAGATAGAACACGGTCTGGAAATCCCGTTCACTCTTGTTACTCAAACGATTGGAGATGCTGGCAAGATATGCCTTCAGGCGCACCATCGCTCCCTCTACATCAGTATCATAGAGCTTTTCCAGGAAATCACCCACCAAGCTGTTATTGTCCAGGGATATTGGTGAAAGATAGTTAGGCGCAAGACTCTTGAGCATACCTATCTTTACCTCTCTGTTTGGGTATTCCAAAGTATAGCGATGCAGCATCGGGTTATACTTCTTGATGGTGAGATAGCCACTCTGATAGAGCAGCGGAAGCGCTGAAGTCATCATTTCCGGTGAAACATCAAAATCATCCACATCACATGATTTCTTCTCTATGTCCATCACATTGACGTGATACTTCTGCAGCGTCTTGATAAGATAAGTTGGCGTGCCGGAGCCAAACCAGTAAGGAGCAATTTTGCGTGCATTCAGCGCCTTTACCAGACTGAACGGATTAAAGACATCCTCTGATTTCTCACTGAAATGATAACCGTCGTAGAATCTTGTCAGCTCAGCCAGGCATTCCTCATACGTCATGCCCAGGTCTTCTCCCAATGCTGCCACATCCGGTTTCATCTGCGTGATAAGTTCCTTCTTGCTGATACCACAAATGGCAGAATACTGGTCGAACATGCTGATGTTGTCGAGGTTGTTGAGTTCGCTGAAGATGCTGAGCTGCGAGAACTTGGTGATACCCGTGATAAAGGTGAACTCCAGATATGGGTCGAGCATCTTCAGAGGACTGTAGAAGTTCTGCATGATGCGACGAAGTGGCTGCAGGTTCTCCTTCTCGTGTACTACGTCCAGCAGAGGGGCATCATATTCATCGATGATGACTACCACCTTCGTGCCCGTCTGCCCGTAAGCCCGCTTCACCAGGTCTTTCAGGCGGAGGTTGGCATCTACCTGGTGCGTCTTGTATCCCCAAATAGTCTCCTGCTCTTCAAGCATATCTGCCAAGTATCTTTCCAGCTGCTCCACACTCATGTGCTTGGCACCGCTCAGGTCGAAATGGAACACAGGATGCTTTACCCACTCCTTCTCGTAATCAGCAATGGCTAATCCCTCGAAGAGTGCCTTTCTTCCCTCAAAATAAGCCTGGAGGGTAGAGGCAAAGAGCGACTTTCCGAATCGTCTTGGACGACTCAGAAAGACATACGACATCTGCTTTTCTCTAAAATCGACGATGTATTGGGTCTTATCTATATATAGATAGCCATTCTCGCGGATTTTTTCAAAGGTCTGTATTCCTACTGGATATTTATTTACTATTTTTGCCATATTCCTTCATGCTTTACGTTTTGCGCTGCTAAGTTACAAAGAAAATCCGAATAAACCAAGCATAATGGTTAAAAAATGAGTTATAGCTGAAAGTTCGCCGAATATGCCGAACTTTCAGCTATGAGGCTTATTTGATCTTCACGTCTATCTTAGTCTTGGCTGCATCAGCGCTGGAGCCGCCAACAAATACCTGGTAAGTGCCAGGAACCACGCGGATGGTGTTGGTCTGGGCATCCCAACCCTCGAAACTCTTGCGAGGAAGATCGATGCTCACCATCTGGCGCTCGCCAGCCTTCAAAGACACACGCTTGAATGCCTTGAGACTCTTGATAGGTCCATCCACGTCATCCATGCGCTTGATATAAACCTGCGCAACTTCGGTACCCTCACGCTTGCCCGTATTCTGCAAGGAGAACATCAGCTTGTAATCAGCATCCTTGCTGCCACGCTTCCTGCTCTTCACCTGCATCAGGGTAGGTTTGCCATACTCGAAAGAGGTATAACTCAAACCGTAACCGAATGGGAACAAAGGCTCACCCTTGAAATAACGATAGGTACGGTTCTTCATCGTATAATCGAGGAAATCAGGAAGATCGTTCACACTCTTATAGAAGGTAACCGGAAGCTTGCCCGATGGATTCACCTCGCCAAAGAGAACCTTGGCTACAGCCTCACCACCCCGTTCACCAGGATACCATGCCTGAAGGATTGCCTCGGCATTCTCTGTCTCAGGAACCATGGCGATGGCACCTCCCGAACAGTTGACAAAGACAACACGCTTGCCTGCCTGATGCAGCATGGCGATGACCTGGCGCTGAGCCTTCGGCAACTCCAGGTCGGTTCTGTCGCCGCCCTTGAATCCCGGTTCCTCTATCTCAAGCTGTTCTCCCTCCAGGTTTGGAGAGATACCGCCTACGAATACCACGGCATCCGCATCGCCCACCTCTGCCAGAATCTGCTCGCTGGTAGGCTTCGAAGTCTTCAGGATATCAAACTGCATCACAGCCACATCTTCTTTCTGGGTATAATCTATCTGAATCTTAACCGGCTTGCCTGCTCTCAGAGAGAGCGGTTTGATGATAGGCGCCACGCGGCCCCAACACTCCCTCATGTTCACGATGGTATCACCATCCACTATCAGGCGGCAACCGTCATCAATACCCATATTGATGGTAAGATCCTCATCCCTGTCAGGAGTCAATACTCCCTCATAGCGGGCAGAGAAATGAGTGAGATTCACACCCGGCGCAAACACGGTATTACCACCATTGCTCAGATTGATGGCTGTCTTCATCACATCCGTAGCCACCGGCTCGCCCTTCTGTTCCTGATTGTTCCAGTAGGTGGCCTTCATTCCCTCACGGAAGAGGTTGAAACGGCTTTCCTGCACCTCGTTTCTTGTCAAGGTACAAGCCGGAACATACTTCACCTCTGCCCCCTTCATATAGTTGCGGATGCCCTGGAGGATGGTGGTAGAACTGGTAGGATAACCCGAATAGTTGCCTCGCAGCATGATGGAGTCATTGGCATCAGGTCCCATCACCACAATCTTCTGATTGCGGTTCAAAGGCAGCAGCTGGTTTCTGTTCTGAAGAAGTACGATGCCTTCTTCAGCTATCTTCTCAGCCAGATCCTTATGAGCCTTGCAGGCGATGACGTTCTCAGGAATCTGAGTCCACGACACGGTTTCATCCTTATCGAAATCGCCGAGCTTGAAACGAGCCACCAGCAGACGCTTCAGGCTCTGGTTTACCTTATCTTCATTGATCATTCCCGCCTTCACAGCCTGCGGAATGGTACGATAGGCACTGCCGCATTCCAGATCGGTACCGGCATTCACAGCCTGGGCAGTTGCCTCGGTAGCGGTCTTTGCCGTACCGTGATAGCCCGGCATATAGAAATCGTTGACAGCTCCGCAATCGGAGGTAATCAATCCCTTGAATCCCCATTCGTCTCTGAGGATCTGGCGCTCAAACTTGGCGTTGGAGCAGCAAGGAGCACCATCTATACGCTGATAGGCACACATCACCTCAGCCACATGTCCATCCTGTACCAGCGACTTGAAGGCAGGGAGATAAGTCTCCCACAAATCACGGGCTGGCAGATTCTCCAGATTGAAGACGTGGCGATTCCACTCCGGACCGCTATGCACGGCAAAATGCTTGGCACAAGCCAGTGTCTTGACATATTGGGGAGCCTTAGACTGATCGGAAGCCAGAACGCCAGGAGCCGCCAGCGGCTTGCCGTCAAACGACTGTCCCTGCAAGCCATTCACTACGGCGAGTCCCATACGTGTAGTGAGATAAGGATCTTCGCCATAAGTCTCCTGTCCGCGTCCCCATCTAGGATCACGGAAGATATTGACATTCGGAGTCCAGAAGCTCAGACTCTGATATCTCTTTACATTACCCGACTTCTTCGCTACCTGCGCCTTGGCTCTCGCCTCATCGCTTACGGCAGTAAACACCTGATAGAGCAAGGCATCATCCCAGGAAGAAGCCATGTGCATAGTGATAGGGAAAACCGTGGCATATCCGTTGCGTGCCACACCATGCAACGCCTCGTTCCACCATTGAAACTGAGGGATACCCAGTCGGGAGATGGCAGGCGAAACATCCATCATCAGTTTCGTCTTCTCCTCCAGGGTCAGGCGTGAAAGCAAGTCATTGGCTCTTGCCTCGGCAGAAAGGTTAGGGTTCTGATAAGGCAACAGCTGATTGGCTGGCTGTTGGGCGTGAGCTGAGAGCGCCAGAGCGGACAGCATGGCCAATGTAAGTATTTGTTTCTTCATAACTACTATTGTTAGTACGTAAATATTATATAGATTCGTTTTAATATGCAAAAATACATATTTTTCCTGAATTCAGAGATAGATGAAGTGTTAAAAAGCTCAACTAGTTTTCATTTTTATGTGATTACTTCCTAATTTTTCGATTCATTTAAACAATTAAGCACTTTTTCCTTGCTGATTCCAAATATTAGTGCTAACTTTGCACTCTGAAACAACACTATCTTTTTAGAAGACAAAGATACAAGTAAGAAAGATACAACAAGACAGTAAGATCGCAATGACATGGAAAAGATTCTAATAGTTGAAGACGACATCGCATTTGGAACCATGATTCAGACATGGCTCAGAAAAAAGGGATTCGAGGTGGAGAAAACTACTTCGGTCAAGGCCGCCATACAGGTTTGCGAGGAGGCAGAAAGAGGATTCGATCTGGTATTATCAGATCTCCGCCTTCCCGATCACGACGGCATCTTCCTGCTGCAATGGATGAGAAAGCATGGCGTGCAGGTGCCTTTCATCGTGATGACCAGCTATGCAGAAATTCAGAATGTGGTGCTCGCCATGAAATCAGGCGCTACCGATTACGTGGCAAAACCTTTCCATCCGGAAATCCTTCTGGATAAGATCAAGGAAGCTATCAAGACTCCGAAAAAACAGGATCCGTATGCAGCCTCAGCAAATAGTCAGCGTTCCACAGACATAAATTCTACTCCTACAAACGCTGCACCTGGCAAGCAGGCAGGAAATCAGGCTTCCTCTGCCAATGGGGATGTGCCCAAATACCTGGAAGGTGAAAGCGAGGCTTCACGCAAGCTTTACAGTTTCGTTTCGCTGGTGGCTCCTACCCCTATGTCGGTACTCATCCTGGGTGCCAGCGGTACAGGTAAGGAATATGTGGCTAGAAGAATCCATGAACTCAGCACAAGAGCCAACAAACCTTTCTTCGCACTCGACTGCGGTGCCATCCCTAAAGAAGTGGCGGCATCAGAATTCTTCGGTCATGTGAAGGGATCGTTTACGGGAGCTGACCAGGACAAGAAGGGCGCTTTCGAGATTGCCAACGGAGGAACTCTCTTCCTCGATGAGATGGGAAACCTTAACTATGAAGTACAGGTACAGCTGCTCCGTGCCCTCCAGGAAAGAAAAATCCGTCCGGTAGGAAGCAACAAGGAAATAGATATCGATATCCGACTGGTATGCGCTACCAATGAGAATCTGGCTCAACGCGTGGCAGAAGGCAACTTCCGTGAAGACCTCTACCACCGCATCAATGAGTTTACCATCTACATGCCGGAGCTGAAAGACCGTGGTGCCGACCTCTTCCTCTTTGCCGACCTCTTTATCAAGCACGCCAACAAGGAGCTGAACAGAAATGTGGAAGGACTCGACGGCAAAGCCAAGGAGCGAATTGCCGCCTACAACTGGCCGGGCAACCTGCGAGAATTGAACAATGTGATGAAACGAGCTACCCTGCTCGCCACCGGAAGATACATCGGAGTAACCGAACTGGAACAGAGTATGGCGCATATCCAGCCACAAGCCCCTACCGTCCTGCACGATGAGGAAACAGAACTGCAGAGAATAGAAGCTGCGCTGAAAGCAGCAGGCGGCAACAAGAGCAAGGCTGCACAATTGCTCGCCGTAGATAGAAAGACGCTCTACAATAAGATGAAGAAATACGGTATCTGATAGAAAGAAGTACGGCTTTTGATGATATGGGAAATTGGGGAAAATGGGGAATCTGATGACCATTCCCCAACTTTTTGGGGAATAATTCCACACTAGTTCCACACTTTCCACAATGTAGAATTCTGGCATAAAAAGCATTTACTGCTGATAATCAAACTATTAGATAATTCTTTTGTTTTTTGGCACGCAGATTGTGATATTAGAAAGTGAACACGCCAATGAGCGGTAACGCAAGCAAGGCTGTTCACAAAGAAAGTTATAAACATAATATTCACAATAAAAAAAATAAAAGATTATGAAGAAGTTAGTATTTGCAGCTATCGCTGCCATGGTTATGGTTTCAGTTAGCAATGTATTCGCCAGCAACAAGATGGCAAGCGTATCATCAGCTGCTCCAGTTGACACAGTAGCTCCAGCAGAACCAGCTGCTCCAGCAGACACAACAGTAGAGAAAGAGACTCCAGCAGAGACACCAGCTGAAACTCCAGCAGAGACTCCAGCAGACTCTACAGCAACAGATTCTACTGTAGCAGAGTAATATCACCTTTAAAAAATAGTAATTAACAGAGGAAAAGATAGAATAACACTAGTAATTACGCGTCGCTTTCAATCAGGCAGGAGACTAATGATAGAATTCATTGGTCTCCTGGCTTGTTTTTAGCCCTTTTGTTTTCTAATATCATTTTTTTGCATTAACTTTGCAAACAAATATCTATTGAGCAAGATATCGGTCTGCTCATCAATTTTAAACGATTTCTCATGCACAAGAACAATATTCCTCTCAAGGTAGCCCTCGGATATAGCGCCATTGCCATTATCATGATTCTGGCAATCAGTCTGGTGTATAGCAACACCAAGAGCATCAATGCCATCAATGAAGCTTCGCGCGAGTATATCCAGAAAAGGGGTGCCGCCGATAGTACCATCTCTTCCCTGCTCAAAGAGGAGCAGAGAAACCTGAAGCAACTGTCTGATGCCATGGCAGGAAGACCTACCCAAAACTATCTGCAGAATAAGGTGAAGAATCTGAATACGGGAAAGGATTCCATACTGGTTCACTCCAAGGCACCTCAAACCCACGAGGCGAAGAAGACTACGGTAGAGGTATTGAAGACCCGAAGGGGATTCTTCCGCCGACTCGCCGATGCCTTCAAGAAGGAGCACGCCGAAACCTTGAGCGTAAAACAGGACAGCAACCGGGCTGTCATCGATTCTGTTACCACCCCAGTAAACGTGGCGGAAAACGTGGCGACCATCCTCGACCAGATAGACAAAAAGGAGAAAGTGGCTACACAAGACCACAAGCAGAGCATCAACAAGGAGATGGAAGACCTGAAGATGGTGAACGCCAAACTCGCCCTGCGCTCCGCCAAACATCTGAGCGATGTACACCAGCGTGAAAAAGACAACATGCAGGAAGCCATCAAGAAGGCGATGGAAGCAAGAAAGCATCTGTTGTGGCAGATGGAACTGCTCGCCATCGTAGCCTTCTTTGCCATCGTCATCATGATCTGGTTTATCTGGCGCGATGCCAGAAAGGAGCGTATCTACAGGGAAAACCTGGAGGCTGCCAATGAGGAAATCCAGCGTATCATGAACCAGCGCGAGCGCCTGCTCCTCACCATCACCCACGATATCAAGGCGCCAGCTGCCTCTATCTCGGGCTTCATCGATCTGATGAAAGCCTACGTCAGCAATCCCCAGGGTATCGAATGTCTCCAGAACATCAAGAACTCTGCTGCTCATCTTTCACATCTCGTTGCCTCGCTGCTCGATTATCATCAGTTGGAGAACGGACTGATGAAGGTTCAGCCTACCTCTTTTTCACCGGCACAACTGGTAGCTGAATCGGTAGAGGGAATGAAATTGCGGGCAGAAGAGAAAGGATTGGAGATTTCATTCGAATGCAAGATGAAGGGAATGGGAACTTCGGATTCTTCGGGAACTTCGGATTCTCCAATGAAGAAGGAATTCTTCCGTGCTGATGCCTTCCGCATTCGTCAGATATTGGATAATCTGGTAAGCAACGCCATCAAATATACTGACCGGGGCAGCGTTACCATCCAGGCACAGGTTTCAGAAATCCTGGGCAAGCCTACGCTTACCCTGAGCGTAAAGGATACGGGAAAGGGAATGACCGATGAGGAGAAACAGAAAGTGTTCCAGGCGTTTACGAGATTGAAGAGTGCCCAGGGTATCGAGGGTACCGGTTTGGGATTGTCCATCACCCAAGAACTGGTTTCGCTGCTTGGCGGAGAAATCATCCTCCACTCTACCCTGGGCAAAGGTTCTACCTTCATCGTCACCATCCCTATCGAGCCAGCACCAATGGAGGAGTCTCAGGAAATGGCTCCATCAGAAGTTGAGCATGATCCTTCTCCCGATTCTGCTCAAGATAAGGAAGGACAGAATTCCGGCAGCCATCAGGTTACTGATATAAAGAAGAAGCCGGAATTTGCCAACCACAAAATTCTGATTCTGGATGATGACAAGCTGCAGCTCCAGCTTCTCCAGGAGATGTTGCGCCGCATCGTAGGCAACACCTGGCAGGTTTTCGCCTGCAATCATGTAATGGATGCCCTCACCACGCTGCATAACGAACAACCAGCCCTAATGCTGATGGATATTGAAATGCCGGAGATGAACGGTATGGATATGATTGCCCACATCAACCATACCAACATGATGGTGGTGGCAATGACGGCTCACGATACAAGCATCTTGGGACAGCTTCTGAAAGCAGGCTTCGATGATTGCCTGTTCAAGCCATTCAGTATGGAGAAACTGTCTGATATTCTGGGAATAGATTCCCAGCCTCAGCCCCAGCTGGATGCTCTTCTTGCTTTTGCCGGAGGCGACGAAGAAGCGGCGAAGGAGATTCTTGATACCGTGAAGCAGGAACTTGCCGCACACCTCGAGAACCTGAAAGAAGCCATAGAAGAGGAATCCTTATCTACCGACCGCATAGGAAAGGCGGCACATAAGCTCCTCCCTATCGCCACCATGATGCAGATGGGATGCCTCGAAGAACTCAAGGCTCTCTCCCCAGAACACATCGGCGAGATAGAAGAAGCCGAGATCAGAGAAGAACTGAAGGTTGTGATTACGACTTTATCTGCTGCGGTGTCAGACCTGTATGCTTCTTGAAATATCGGCAGAAGAAACTGACGTCGGCAAAATGAAACTCCCAAGCCATCACCTTGATGCTTTGCGTGCTTCGCTTAAGATGCAGCTTGAGCTGCAGAATCACGTATTGATCGATGATGGTCTTGGGGGTATGCCCCGTCACCTGGTTAACGATGTTGGTCAGATATTTCGAAGAGATATTCATCTGTTCGGCATAATAGTTCACATCTCTTGAAATCTTGTAATCCTTCTCCAGCAGCATCATAAACCGATTGAACAGTTCTCTTACGCGATACGATTTTACTTCATCTGGTCGGTATTGCGGATTGCGCTGAAGATACTCATGATCCCTCAGAAAGACACCCGCAACAAAACTAATTAGATTTTACTTTTATTTCTGCATCTATAACATATAAGTCCCCATCAATATCTTTTAAGACATTCTTTGGCTTCAAATCAGAAATCACGATACCATTTCCCTCATATGCCCAATCATCAATAGGACAAAACCCCAAAGACATCATATATTTTTTAATTTCTGAAGGTTCTGCAGGTTTGGCATTTTCTATATACACCTGAGACAACAATGGATAAATCGTTCTTCCTTCATATCCAGTAAAACCTACAAGAAAGTAAGCGGTTTGCGGGAACAAACTATTATGTATCAATAGTCTTTTAAATAATTTATAGAAACTTCCTGTATGAATTAAATTATTCATCTTGTAAACTACGCCGCCTTCCTTATCTACATAAGTATCATTTTCGCTCCCAGATGGTCCTGGCGTTCCTAGATTGAAAACTTCTTCTATAGAATACCAACAATTATTTTCTTTGGCATATTTTTCTACATAGCTTTGTTCGCTATATAAGTTGCCTCCATACTCAGAGCTAGAGCAAGATTCCGTTTCATTGTTTGCGCAGCTTCTGAAGAGGAAGTCGGTGACTTCTTCCATTCTGCCAACTTGCGAAGCATTCTCTCTGTACTTTCTTTGTGATATTGATTCAAATATGTCATACTTCATTTTTCATTTTGATTAATAGTGCAAAAATAGTGCTTTTTCTATTAATTCCCAAATATTCCAGCAACTTTTATACATTAGTAACACAACCGAAAATTTGCTAAGGCAATTCATCTGTCACATCCAACACGTTTTTTCCTTTTTTTCTTGCGTCATTCAGATAAAAAACGTACCTTTGCAGTATGAAAACATTATTAGACGTTCATACACATACCATAGCATCCGGTCATGCCTTCAGCAGTTTGCAGGAAATGACCATGGCTGCAAAAGAAAAGGGGTTGGAAATTCTGGGAATCACAGAGCACGGACCTCATATTCCAGGCACCTGTGATCCCATCTATTTCAGAAACCTGCATTGCGTTCCCCGTCAGCTCTATGGAATCAGGCTGATGCTGGGAGCAGAACTCAACATCCTCAATACCCAGGGCGATATTGACCTCGATGAGGATTACTGGCGCATACTTGATATCCGAATCGCTGGCATTCATAGCCTTTGCTGGCAGGGAGGAACCAGGGAAGAGAACACGCAGGGAGTCATCAATGCCATGCGCAATCCATTCGTGCAGATTATCTCACATCCTGGAGATGGAACGGCAGAACTGGATTTCGAGGCTCTGATGAAGGTTTCCAAGGAGACGCATACCCTGCTCGAAATCAACAATCACTCCATGGCTCCCATCCGTCACAAAACAGTGGCAGCTCCTAATAACCTGGAACTGCTGGAACTTGCCAAGAAGTACGAGACACCTGTCATCTTCGGAAGTGATGCCCACTTCTCTACCATGATTGCCGACTACAGCAACATCATGCCGCTGGTAGAGAAAGCAGAGTTCCCGGAAGAACTGGTTCTCAACTATCAGCCGGAGAAGTTCATGGCTTATCTCAAGCCTACCCCAGAAAAATAGGAAAAAATCGTTTCACATTTCATTTGCACTACTATGATTATAGAGGAAATTATCAAGTATAACGAGGAATTCGTAGCCAGCAAAGGTTACGAGAAGTATCTTACGAGCAAATATCCAGACAAGAAACTTGCCATTCTTTCCTGTATGGATACCCGCCTGACAGAGCTTCTGCCAGCAGCCTTGGGATTGAAGAATGGAGATGCCAAGCTCATCAAGAATGCCGGTGGACTGGTTATCAGTCCATTCGACTCCGCCATGCGCAGCCTCCTGGTTGCCATTTACGAACTGGGTGTAGAGGAAATCATGGTCATCGCCCACTCCAACTGCGGTGCCTGCCACATGAACGGACAGCAGATGAAGGAATTGATGCTCAAACGTGGCATCCATCAGGATGTTATCGACACCATCGGACTTTGCGGCATCAACCTAGACCATTGGCTGGAGGGATTCCACGACACCGAGGATTCTGTAAGAAATACGATTGATACCATCCGTACTCACCCTCTTGTACCAAAGGATGTCAATCTGCATGGTTATATCATCGATTCCCAGACGGGTAAGCTCACAGAAGTAAAATAGAACTATATAATAATAATGAGAACATCAGCCGGTGATGAAGAAGAAAATGTATCACCACTGGCTGATGTCTGAAAAGATTTAGAATGTGAACTGCTCCAGTTTCAAGCCGTTCTTGGTAAGTGCTTCAATCTTTGGAACCAATGTGGTGAAATGCTCAGAAGCCATGTGAGCTTTCAGAACCTCCTCGTTCTCCCATGTCTCGCAGATCATCATCACCCCATTGCGAGTTCCACTCGTGAAATAGTCGTAGGCAATATTGCCATTGTCCTTCAAGGACTTCTCTACCAGCTCCTTACACAAAGCGTTGATTTCCTCAACCTTTACCTCCTCCTTTTTCTCAAAAAATACATTTAATCTAATCATAGTTCTTTATTTTTAATATTGACTTTGTATTCAATTGCTGGTTGCAAAATTACCATTTTTTTATGAATACCCAACAAATTATGCGTTATATTTTTGTTAAAATTAGAAGTATTTATACTTATACGAGGAAAAGTCATCAGTTTACCAATTAGTCTTTTTATTTGAAAAATAAGATTGTTTTCAATGCCTGATGAACGCCAACCCCATCTGCATCGCCTTTTTCACCATATTTGCCACATTGCTGGCTTGCAGTTTGCTCATCAAGTTGTGGCGGTGAAATTCTACGGTATTGTTGCTGATGTTCAACTCCCGGGCGATGGCATTGGTCGAATGTCCCTCGGCTATGTGCTCCAAGACTTCGAGTTCTCTATTAGAGAGATTGACTTGCTCGACATTCTGCTGATTGATCAGTCTGAAAAACTGTTGACTATAATACCCCTTTCCTTCTTCTATCCTGTGCAGAGCAGTGAGAAGTTCCTGCGGGTCATCACCTTTCAAAACTATGGCATCTACATCCTCGTCCATCAGCTGGCGTATCGTCCAGATTTCTTCGTGCATCGTATAGACAATGATTTTGGTCTTGGGATGCTTATGGTGAAGCTGCTTGACAAGCAGCAGACCGTTCTCATAACTCAGTTCCAAGTCGATGATAGCGGTATCAATATTCTCCCTGTTGATGATATCCATGGCAGATAGGAGGCTAGAGGCGGTCTGTACTTTTTTATAGACACCATCTTGCAGGATGAGTGCCCTCAAACCAACCAAGACGACAGGATGGTCATCTACAATAAGGATGCTTTTGCTTTTTTCCATGATGATACAATTTTAAACGTTGTCTATCGCAAACCTAGGCTCGCAGATTATAGTTGAAACTTGAGTTCTACCAGATACTCTTCTCCATTGTTTCTTATATTGAGTTCTGCCTGCAGAGCATCTGCCCTCATCTTCAGGGTATCTTTGCCGATGCCAGACTTGCCCTGGCTGATAGGGTGAAGTGGTGACAGATCGTTGATGATGGATATGCTCCCCTGCTTTCCACAGGTATCCAGCGTGACGCTTATCATCTTGCTGTATCCATATTTGATGGCATTGGATACACATTCCTGGATGATGCGGTAGATTTCTATCGCCTTGCCGTCCGGGAGATTCTGCGCATTGAAAGAGGTACTGATGAATGGCTTGACGATGGTTCCGTTTTCGGCTGTTACCGATTGACAGAAGCTTACTATCAGCTCCGCAAGCGAAGTGTTGTCAAACCTAGGTGGTATCAGCTCATGTGAAAGACGGCGTACATCATGTCCCACGTTTTTAAGCAATCTTTCTGCTTCCTCCTTATTGGTCTGCATCATGATATTCACCGCCAGAATATCGTTGCATACTCCATCATGCAATTCCTTGGCCAGACGCTTGCGCTCATTCTCCACACCATTGATATAGGATGTCTTTTCCGACAATTCGGCTCTCTGCCTGTCGAGTTTCCTGCGGTATAGGATGACAAGAATGGCTATCAACAATATGATGAGTGCCAGGATGAGCCATAAGATGCGGATATAGAGCGAGCTCTGTTCGTGGTTCATCTTTTCTATCAGCATTTCTTTCTCCAAGGTCTTGTACTTGATATTGAACTCACTCAACTGCTTGTCGATGTCACTCTGCTTGAGGGAGTCACTTTTCATGTATGCCTTTTGCATTGCCTGGTATGCCTGAGTGTATTTACCCATATTGTTGAGGCATCTGGCCTGTGTGGCGAGAAGCTTGTCTTTAGGCATCGTCAGATTGGTACCCGCCAACCTGCCGATGCTGTCCAGAAGTAACCATTGCTCAGCGTATTTCTTCTGTAGCCCCAGCAAGTCGGCCTTGATTTCCAATATGCCTAGCACCCCATTGCTCGTTGGTGCCAGATTACGGCAGGCTTCATTGGCGTAAGTGAGATAGAAGGCGACGGAATCGGCCTTACCCAGTTGCAAGTACGACTTGAGCAACGGAGAAAGGTATTTGAGGGTCAACACATTATAATTGGCCTGCTTTACCATATTCCACATCGAAGTAAGGCTATTGACGCTTTTCCGGTAATTTCCCTGTCGCATCAGGATAGCACCTTTATTGGCATGGGCAGACAGACGCTCTATGGTATCGTTGATAGCGATAGCTTTAGATTCAGCCTTGTCGGAGTACTCTATGGCTTCCCTGAATCTCTTCTGTTCGTTGAAAAGCACGGAGATACAATTATAGAGATAAATTTCATATTCCGCATTTTCACTTTTGATGGCTTTCTGGATACCCTTCTTATAATAGATGAGCGAGGAATCCAGTTCTCCGATTCTGCGATAGCAGATGCCCATTGCTCCACACATGGCAAGCATGCCATCGTAATCTTCAATTTTCTCGGCAAACGGGATGCCTTTCTTTCCGATTTCTATGGCTTCTCTCATCTTTCCAAGATCTGTATATGCGGTCAGCTTCTCGCTGGTAAGCCAACTGCGAGTGGTATCGGCACAGTTCATATTGAGTGCGCTGTCTATCAGAAGGATGGCCTGTTTCTTATCACCATCAGCATTATAGTTGACGGCTTCCAGAAACAAGGAATATGCCCGCTTCTCGTCTTTGCTGCTGTCCCGTTGACAAGCGGCAAGAAAAGCGATGGATGATAACAGAAGGAAAATATATGTGAATATGGCTTGTTGCCTGTGATGTATTGTTTGCTTCATTTGCTATTATATTTACGTTATTTGCAATTACTATCATAAACGATTGTCCGTGCAAAGATATGAAAAATAATCGGAAGAGACATTTTTTCTATTGTTAAAAAAGGTGGGGGCTGTGGTTTTTCCGTTCATACGTCCCTTTACCTACGGAAAACCATAGGCTACACGCGGTGGTATTCCGTAGAAATGAATATAAATATCCGTTTTTTGCTGCCGGTAGAAACATTATATGGTAATTGTCGCTATCTTTGCATTCAATCATTCTCTTGTTATACTTAGCATCCCTAAGCAAACGGCGAAATGTAGTAGTAAATTATCAAATAATAAATGTCTAACTTAAATTTTAAGAATTATGCGTAATATTGGTGAAGAAATCTTGTGGGATATTGTGCGTGTTATCAAATGGATAGCCATGCGTGTGCTGCGCCTCTTTGGCAAGTTATTCTCTTTTGCATGGGACAAGGCAAAGGAGAAACAGGAAATGAAGAAAATGGAAGAAAGGGAGCAAGGCTTATGAAATACGTGAAACTATTGTTAGTATTCGCCTTCGCATTGCTTCCGATGGCTGGTTTTGCTGAGAAAGGCGATATGTGGGAGGTGAAAGATGCCGACCTGACGGTGTGGGATTCGCCTAATTATCTTACGAAGTTGGGCATGATGCATCAGGGTGATACTTTTGAGGAAGAAGGTATGGATGGCGATATGATCAGATTCCTCTACAAGGGCAAAACGGCTTATGTGGCTTCTTACTGCTGCCAACGATTTGAGCCGGAACCGGATTCTGATGTTGAGGTAGAAGAAGAAATGCCTGCAGCTGCCACACAGCAGGATGCCAAGGAAGACGCCAAGAATGAAAAGACGGAACTGGCTGCCGTTGCCCAACAGAAAGGGAAACAAGCCTCTAACGCAGATGCCAAGAAAGAGGATATGCAAGCACCAGCAGGAACTCAGCAAAGCGCCGAAAAGGAAGAACCTGGAGTATTAATGGGCATAGCGTTGCTGCTCCTGTCACTTGTTGGAGGCGCCCTCGGTCTTATCGCCATCGTGTTTACTTTCTTTTATGTTTTCAGATACCAGAAATTGGCTAAGTGGATGAATGGGAAATGTGGCACGGAAGTGATACCTTACAAACGATTCAACAAGTTACTCCTCGTTCCCGTACTGGCAGCATTAGCTACTGTAGTGATTACCATATCGTTTGGATATCTGGCTACGCTGGCAGAACAGGACAGCACTTCGCAGATATTCCTATCGCTGACAGGTGTAGCACTTACCATAGCAACCCCCGTTCTGTGTCTTTGGTACAGATATAAGAAAGACAAGGAACAATATGGCAAGAAGGCAGCAAGCTGGATGATGCTCTATTCTTTCCTCAGTATAGTGGCAATATATCTGATTTGTGTTGTAATAGCCTATATTATTGTGGGAATTGTTGCTGTACTGATTTTTGCCCTGATTGTAAGCCTGGCATTCCCTACAAGATACTATGTTGTCCGCAGGTGGTAGCAGATCTGATTTCAATGACAGCTATATGTAATAGCCCCATTTGACAATGGTATTACTCAAGCAATACCTACTAAAAGGGAAAAAGCTTTGAAAATGAGATAGTTTTCAAAGCTTTTTCCTTTTTTCTAGCACTTCCGGATTACCTGCAAAAGTGTGTGGATGTGAAATTGTAACTACTCATGCCCATAGGGGTGCTGAGTAGTTACCCACTGCAAGACAACTTCAAAAGTAATAAAAAGAATTGGGATTTATTCTTTTCTCTTCACCCAAACCTTGTGGCTGCCGCTGCCCATCGAACCTATCGGCGAAGTTCGGTCGGCGGTGATTTCCTTCAGCTCCAGGGAGGCGGCGGTGCGGCTCAGGTTGTTGATGTAGGCATAATCAGAGAGGGTGATGAGACCATTGGCTTCTATCATCTCCAGGGCACGGGCGATGCGCTCTTCCCTGGAATAGAGCTGCTTGCGTATCACCTTTACGCCACCCATATCTCGCTCCAGGTCGCGATCGGTTTCACGCTTCACCTCCTTGATAAACTCAGGAGACGCCTTGAAGTTGATGTCCTTTACGCCCACCTTGCGATACGTCATCTTATCCTCTTCACTCTGCATTTCCGTAGGCTTATCGTCCTCGAAACCGAGGGAGAGGGAGAAGGTGCCGATGCCTTCCAGATTCACATTGTAGCCCATGGAGAGCATTTCTACCAACATATCAGCCACATCCAGCAACACAGCCTCCGTGGTACTTTCCGAAATTCCACGATGGTAGCCCTGCATTCTCTTGATGAACTCTTTTCTGGATAGTGTCCGGTTGGTCACTATCTTGGGATAAACTCTGCGCTTGCCTGTGTTATGAACATCGGGCATCTCTTGCAACTTGTACTTTGTCATGACGATTCCTTTCTTATTAAGATTGTTATCACTCCTTATTGCAACAGCCACTATACCTAAGTGATTTCTTATTCACCATTCATCATAATGGTTCCCGTCTCTAAGGATAATTGTTACTAACCCTAATAGAAATCTCCGTTCAATAGTATTGAACCTACATTCAAAAGTATTGAACGCACATTCAGAAGTTCTGAACGCACATTCAAAAGTAATGAACGAAACTTTCTACTAGGCAAAAGTACATTTTTTCCTAATAACAACCAAGACTTTTCCTAAGATTAACACAAAATTAATACTGGAAGGAGGGAGAATGGAGATAAGAGAAGGAAGAAAGAAGATAAAAGGAGGAGAGAAAAGAAATAAGGAGAGAAAAGAAATAAAAGGTATAAGGAAATGAGATAAGGGGCATAAATGAAGAAAAGATGTTTATTATTTGGTGGTTTCACCATTTATTCGTATCTTTGCCAACAAAGAGAATATCACTTAAAAGAAAGGCGAGCAATTATGGCAAGAAAACTATATCCGATAGGATTACAAACTTTCGAACGAATCCGAGTAGAGGATAAGTTCTACATTGACAAGACGGAATATGTATATCGTATGGCACATACTGATGGTACTTATTTCTTCCTGAGCCGTCCACGCCGTTTCGGAAAGTCGCTGTTGCTAACTACCATGCAGAGCTATTTTGAAGGAAAGAAGGATCTTTTCAAAGGACTCGCCATCGAAAAGCTAGAAAAGGATTGGATAAGCTATCCGGTGCTGCATTTCGATATGAGCATGGGCAAACACATGGAGATAGCCCAACTGGAAAGATATTTCGACCAGCAACTTGCAGAACAAGAGCAGAAATGGGGCATTACGAATCCGGCTGTTGATGCCAACGTCCGCCTCATCTCACTTATCCAGACTGCCTATAGGGAAACGGGCAAGCAAGTGGTAATACTGATTGACGAATATGATGCCCCTTTGCTTGATGTGGTGCACGAGGATGAAAAATTGGAAGAACTTCGCAACGCCATGCGCAATTTCTACAGTCCGCTAAAAGGATGCGAGAAATTGCTCCGCTTCGTATTCCTCACAGGCATCACCAAATTCTCTCAGCTCAGCATCTTCAGCGAATTGAACAACATCACCAATATCAGTATGGACGAGCCGTATGCCGGCATTTGCGGAATTACGGAAGATGAACTGGTGAACGGAATGCGGGATGACATAGAGGCACTTGCAGAAAAATTAAACCTGTCGTATGAGCAGACGTTAGCTAAGTTAAAGGATAATTATGACGGCTATCATTTCACATGGCCTTCTCCTGACGTTTATAATCCGTTCAGCTTATTAACCTGCTTTGCCAAGCAGAAGATTGATTCCTACTGGTTTGGTTCCGGCACTCCTACTTATCTGATTAATATGATGCGCAATTTCAACTTTCTGCCAGCGAACCTGGGCGAGAGTATGGAAGCCGGAAAGGATGACTTTGATGCTGCCACGGAAACCATGACCACCATCATGCCGCTGCTCTATCAGAGTGGCTACATCACCATCAAGGATTATGATGAAGAAACGGAACTCTATACCCTAGCCATTCCTAACAAGGAAATAAGAGTTGGATTGTACAGAAGTTTGTTGCCTCATTATCTGACCTCAAAGACGGCGATGTGCAATACCACCATCGCCAAGATGTCGGTGCTTATTAAACATGGAAAGATAGATGAAGCCTTACAGTTATTGAAATCGTTTTGGGAGACGGTGCCTTATTGCGACAACACCCATTACGAAGGTCATTACCAGCAAACGATGTATATCATCTTTGCCTTGCTCACGAATTTTAGAATTATAGTGGAACAACATACATCAAAGGGTAGAATTGATATAACCATGGAGACGGATGATGCTATCTATGTGATGGAGCTGAAATTTGGAAAGACTGCCCAGGAGGCTCTTGAGCAGATAGAAAGCAAGCATTATGTCAATACCTTTGCCATGAGCGGCAAAGAAATTATCAAAGTAGGCATGAGCTTCAATATCAAAGAAGACAACACCATCGTGTTCGATTGGAAATCACAACAAATTTAGATGATAAAAATGATAAAAACGAAAAGCGTGCAGGCGACTATGATGTTGCCTGCACGCTTTTTCCTTTATTATTATATTCATCCTACAGCCATGCTCCGAATCTTGCGCTTGGCAATGGGGCGGCGAAGTAATAGTTCTGGTCGTTATTCTTATCCAGGAAATTCACCTGCTTCATGCCGAAGAATGGCAGACCTTGTTGGAAGAGGCGGGCAAAATCGGTTACACCTCCTGAGAGGGCAGGACTGCCTGCCTGATAATCGTAATTCCAACTCTTGTCGAATGCCAATGGAGCACCCTGGGCTACATCATCAATCTCGCAATTGATGTTCATCTTCTCGCTCTGCTTGAAACTCTTGAAGAGCGGGTTGAACTGACCAGCAACGCTGCTCTTGATATCGGTATCAAACCAGATGCCCAAAGCTGCATTCTTCGCCATCTGCTCTACTCCTGTCTCTGTAGATGCAAAGTAGTAGTTTGGTGTAAGACGGCTGTGCTCTATATCAGCACCATCCTTCTTTGGCTGCTTCAAGCCGAAACGGGAATCGTAGATGAGGTTGTTCACAAAGACTGGCTTCGCTGCCTTCTCTACCCAGACAGAACCACCCTTCTTGTTCTTGGAACGGCGCCAGCCGCAGTTGATGATGGTATTGTTATAGGCGGTCATCTCGGTGAGAGGAATCACCTCGCTATTGCCGGCATTAGAAAGCTTGAAGGCGTTGGTGCAGGCGTTGTAGATGATGTTGTTGGCTACATCGAGCTTGCAACCCGCCTTCACGTTGATGGCCTCACCGCCATCGGCTGCATTTCCGCTATCAGCAAAGATGTTGTTGATAATCACACCATTACCACCTGTGAAGTAAGTCTGGTCGTTGTAGTTATCATGGAAGAAACAGTTTGCCATCACAAACTTGCCGTTCACATTACAGAAGTGGAAGGCTGGCACACCACCATCGATGGTGGTCTTGAAAAGCTTGTTCTGGAAAGAAGCTGAACTCTCGGTAGGAGTAGCGCCGGCATAGGCCACATCCACGTGGTTGAGCACCACCTCCTCAGAATTGTATCCGCAGATGATGCCGCCCCAATCAGCAGGCTTTCTGGTATCAGAAGTAAAGACTACTGGCTTCTCAGCAGTTCCCAGGCAATAGAGATTGCCCAATACCACGATCTCTACCGGCACCTGAACCTCTGATTTGCAGGTAACGGTTACACCCGGCTCAATGTAGAGCGATGCTCCTACAGGAATCTCAACGCTCTCGCTCAGGGTAGTATCCTTGCTCCAAACCACAGAACCTGCTGGATATTCTGCCACCTTCGTTGTGATGACATCCTTAGAACCCTGGTTCTCATTACTTCCACTTCCATTACCGCCATTATTCACGTAATCGTATGGATTGATATTATCGTTCTCGCAAGATGTGGAGAACATTGCAGCTGCTGCCATCATAAGCAAAGCAGCAAAAGTATTTATCTTTTTCATTTTTTACCTTTTTTACCTTTTTACCTTTTTTACCTTTTTACCTTTTAAAGCTTGTATCTTACTCCCAGAAGGAAGGTTCTGCCATACTGATAAGTTCCCACGATGGTCTTATCGCTCTTCTGTCCCTCATACTCAAGGTTGCTTTTGTTTACGGTCTTCAAGTATCTCTCGCGCTTGGCATCGAGCAGATTGTTGGCCTTGAAGAAGATGGAGATGCCGTTCTTGAATTGCTTCTCAGCACTCAGGTCGAGACCGAACATCGCCTTGTCCCACTGGTCGGCATCCTTGAAAGGAGAAACCAAAGCGAGCTTGGTGCCCGTGAAGGAAGAGGCAAGCTGAGCATTCCAGCCATTCTCCGTATCCTTATATAATAAGGAGATGTTGGCGGTATGAGGAGCCTGGTTAACCAGCGGACGGGTCTGGGTTACGCCCGATTTATACTCGGCACTACCCTCCTTGTACTCACGCTTCGAGGTGGTGATTTCAGAATGGGTGTAAGTATAATTCGCCTTTACTCCGAAGTGGCGGATGTATTTGATGACGTCGATTTCGAAGCCCATGTTCTTGGCATTACCCAGGTTATCCGGCATGTAGTAGGCATCGGTTCCGGCACCAATCTTGCCATCCGATGTTACGAACACCTGCTCGATAGGGTCTTTCAGATACTTATAGAATACGCCGGCAAGAATCTGCTCGGTCTTGCTTGGGAACCACTCCCAGCGCAGGTCGATGTTGTCGATGCGGGCACGCTTCAGGCTTGGATTACCCTTCTCCTGATACTCCTCGCCCATTATCTGATAAGGTACTATCTCGTAGAAGCCCGGACGGTTGATGGAGCGATAGTAAGAGAGACGCACGTTCATCTTCTTGGTCGGCGTCCACTTGATGGATGCCGATGGCAGATAATCCCAGTAGCTCTGCTCGCCCACCTGCCCCATGTTGCGGAAGTGCTGGAGCATGGTGTAAATCTGATTGGTATGCTCGGCACGGAAACCGGCATTCAGCTCGCCCACCTCGCTCTTCAGGGTTACCATAGCGTAGGCGCCGCCGATGTGCTCCTTGGAATCGTAGTTGAGCTGCGAAGCCTGAGAATAAGGGGTCTTGCAAACCCAATCGATGTTGGCATACTGGTCTAATCCGTTGCCATCCAGTTTCTGCGAAATGTCGGCAGGATTGAAGATGTAAGAATAGTATCTGTTGCTGCGCTCCTTTCTGCGATACTGTGCGCCCGCCTTCCAGAGCGCCTCCACAGAGTTGGCGAAATGGGTATCGTAAGAGAGGTTGATGTAACCAGCCCAGTCTGTATCCTTGTTGTGTTGGAATCGGCGCTCGGCACTCTTAGGCAGGGTCTTGGTGATGTTCTTGTCGGCATCCCAGATGGAACCCGAAACGGCATCGCCGCCATTCTCGGCTGTTCGGCTCACGGTATTCGTCAGGGTTACGTAGGTTCTGTCCGGATCTTCCTCCTTTGCCTGCGAGAATACGCCCGACCAATCTACCGTAAAATCCTTGGTAAGATGATGCGTACCCTTCAGGTTGGTGGCGAAGATGCTCTGGGTGGTTGAAAGAGAACGAACCTCATCGTCCTGGGTGTAGCTGTCGGCTCCGATGTATTCGGTATTGATGCTGTTATTGTATCTGATGCCCTTGGAATTGGTGCGCACATACATGTTGTACCACTCCAGTTTGTGGCCAGGCAGGGTTAAGTCTATCTTGGCATGAGCACCCGTGGTAAGATCGTGGATGCTGTAGTAGCGATGTTGCAGATTGGAAATATACATTGCCTGCTCGCCCGAAGCCATCTTTACGGAATTGTAGGTGCGCTCGGTGCCACGGAAAGTATTCTGCACACTTCCGGCGAGCATCACGCCCAGGCGGTCGCTCCAGAAGCGGTTGCCGATGCTCAAGCCTCCGATGAAGTTAGGAGATGGCATGGAATGACTCTTCAACAGAACAGGACCATTCTTGAAATCGCTCATCTGTGCCTTGTATTCTTTTCCGAAAGCCTCATAAGGAGATTTCTTGGTGTAGTCAGAGCGGTTGCTGGTAAGATAATCCCTGCCATCTTTCCAGAAATAATCACTCGCTCCGATGGCTGCATTCGCCTGAATCTGGAAGCGGGATGGGGCATCCTTCATCACCATGTCCACCACGCCGCCGGCTGCATCGCCTTCCATATCAGCCGTCAAAGACTTGGATACCACCAGGCGATCCATCAGATCAGAAGGGAAGATATTCAACGGGATGTAGCGGTTTTTATCATCCGGACTTGGAATCTTCACGCCGTTTACCAAGGTGTAGTTGTAGCGCTTGTCCATGCCTCGGAGGATGGCGTAGGAAGCTTCGCCCGATGCATCACGCTCCATGGTTACACCCGATACACGCTGCAGAACACTCGCCACGTTGACATCAGGCGAAAGCTGGATGCTCTGCTGGCTCATCACGTTGAGCACGTTGCCTGCATTCTTCACGGTTTCTATGGCGCTACGGTCGCTGTGGTATTCACGGTGGCCTGTGACCACCACTTCGCCCAACTGCTTCAGGTCTTCATCCATCGGAATATCCACCTTGTCTTTCTTAGCCACATCCACCACCATCTCCTTGGTCTTGTAAGACATGTAGGAAACGATGATGGTAAACTTGCCTTTATCAGGCAGTTCATGCAGGGTGAAAGTACCATCGAGTCCGGTGGTGGTACTCACGTTGGGCAGCTCCTTTACTCGGATTACGGTTCCGATGAGGGGTTCGCCCGTTTTGTTATCCTTGACTACACCATCCAGCGTGTGTGCCTGGATGGCGGTAGTCGCAGCGGCAAGAAGCGCCGCACTCAGTAAAAATCTTTTCATCTATATTACTATTGAATACTTTACTTGTTTCTTGTAATCGTGTGGATGATTTTTCCATCCTTGTCAATCATTGACATTCTCAGCTGCTTCTTATCTACAGTAAATACAGAGAAACCATCGGCAGAACTACAGAACACGGTGCCATCGATAGGCTTTACAGGTCGAGCCAGAGATGATGAGGAATTGACTACGTAGTCGATGTTGTCGCCCTTCTTCTGAATGTGCTGGAAGTTGTGTATGTGACCGCAGGCATAAATTGCCACATTATTGTATTTATGGAGGATAGGAAGAAGGCGCTTCTGCATGTCGAGGCGCTCACTCTCCTTCTTGCCTGTTTCGGCATAAATTGGATGATGGCCAACCACGATGACCCAGTCTTCCTTGGCATTCTTCAGCGTTTCATCGAGCCAGGAGAGCTGAGCCTCAGCATCCTGCTTGCAGGCATCAGGATAGATTTCTGAATTCTTGCGGTAAGAATCGATGAGGGGTGTGGTGTCGAGGAAGATGACGCGCACGGTGGTTCCCTTGTGGTCGAACACCTTGGTGTAATATTTGGCTGGCATCATCCAGCGGCGGCTCACCTTGCCGTAGTCCATAAAAGCCTGGGTATTACCACGATATTCATGGTTGCCGCAAACCGGGAACCAGTTGAGCATCAGGTCGGGATGAGAATAAACATATTCGTAATTGGTAAGCCACAGAGGGTCCTGTGTAGAAGCCACGCCATTGAAATGGTGAATGTCGCCCACGGCAAGTACGCATTCCGGATCTACCGTGCCCGCCATCTCGCCCATCAGTTCGGCGATAGGCTTCTGGTCGTAGTAGCCGTTGCGACCCATGTCATTAGTCATGTAGAGGGTGATTTCGCCCTTCAGTTTCTGCCATTCGGCAGCATTCGCCTTCCAGTTTGGATTCTGCGGAATGGTGGTTGCTGCACTTTGAGAACAAGTGGTTACTGCTGCGTTTTGCGCCTGTGCAGTCAAGCCTCCGCCCAACAATAAAGCTGAAGCCAAAACTACAGTAGCTACTCTACCTTTCATCATAGCAAAGCCATTCATGCTGCTATGCTTACCCGATACTTTCTTTTCCATTTTTCTTTATCTGACTATAATACCTTTATTAAAGATTTCCCCTTTCGGAGTAATACCTGTTAAATTTCGGGTGCAAAGGTAGGGGTATTATGTGTCAAAGAGGTTACAAGAATTTTAATTAGCAGATAAAAGATACTACAATCTTGTTACGGGAGTTCCCCCGATGCTTTTAGGGAAAATCATACGCTGGTTTATGGTTTTCCCCTTGTTGTTTTCAGCTATTCTCCCTATCTTTGCACCATCAAAAAGTTGATAGCGGCACCAAGTAGCCTCTTCAAGTAAAATAAATGCAGTAATAACCCTTTAAAGAAAAGATAGTTATGAAAAGAATGATTATGACATTGGTAGCAGTATGGATGATGATTACATCTGTGAATGCTCAGAGACTAACAGATATTCAGGCAGAGGCCCGTTTTATCACAGATAAGATGGTGATGGAACTGGGATTGAGCAGCGCCCAGCGCAACAATCTGCTGAACATCAACTTCACCTACCTGGACGGCATCCGCAGCTATCGTGACATCGATGCCTACGGCTGGCATTATCGCAACAAGCAGCTTAAGCGCATGATGACTGCCAGACAATGGAAGAAATTCAAGAACTCATACTATTTCTATCGCCCTATCGGCTGGCAGAATCATGTGTATGTTCACCATATTTACACCAAGTATCCAAAGCATAACTGGGAACACGACAAACGTCGCCCTCGCCCTGAGTGCAGCTATGGAAGACCAGGATGGCCAGGCGGAACCCATGTAACCTATGGACCTGGAAAGCCGGACAAGCATCACAAGCACGTCAAGAAGTGGAAGCATGACAAGAAGTGGAAGCACGATAGAGATTGGGATGATGATGATGACGACGATGACGATGATTGAGATAATGACTGGGATGATGATTAAGATTAAGACAAACATTCGATGATAAAACAGAAGAAATCCAAGCTAGAGATGATTCTCCGGCTTGGATTTCTCGCTATGTAAAACAAACTATGCCGACTAACTAATAACTAATCATTAATCACTATAATAACTAATCATTAATCACTAACAAGATGTCTTCCACAATCTGCTCATCGAGCAGGCGGTTATCCGAAAGCAACTGCTGCACATCGTATCTATCGTAGAGTCCCTTCCTGATGCCGCCAACCATCACCTTCATTTCTGAAGTGCCATAGTAAGAGGCGATGCGCTCTCCGAAGCCGCCATCCTTCGAGCCATCCTCCAGGGTTACCACCAACTGATGGTTTGCCTTCAAGCTATCCAGCACTTCGTCATCCACCTCATTCAGATAACGGGGATTGATGAGCGTTGCATCGATACCCTTATCAGCCAACAGGCGGACTACATTCTCGCCCTTCTGATAGAACGAACCGGCGGCGATGATTGCTACCTTCTCGCCCTGGTGCATCACCTTGTACTTTGCCTCGTAGCCATACTCAACATCAACGGCTTCTGACGTATGAACCACGCCATTGCTTGGCACGCGGATGGCGATAGGCATCTTATCCTGCAGAATGCTCCAGCGAAGCATGGCGAAATACTCCTCGCAGGTGGTTGGAGCCAGATAGATGAGCCCCGGAATGCTGCAGAGCATCGGAATATCGAAAAGACAGATGTGGGTGATGTCGTTCAGCGAGTTCACTCCGCCTCCTACCACGTTGATTACGGCTGGGTTGGAATTGATGCAGAGGTCTTGCGCTATCTGGTCGTAGGTGCGCTGGATAAAGGTGCTGTAAACCGTCCATACCGGATGCAGTCCGCCCTTCGCCATTCCCGAAATCATGGCTACCGCCTGCTCCTCGGCTATTCCCATATCGATGTGCTGGTTGCCAGCCAGTTGGCGTTTATCGGCAGTAAATCCGCCTGCGACAGGAGTACCTGCGGTTACGGCGATGAGCGTCTTATCCTGCTTCATCTCGCTGAGCATCCAGTCAGAGAATAATGTGCCGTAATCTTCCATCGGAGCAACCTCCGGAAGGGTTCCATCGGCATTCTTTCTTGGTCGGCTGCCATCTTCCAAATTGAAAGGCATTCCCCAATGCCAAGCCTCCTTGTTGGCTACGGCTGGCGCAAATCCATGACCTTTTTCTGTGTGAATGTGAACCACGGTAGGCTTATCCGTATCCTTTACGCTCTCGAAAACCTGGATGAGTTTTTCGATGTCGTTACCCTCTTCCAGATACTTGTATTCAAAGCCCCATGCCTTGAACCAGTTGTGCTCGCAGGTGCCGTTGCTCTGGCGCAAGGCACGCAGGTTCTTATAGATTCCGCCATGATTTTCGGCGATAGACATTTCGTTGTCGTTCACCACGATGATGATGCCCGTACCGAGTTCCGAAGCCTCATCCAATCCCTCGAAAGCCTCACCGCCAGAAAGAGATCCGTCGCCGATAATGGCGATGATGTTCTCATCGGTACCCTTGATGTCGCGCGCCTTCTGCAAACCGGTAGCAAGACTCACAGAAGTGGAAGTATGCCCCATCTCGAAGTTATCATATTCCGGACATTCGGCAGGAGAAGAATAGCCCGAAATGGCATTCATGTCATCCACATCGCCGAGGAATCCCGCAGCTCGTCCGGTGAGCACCTTATGCGGATAGCATTGGTGGCTTACGTCAAACACGAGCTTATCCTTTGGCGCATTAAAAACGTAGTGAAGTGCCACGGTAGCCTCCACGAATCCCAGGTTCGGTCCCACATGACCGCCATGCTTGCTTACACGGTTCAGCACAGCCTGTCTGGTTTCATCAGCCACCACCTGCAGCTCCTTCAAATCCAGCTTCTTCAAGTCGGCTGGCGACTTTATTTTCTCAATATACATATTTTTTATACTTATAGTCATAATTCTATTATGATTACGAATTCCGGGTGCAAAGATACGATGATTCCCGAAAACACGCATTACCCAAACTACAGAAAAAATGAATAATTTTCCGGAAAACTCATCTTGGAATATTTTCCGGGAAACTCATCTTGAAAATCAGCCTGCAGCCTTATCCCTATCCTTCAGAATCACAGCCATGTTATCCAGCGCCCATTCTATCAGATGATCCATAATAGGAATAAGGGTTTCAGCACGGGGTGTGAGAGAATACTCCACTCTTGGCGGCACTTCGGCATAAGCCTTGCGGGTAACGTAGCCATCAACCTCCAACGATTTTAACGTGCTGGTAAGCATTTTCTGCGAAATATCCGGAATCAGCTTACGCAGGGCATTAAACCGGAGGGGACCATCCTGATGATTTTTCAGGGTGTAGATTACCAGTAGCGACCACTTGTCGCAAACGCGCGCCAGGACGTTACGGATGGGACAGTCCTGCACTACCATTTCTTTTATCATTCTTCCCATAATCTATCTTCTTTATATTCTACTATAATATTCTGTAAAACTCTGCAATATTCTGCAATAGGCTACAAAAGTAACTAATATCCGGAAAGATACCAAACATACCAAGTTAATCTAAGTTAACGCTTCTTTTTTCTTTCTCCCATTCCCACGCAATAGTTACCTCCCGGTAACCATCTTACCCCCAAGTGCCCTCTTGCAGGAACCAGTTTTTCGCAGTATCTTTGCAGCGCAATTCAGAAATGAAAGCTGAAAGCAGAAGTACTCACAAATTCACAAAAAGAAATAACATAAAGTGAAAGAAATAAAGAAAGAAAAAGAGAAATGAAATAAAGAAAGAAAAAGAGAAATATAAACATTTAAAAATAACAGACAAGATGAAAGAAACAAAGATTATTGCAAAGGCTGATAACTTTACAGCCACAGATTTTGGTAAGATGAGTGAAATCAAGGACTACACCTTAGAGCTGGGTTCTGAGATTAAGATTCCCGGAAAGGTATTCGGAGGTCAGAGCGTGAACGCTACCGGTGGCGAGTTCTCATTCCAGAGCTTTGCTCCTGGCACAGAGACAGGCTTCCTCCATACTCACAAGAACCACGAGGAACTGTATTTCTTCCTCAGCGGCAAGGGCGAGTTCCAGGTGGATGGCAAGGTATTCCCTATTCAGGAGGGAAACGTGGTGAGAGTAGCACCAGACGGCAAGCGCTCTGTTCGCAACAACGGTACAGAACCACTCGTGATGCTCTGCGTGCAGTATAAGGCCGAAACCTTTACAGCCGAAGATGCAACCGACGGCGTGATTCTCAACGATAAGGTGGAGTGGTAGAAATTACTCTACCACCTCCATGATTTCAGGATGCTCAAGCTTTTCCTGTTTCTTGAGCTTCTTCACTACTTCGGAATAACTGTGGCGAATCAGGGCCTGGATGAAATCATCTTCCAGCGTGCCATAAAGGTTTACCTGATTCCAGTATTTCTTATTCCAATGCCATGCGCCTTCTATTTCGGGATGCACTTCCCGGAGTTCGAGGGCGTAATCGGCATTACATTTCATCGTAACCCATTCCGGGCACTCCAGGTCAACACAGGCAAAGATCTTGCCCAAAATGCGAAACACCAAGGTCTGCTCATCAAAAGGAAAAGCCTCGGTTACGAGGGGAAGCGAGAGGCAATACTCTCTAACAGATTCTATATTCATATTTTCTTCACACTAAATTAATTCTACATTTCTACTCATTATATTTTAATTCTACTTGCTGAGATCCAGCTTATCCTATAAAACTTGCTGAGATCCACCTTTTCCAATAAATAGTGCAAAGATAACAAATTATGATGAAACTGCAAGCCTTATTCCATAAAAAAACAAATCTTATCCGAAAAAATTCCGTTATATTAAAATCCTTCTCTTTCCTTATCCGTAATTTTGCAACATCATCCGCAAGATTTCTGCGCAGTAACATTCGCAAGAACTTTACGGCATTTTTACATTATAAAAAGAAGATTATGAAATATGAATTAATCATGAGCGGCTTGCTCGTCCTGGGAAATCCGATGATGGCAAACGCTCAACAGACAAAGACCACTACAGCAGAGAGCATTTCTACTGCAAAGAATATTTCTACTGATAGCATCCAGGCGATAAAGGAAAAGCTGCGCCAGGACAGCATCCAATGGGAGAAACAGCTCGCAGCCGTAACCATCAAGGGAACCCGCTCGCAAGTCCGTTAGGCGTTAGGGTCCTTTAGGTGTTCCTGCGGACTTGCAAACCAGTATTACGGACTTATATCATAGCACCTTCTGCCCTGTTAGGGCGTGTGGAGCTTACTCGCGAAAGTTCAGTTAAAAAGAAAAACTTTAAAATAACTCCCTTATGGGATACCCAAAAATAACCTTTTTGTAACTTTTTCAAGAAAATATTTGGTAGTTACATAATTTTATTGTAGATTTGCAGCAGATTTTTAAAAGAAGGAGTAAGTATGAAGAAGGAAAAGAATGAAAATCTGATGAAAATGGATGGGAAGCCGATGGCAACAGATGTAAAGCCAATGAAGCAAGGACTTCTATCCCAAATATTCCATCTCTATTATGATGGCTTCAGGACGATGACCCTGGGCAAGACGCTCTGGACCATCATCCTCATCAAGCTTGCCATCATCTTCCTGGTGCTCAAGCTCTTTTTCTTTCCTGATTTTATCAATACGAATTCCAAGAACGGAGACAAGGCTGGCTTCGTTTCCAAGGAAATTTTGAACAGATAAAACTCTGGATTTCAATCCTACACCATCAAAATAAATACAAAAACATTATACAATAACAATTTTAAAACCATCCAACTATGATGACAAATCTTTTATTAGACATTACATCAGCCACCATCGACTGGTCGAGGGCGCAATTCGCACTCACGGCCATCTACCATTGGCTATTCGTGCCCCTCACCCTGGGACTGGCAGTAATCATGGGCATCGCCGAAACATGTTACTACCGCACCAACAAACCGTTCTGGAAGCACGTAACCCGTTTCTGGCAAAAACTCTTTGGCGTGAACTTTGCCATGGGTGTTGCCACGGGAATCATCCTGGAGTTTGAATTCGGAACCAACTGGAGCAACTACTCCTGGTTCGTGGGCGACGTGTTCGGCGCTCCCCTAGCCATAGAAGGCATCCTGGCATTCTTCATGGAGAGCACCTTCGTAGCCGTAATCTTCTTCGGCTGGGATAAGGTGAGCCGGGGCTTCCACCTAGCCTCCACCTGGCTTACCGGACTTGGCGCCACCATTTCTGCCTGGTGGATTCTCGTAGCCAACGCCTGGATGCAATATCCGGTGGGGCAGGAATTCAATCCCGACACCATGCGCTTCGAGATGACCTCGTTCCTGGATGTGGCACTCTCGCCATTCGCCATCAACAAGTTCACCCACACCGTCACCTCATCCTGGATCATCGGCGCCACCTTCGTGGTAGCCGTAAGCTGCTGGTATCTCCTGAAAAAGAGAGAAACCCAGCTGGCGAAGGCGAGCATCAAGATGGGTGCCTGCGTAGGACTCATCGCCACCCTGCTGGCTGCGATGACCGGCGATAACTCCGCCTATCAGGTGGCACAGGTGCAGCCGATGAAACTGGCAGCAATGGAAGCCTTATATAATGGTGGAAAGGGCGAGAGCCTTACGGCGATAGCAGCCGTTCACCCCTTCAAGCAGCCCGATTACGAAAGCGAGCAGGAGCCAGCCATGCGCATCGCCATCCCCCACATGCTCTCGTTCTTAGCCACCCGCACAGCCGATGGCTACGTGCCAGGCGTAAACGATATTCTCAAGGGTTACACCCACGAGGATGGCACCCGGGAACCATCTGTAGAGGAAAAGATAGCCCGGGGAAAGAAGGCGATAGTTGCCCTGAAAACCTATCGCGAAACCAAGGCTCAAGACCAGCTCCCTATCCTCAGGGAGAACATGAAATACTTCGGATATGGTTACATCAAGGACGCCAAGGAACTGGTGCCGAGCATCCCTATCTGCTTCTACGCCTTCCGCCTGATGGTGGGAGTAGGCTGCCTGCTCATCCTCTTCTTCGCCCTCAGCCTATTCTTGGTCTATAAGAAGGAAATCGCCCAATACCGATGGTTCCTCATTTCCGCCATCATCATGATTCCGCTGGCTTACATCGCCTCAGAATCGGGCTGGATAGTAGCAGAAATCGGTCGCCAGCCTTGGACCATCCAAGACCTGCTGCCAGTAAGTGCCGCCATCTCCGACATCGAGGCAGGCAGCGTGGCCACCACCTTCTTCATCTTCCTGGCACTCTTCACCACCATGCTCGCCGTGGAAATCAGCATCCTGGTAAAGCAGATCAAGAAAGGACCGGAATACGAATAAAAACTTAAGATGATAAACTTAAGATTATGAATTAACTTTATGACATTAGTATTATGACATACGAATTTTTGCAATCATACTGGTGGTTCCTCGTATCATTATTAGGAGCCCTGCTGGTGTTTCTCATGTTTGTACAGGGAGCCAATACCTTGATTTTCTGTTTGGGAAAAACAGAAGAAGAGCGTCGCCTCATCATCAACTCCACGGGCAGGAAGTGGGAGTTCACCTTCACCACGCTCGTCACCTTCGGCGGAGCCTTCTTCGCCTCGTTCCCATTGTTCTACAGCACCAGTTTCGGCGGAGCCTACTGGCTGTGGATGATCATCCTATTCTCGTTTGTAATTCAAGCCGTGAGCTATGAATTCCAGAACAAGATAGGTAATTTTCTTGGACCGAAGACCTTTCAAATCTGCCTCATCATCAACGGCATCGTTGGTCCGCTGCTTCTTGGAGGCGCCGTAGCCACCTTCTTCAACGGCAGCAATTTCCAGATAGACAAGGGCAATATAACCAACAGTCTGCAACCCGTTATCAGCCGATGGGCAAACGCCTGTCATGGTCTTGATGCCCTGCTCGACCCATGGAACGTAGTGCTGGGCCTTGCCGTACTGATGCTAGCCCGCATCCTGGGCATGCTCTACATCAAGAACAACATCGATCACCAGCAGATTCAGGAGCGCTGCACCCGCCAGTTGCCATGGAATGCCCTGATTTTCCTATTGTTCTTCCTGCCATTCCTCATCAGACTAATGATAAAGGATGGATTCAGCACGGCAGCAGGAGCAGGAATGAGCACGGCAGCAGGAGCAGGAATGAGCGCTGTATCTTCAGGCAGTATTACGCTGGAGAGCATGAAGTATCTTCACAATCTTCTGGAGATGCCAATCCTGCTTGTAATATTATTAATAGGTGTAGTACTCGTACTCTTCGGCATTTTCAAGTCATCGAGAAGCGTGCAGTATAGAAAGGGAATCTGGTTTACGGGCATCGGAACCATGCTCACCGTGCTGGTTCTGCTGCTGATAGCCGGCTGGAACAATACCGCCTACTATCCGTCGAACATCGACCTCCAGAGTTCGCTCACCATCGCCAACAGTTGCAGCAGCGAGTTCACGCTCCGCACCATGGCGATAGTTTCCCTCCTCATCCCGTTCGTCCTCGCCTACATCGTCTTCGCCTGGCGCGCCATCGACCGCAAGCGTATCACGCAGGAAGAGATAGAGCAGGGAGAAGCTTATTAACTGAAGTTTCGAGAGTTAGCCCCCGGAAGCCCAGTACCCTTGACTACTCTTCTTTTCGGCACTTTCTGTTTTTACAGAATATTATTCTGCCGCAGTCATCGTTTTCCGCTTATTTCAGAATGTTTTTCTGAAAACGAAAGAATATTTGGCGGATAAGATTCTTCTTCTTACCTTTGCAGCCGAAAACGAATAACAACATAAAAAACAAGAGATATGAGTAGTATCAAAAACATCAAGACAAATGTGCTGGGCTATCCTCGCATTGGTAAGAAGCGTGAACTCAAGAAGGCTTGCGAAGCCTATTGGGCTGGTAAGATCAACCGTAACGAACTGGAGAATACCGCCAGAAATCTCCGCAGAGAAAACTGGAACTTGCTGCAGAAGGCAGGCATCGACCTCATCCCTTCCAACGATTTCTCCTACTACGACACAACCCTCGATCTCACCCTCACTCTCGGAGCTATCCCTTCGCGCTACAATAGTCTGAAGGAAGATAAGCTCCGCCTCTATTTCGCCATGGCCCACGGCGAGCAGAACGAGCAGGAAGATGTGATTGCAATGGAGATGACCAAATGGTTTGATACGAATTATCATTACATCGTTCCGGAATTTGTGAAGGATCAGGAATTCTCACTCTTCGATACGAAAGTGGTGGATGAATTCTGCGAAGCCCTGGAATTGGGCATCAAGACCAAGCCCGTGATTCTGAGTCCTGTATCGTTCCTTCTTTTAGGAAAGGAGAAGGAGGATATCACGGGAATGCAGGATGGTTTCCATCGCCTTGATCTGCTCGATAAGGTTCTCCCGGTTTACGTAGAACTTCTCAAAGCCCTGGAAGAGAAGGGAGCAGAATGGATTCAGATAGACGAGCCTTATCTCGCCCTCGACCTGGACGATGAGCAACGCAACGCCATCCAGAAGGCGTTCGGTTACATCAGAGAGAACACCCGCCTCAAGATTATCGTAGCCACCTATTTCGATGGCTTGAAAGATAACGCAGATTTGGCGGTAAACCTGCCTGTGGAAGCCCTCCACATCGACCTGGCAAGATGCCCGGAACAGTTGGATTCCATCCTCAACATCCTGCCTGCAGACAAGATTCTCTCGCTCGGCGTAGTGGACGGCCGCAACATCTGGAAGAACGATTTGGAGAAGTCGATCGAGCTAGTAAACAAGGCGACAGGCAAGCTCGGAGCCGATAGAGTCTTCGTGGCAGGTTCCTGCTCGTTCCTCCACGTGCCATACGATCTGGCGCTCGAAACCAAGGAGCAGAATCTCCCTGCCGGCATCAAGCGATGGATGGCATTTGCGGCACAGAAGATAGAGGAACTGGCTGCCATCAAGGCGCTTGCCGGGAGTGAGACTAAAGAGGGATTCTCTCATCAGGAAAAGACTGCAGAACAAGGCTACGCAGCAGGCATCCAGGCTTACTTCGCTGAAAATCAGAAGGATATTGCCGACCGAAAGGTTTCTTTCCTGATTCACAACCCAGAGGTGAAAGCCCGGGTTATCGCCTTAACCGATAAGGATTCGCAGCGCCATTCAGCATTCGAGGTGCGCCAGAAGATTCAGCATTCAGAGCTCCATCTTCCGCTCTATCCTACCACCACCATCGGCTCGTTTCCTCAGACCAAAGAGGTGCGCTCATGGCGTTCCAAGTTCAGGAAGGGCGAAATTTCGGCTGCCGAATACAATCAACTGCTGAAGGAAGAAACCCGAAAATGCATAGAATGGCAGGAGGAGATTGGACTGGATGTGCTGGTGCACGGCGAGTTTGAGCGCAACGACATGGTGGAGTATTTCGGCGAGCAGTTGGCAGGCTTTGCCTTCACCCAGAACGGATGGGTTCAGAGCTACGGTTCCCGCTGCGTGAAACCACCAGTAATCTATGGCGACGTGGAGCGCAAGCAGGCGATGACCGTGGATTGGAGCACCTTCGCACAGTCGTGCACCCAGTTGCCGATGAAGGGAATGCTCACCGGTCCGGTAACCATCCTCGAATGGTCGTTTGTAAGAAATGACCAACCCCGTTCTCTCACCTGCAAGCAGATAGCCCTCGCCATCCGTGATGAGGTTTGCGACCTGGAGCGCCACAACATCAGGATTATCCAGATAGACGAGCCAGCCATCCGCGAAGGTTTGCCTTTGCGCAAGTCAGGATGGGATGAGTATCTGAAATGGGCGGTAGAAAGCTTCCGGATTTCAGCCAGCGGCGTGGAAGACAAGACTCAGATTCACACCCACATGTGCTATTCTGAGTTTAATGATATTATCGAACATATTGCTGCGATGGATGCTGACGTGATCACCATCGAGTGTTCCCGTTCGCAGATGGAATTGCTGAATGTCTTTGCCGATTTCCACTATCCTAACGAGATTGGTCCGGGCGTCTACGACATCCATTCAGCCCGAGTACCAGAGACTCAGGAGATGGTAGATCTGCTGAAAAAAGCGGAAAGATTCATCGACAAGAGCAAGCTCTGGGTGAATCCGGATTGCGGTTTGAAGACCCGTGGCTGGACAGAAACCAAGGCCTCGCTCATTAGAATGGTAGAGGCTGCTAAGGAATTGAGAAACGAATAACAAAGTTTGCAAAAGTATTGAGAATACGAATAACAATTTGCATAGTTTTTATCAACGGAATCCCGGGGCATTTCTCTATGTCTCGGGATTTTTTGTGCTCCAGCAACTCAAAGCCTTAAAATATTTTATCACAAATCTTTTGCCCATCCAAAGAAAAGCAGTATCTTTGCAGACATGAAACAGGAAATCATAGATAAAATCAACCGATTGGCAAGCCAGGACGAGCCTTTTCTCTTTGTCATCAACTATCAGGGCGACAAGGCGTTCATCCGCCAGCTATCAGATATAAATCCCGAAGAATGCCTCTTCGATTTCGAAGGAAGAGGGAATTTTTCTGATGAGATGAAAAATAATTCGGAAAAGATTGCGGAGATTTCTTGGCAGATAGCCCCACCCCTTTATGAGGATTACGAGCGAAGTTTCGACATCGTGAAGAACAACATCATGGCGGGCAACAGCTATCTCACGAATCTCACCTGCAAGGTTCCCGTAAACTGCAATCTCTCATTAGAGGATATTTTCAACCAGGCAAAAGGAAAGTATAAACTGCTGCTCAGAAGAAAGAGAAATCAAGCAGAAGATAAAGCTCAGCAAGAAGAAGAAGCACAGAATAAAGCTGATAAGAAAGAAGAGAACATCGAAGAGATTTCAAATCCTTTCGTCTGCTTTTCTCCCGAAACCTTCGTCAGAATCAAGAACGGAAGAATCTACTCCTATCCGATGAAGGGAACCCTGGATGCATCCCTCCCCGATGCCGAAAAACAACTGATGGAAGACCGGAAAGAGGCGGCAGAACACGCCACCATAGTAGATTTGATAAGAAACGACCTGAGCAGGGTGGCAGAAGATGTAAGGGTAGATAAATACCGTTACATCGACGTGTTGCACACCAACAAGGGCGACATCCTGCAAACCAGTTCAGAAATCAGCGGTAGCCTTCCCGAAGATTACCGGCAGCATCTGGGCGAAATCCTCGATGCCCAGCTCCCAGCCGGTTCCATCACGGGCGCCCCGAAGGATAAAACCATGCAGATCATCCACGAAGCAGAAGGCTACGACCGTGGCTTCTACACGGGCATCATGGGAATCTACGACCAGGGCGAACTCAATTCCGCCGTCATGATTCGATTCGTCGAAGAAGAAGCTTCGCCTTCCAAGACAGAAAAAGGAAAGAATTCTGAAGTAAGCCGAGAATTGTATTTCAAGGCAGGTGGCGGTATCACCTCGAAGAGCGATTGCCGGAAGGAATACGAAGAAGTGATTCAGAAAATCTATCTTCCGTTTATTGAAAGTACATATAAAAAGAGTTTGAGAGAAGAATGAGGAAAGTTTACTGGTTATCAGTTACTTTCCTCATTTGGGTTAAAAGTGGCGAGGACAGACGAAGACGGGAATACGACAAGATGAGACAGAGG
>OIXX01000270.1_pt1 | contig 37239 bp, 21 predicted proteins | sample 1588161 | NCBI WGS metagenome assembly OIXX01 (sample SAMN03283274) | human gut metagenome | biome: human-associated habitat; material: feces | host: Homo sapiens | place: Peru | collected 2012
ACGTTCCAAGTCCAGGTTCCGACTACCACATGGATGCTAGAATCAAGGTGAACGGATGGGTTCTCAATCTACAGAATGCAGACCTCGGAGCCAAGTAAGACGACTACCGGCAGTGCTACCCACACTGCTAGATGAACCACAAGAAAACAGTGCTACCCACACTGTATAAAGAGAAAGAAAAGTATTAAGTATAAGTAAAAGATGAAAAAGATGAAACGCTATAACTCAACTTTGACCAAGATGACACGCCGGCTAGGCATGGCTATCACAGCCTTGCTCATGTTGAGCACAATGGCATCTTGCTCAGACCAAGATTCGCAGGAAACTGCACCTGGCGAGGAAGCTTACCTCAACCTGAGCTTCTCTACCGCCAGCACCACGACTTCCAGAGCAAGCAGAGCTGAGAACATCGGAAACGACGAGACCCAGGCTAATCCTAGCGCTGAGAGCGACATTCATAGCATCAAGGTATGGGTGTTTAAATCAGGATCTGGAGCAAGCGCTAATCCGATTGCTTACAAGGAAGATATCCCTACTGCTGTTGGCGGTGGAACCGTCAACAGCAACTACACGCTGAACTTGAGATTCTTGCGTAAGATCAACGGTGAAGAACTCAAAAACATCGACCTCTATATTCTGGCTAACTCAGAGAGTACCAATATGGCTGAGAAGCTGAATGGCAAGAATCTCCGCACCATGACCCGCGCAGACCTGCAAGGTGTAACCTTCGATGATCCATTCGGCATTACAGCAAATGGCAAGGCTGAGACTACAGAGGTTCCAGACGGCAAGGGTCTCCCTATTTCTCGTGCCATCAACAATATAGCAATAGCCGATCACGTAGCTGATACAGAGGCGGGTGCAAAGGGCAAAGGTATTAAGATTCCTCTGGTTCGCGCCGTTTCCAAGCTTCACTTCTATTTCGCCCGCAAGAAAAATGCCAATACAGAAAATGTAAAGGTAACAAAAATTGAGATAGATGGAAACACCTTCCCTACAGAAAGCTATGTCTTCCCTGATGAAGAGGATTATACCAAAGCTGATGCCAACAAGGCTGCTACAAGCAATAAGTACGGAACTCCTTCTTATGTTTCTACTCTCCTCAAGCTTGACGGTGTTGAAAATACAGGAATTAAGGAAGTGGAAGACCCTCTGACTTATAAGCGAGGAGCAAACGAAACAGCCCAGGCTTATATGGAGCGTATGAATAATAAAATCGGTGGACATAACTTGAGTTATCTTCGTGAAACCAACAAGCCTATCACAGGTAAGATTTACTATGAGTTGGCAGAAGGCGGCTCCGAAAAATCTCAGAAATTCACCATCCCATCCAGCGGCAACGCTATCCGCAACCGAGAGCTCGTAGTTTACGGCTACTTTCTCAAGGGTGGAGCCCTCTGCCTCGACTGGCAGGTAATGCCTTGGAACAAGGTAACTTCTGAAATCAGCTGGAGCAATGTAAAATGCGAGATGTATGCATGGCAAACAGGAGAAACCCTGAAACCACAGAAAGGCGATGCAGAAGGTCTTTACTGTCTGGTAAACTATCCAAGATATGAGAACGATGCTCATGATAAATTGGTAGATAAGACATCGGGAGCAGCCTACTACTTCAAGGTAGATAGTCCTACAGGACTGGTCTGGAAAGCACATCTCACCAACCCTATTGAGTTCGCTTTCAACTATGGTAAATCTATTGAAGGAAAAACCAACTGCGTTTCTACAGGCATCGCCCGACCAGAGCCTTATCAGATCAAGGTAGAAGCCAAGAATGCATGGACAAACAATGCTTCATGGGATCAATTAACTGAATGGGCTATAGGTAAAGGCAACAATCCTGTATATACCGACCTCTACGTAACCGTATCGCTGGATGGCATCCATGAATACGAAGTAGAAATCAACCCTAAAGATGCAGGAGGTATGTATCAGAATGGAAGAAGATTTGCAGGAACCAACACCCGCATCCGCATCTTCCAACTGCAGGCTACCAAGGGAACTGCCTACGATAAGCTTCAGAAAGAAAGTGGACATTATACTAATTATTTAAAATAAGGAGGGCAAACAATGAAAGCAATATCAAAATACTTTGCGATGTGTGCAATCGCCCTCTTAGGGCTTGCAAACACATCTTGCATGAGCGACGATATAGAAAGCACTGCTGCTTGCGACTATAGTGTAGTGCTGGAATACAAAGTAGGCGGTTCTGCTACTGAAACCCGTGCTGCTACCCGTGCTGAAACAGAGGATGGCGATGAAAATCTCAATGAGAACCTGATCAATCGCCTCGACCTCTTCGTTTTCAAACCAGATGGATCACTCGTTAAGCAGGTTACATTATCTGAAGATGTAAAGGGTAGTCCAACTACAGAATACAGGCACAAGGAGTTGACAAGCAAAGAACTGACACGTTCTGACATTGAAGGCAATGATCTCTACTTGGTTGCAAACCTAGACAACTGGGACAACATCAACAACCTGAATGATTTGAAAGCTGCCACCATCAATCAGGCAACAGCCTTCAAGCACAACCAGAAGCAGTCTGCTTTCGTGATGGATGCCAAAATGCTAAATAGAGAAGTAGTAACAGGAAAAATCCACCTGAAGTTCCAGCTGAAGAGAGCGCTTGCAAAGATTCGCCTCAACGTACAAGATGACAAGGGCAACGCAGTACTTCCTACAGAGTATGCCTGCCAGTTGATACACTACGCAGAAGATGGTTCTATCCTCGCAGAAGGTACCAGCGACAACAATGCATTGAATACCGAAGACCCAGCCAGCGACAAGGTAACACCACCTGACGTCACACAAGACAACAAGGCAGTGTTCTACTCATACGCTAACAGTTGGATTGACAAAAACAAGAATCCGTATGCAGAAGAGCCTATCGATGACAGCAAGCAGACCTACATCCTGCTCAAGGCAAAATTCAACGACAAGGATTACTTCTACAAGGTGCCGGTAAACAAGCGCCTCTTCGAAGGTAACGATGCAGCAACAACTGACTGGTCGCAATTCGAACCTCTCTATCGCCTCGACCGCAACACCATCTACGACGTAACAGCCAAGGTGGACAGAGAAGGAGGTGATACTCCTGAGAATCCTGCAACATTGTATGTGAATCCTATCGTAAGTGACTGGGATGACAACATCGCATGGGACTATACTGATAAGGTAAGCATCGAGATGGAACGAGAAGCCGGAGAATTTGGAGAAGCTGTGGAAGTTCACTATGGTATTCCAAACGGAGGTGGTCCAGCTATCAAGCTGAATAACATTGATACAGGAGATAAGAACTGGATCCTTCAGTGCGACAACCCAGACTTTGCGTTCTATGTAGATGGAAAAATCTATGATACAGTAAGTAAGAGCGACATCACTGGCAACTCATTTACATTCTATGTAGTGCCAAAGAGAAATAAAGATTTAGCAGTAGAAAGAAATTTTGATACCAAGGTATTTATCGTTCTTGCTCCTGACATGAGAAAGGTTCTGTTCAATGTAGGAACTGGAAAACTACCTGGAGATGACTTTAATATCAAGTTCACCCAGGGTGCTGATCGCTCAGGAATTTAAATGAGAATATGTGGTTTAAATAAACTAAAGGATTAAATCATCATGAAGAAGTTTAATAAATATAGAAAATCTGTACAAGGCTTGATGTTGTTGACCTTCGGTCTAACAATGGCAGGATGCTCCGCTCAGGATGATTTCTTCACCGAAACATCGTCAGAGAGCCTCAGCATCAAGCCTAGTGTAACAGAAGCAACTGTATCAAGAGCAGTTGCTTCTGACCAAAAACTACGTGAAGCTGCACTGGACAACCTGTACGTGAAGATTTTCGACAAGGAATATAAGGAGCAAAGTGTCAACAAGAAGTTTGACAGCAACTTGCAAAGCAACCAAAAAGAGGTTCTTGGTCAGGGCAACTGGAAAGTTGACTTGAATCTGCAGGAGAACAAGGATTACTTCGTGTACTCTATTGCCAATGCAAAGGAGGACTTACAACAGGTAAACTCATTGACCGACCTGGAAAAAAAGGTGCAGACTGATGTAGACATCTGGAAGCCTTACAGCAGCAACAATGCGACCAAGAACTTCCTGATGACAGCCAACTCAGGTTGGACAGTCAGCAAAGAGCCTACCCAAACCATCGACAGTAAGCTGACAAGAGCTGCAGCCAAGATCGTTGTAAAACTCAAGATTAATATTGATGGCTACGAGGTGGTAGGTACACCTACCTGGCAGTTGCTGAACTATAACACCCAGACTACCCTCTTCGGCGTAAATACAGCTAAGAGCATAGCTAGTATGAGCGAAACTGAGACGAATGAGGTAATGGCGAAGACTACTGATGGCTATCAGTTGGTTACCTACAGCTACGCAACATTATGGGATAATAATGCAAGTGCACCTCAGGCAAAGATCAAGGTAATGCTGAAGAAGGGTGAAGAAAAACCTGTGGATTACTATTACAGTATTCCAGTTCGCGACCCTAAGGCAACCAAGGCATTGGATCGTAACAACGTCTATACAGCCAATGCCACCGTAACAAGTCTGGGCAGCAGTTCTGACATTACTTATGGTGATGCTATGAATCTGGTATATGATGTACAGAAGTGGACCCAGGGCGAAGAGACAACAATCAATGCTGGAGATCAGAAGTACTTGTTGGTTTCTCCTACCTTTATGATCATGAAGAACCAGCGATTTGATGATTCTACCATCAAGTTCTATGGTTCAGGTGAATGTAAGGTGGAAACCGTGGATATTTACTATTATGACAAAAATGGTAAGAAACAACCATGCTCTGGCAGTCAATACTTCAATGCTTCTGCACAATATGCAGATGGTCATGGTGAGTTAAAGGACAAGGGAACTATTGTTATTGGTGCAAAAAATTCAACAACCGCCAATGACTTCGTGCCATTGTCTGTTAAATATATCAAGATAAAGGTTACTTGCGATGGTCTGGAAGAGAATGTAACAATCAAACAGTATCCTTTGGAGTATATCCAGGGTATAGCTGGCTGGTATTCAACAAAAGACGGTTGGATAGACTGGCAAACAGATCAAGAGTGGCACAACCCCAAAAAGACCTCTGCTGATGATAATTTCTATGCAAAAGTAAAAGAACCAGGAGATACGAAAATTTACGAATACTACGATGAAAGAAAGCATTGGCTTTCTGGAGATTATAAAGCTACAAAGGGTGATGAAACAGGAAAGTACAATAATCGGATGTATGTCGTACAGATTACAAACATCCCTCAAGATAGCAAATACAAAATAGGACACGTTACAAACATTGATCCAAAGACGAAATTATCTTCTGAAGATGTTGTTTCTCCAGCCTTTATGTTGGCATCCCAATTAGGAACAGTATCTAGATTCTCTAAAAAAAATGACGGAGTTAATGCTTCAAATCATTGCGACAAATACGTAGAGGTGAGTATGGATGGTAAAAAATATACCGACTGGCGATTACCAACAGCATCGGAAATTGGCGTTATCACAAAATATCAATATGATAAGAATCAAAAGGTGATTGTCGAAGTATTAGCTGGAAGATCCTACTGGGCCTTAAATGGCAAACAGGTTGAAGCAAACACAAAAGATTCTTATACCGGATATGTTCGTTGCGTTCGCGACCTCTCACCAGAAGAGGTAAAAGAGCTGGAAAACAAGAAAGAATAACAATTAAAGAAGGTACAAAATGAAAAAGTTAAAACTATATATCGGAATGTTGGTAGGACTGTTAGCAACCATGCTAACAGCCTGCACAAGCGATTTGTCTGAAGAGACGGTGCCTTCTAACAGCAAGGGTGAGATGACGCTCAGCTTCAAGGTATCTACTCCTGACTACAAAATCGGAACAAGATCTGAGGGCTACAACAACGAGGGATTCGGAAGCTCTGATGTGCAGATATTCTGCTTCGATGCCAATGGTTACTTCCTGGGTATGGGCACGGATCTGAATGTGGAAGCTACTAGCAAGGAGGAAATTGGCAACGGTACAGCTAACACCAATAACAAAAAGATTAGTGTGAAGATGCCTAATGCCACAGCCCGACTCCACATCATTGCCAATGCCAATATCAATACAGCAAAGGCAGCCAACGAGTGGATCGGTTTGCATGAGAACAAGCTGATTACTACGTTTGAATCAAAGGCTACCGAAGACCAGGCTCTGAAAACCAAGTATTGGGGATATTGTAGCGGTTCTACAACAGCAGAAATGAAGGAAAAGCTTACCAATAGCAGCAATGTGATTCATCTGATCAGAGATCGTGCTAAGATCACAGCAGACTGGGAAACTTCAACCAATATCAAGAGTGTAGAAATCTCCATCGGTGAAGGAATGTTATATGCAACAATGGCTGCATTCGACCGTAACAAACTGGAATTTCCAAACACAACTGCTACTAAGGAGTGGGAATGGAATATTACCGACATTACCCTGCCTAAGTCAGAAGACAGATACAAAGGTTCTGCAAGTCAGATGGGGACTGTGCAATATTGCTTTGAGGATGAAAACTCAAGTAAGAATCCTGTAAGATGTATTCTGAAAGTGACATTCAACAACAACACCGTAAAATGGTACAAGGTTTATCTTCAGAATGAGGATCAGCAATTCTATAAGGTCAAGAGAAATTATACCTATGCGATTCATATCAAGAAACTGAATCCAAAGTTAGGGTATCCTGGCTACGACAATGCCTTTAACGGCTATGCAGCTAACAACCCTTGGATTCAGGTAGAGCAGATTGTACCAAAAATATCAGATGGAACTTATACATTGGAAATTCCTAATGGTACAAACGTGATGTTGAATGAAGGCGCTACAGAAAGTCAGGAAATCGACTTCAATTACGTAGGTGGTGATTTGAACAAAACAGATCGTTTCGATGTAAACTGGGTTACGAATAATGAATTAGGTGAGAAAGACCTCACCATTACCTATGCAGACGGTAAGGGTAAGATTGGCTTTACAAGAGATGTCATTACCGATCAGCTAAAATCTGGCGAAATCCGAATACTCGACAAGGTGAGTGGTATGAGTAGAACCATCAAGATATACAGTATCAAGAAGTTCGACTTCGGTTTCAACTTCAAAGGTATGTCTGGAAGGAAAAAAGATAATACGGGTACTCTTACCTATACGATTCCGAAGAACTATCCTTCTGAGCTTCTGCCAGTAGAAATCAGAATAGCTTCTAACACCATCAACCCTGAGGGTTGCGATGTGGAGGTAGGTTCTACAGAAGAAATCGCAGAAGGCAAGGATTGGAACTGCTGGTTCTTAAAGAAGTTTGACTCTGCTGAAAATCTCGGAGTAAAGCAGGCAATTACTCTCAAGAACATCAGAGACAATAACAGTGGTGCCAAGGGTAGCTTCTACGTAAAAGCAAAATATGGTGGTGGTTTACAAAAATTTGAAATCACCTACAAATAAAGAATTGGCAAAAATATTTAAGTTTATAAAATATATATCAGTAAGAGGGAAGGAAGTTGGGAAAACTTCCTCCCCTTAATTAGTATAGAACATTATTATCATTTACTATTATACAAAGAATGCGAAAACAAGACTAGACTGGTCGTTGGAATTTTAGTTGCCGAGGTGATCTCGCCCTCTAAGATTCCACGACTTTTTTTTGTGCCTCAAAATCAGTCTGGAATACATCTGCGTAAGCATTGTTACAGGTATAGATATATTGCTGTCCGGTAAAACTTAAACGAGCATAATAACCGTAGTCCTGGAAGAGATGTTTTGCATCCTTAAATGCATTCACCTGTACTATTAAGGATAATAATCTTTATCATTAGAGGAAATCTCCGTTCAGCAGTACTGAACGGAGATTTCTATTAGGGTTAGTAACAATTATCCTTAGAGACGGGAACCATTATGATGAATGGTGAATAAGAAATCACTTAGGTATAGTGGCTGTTGCAATAAGGAGTGATAACAATCTTTATAAGAAAACGGTAGAAGTTTTCCATGAAAAGTTTTGGAAATTAGGAGATAAAGTATTATCTTTGCCATCAGATTCAAAAACGAATAATCAAACTGAGTTATGATAGTAAGACCAAAGCGCATTTATCGCAAGCGCATACCATACGGCATGCAGAATTTTGAGGATGTCATCAAAGAGGATTGTTACTATGTGGACAAGACTCCTTTCATCGAGCAGATAGAAGAATCCAACAAGTATTTCTTCTTCATTCGCCCTCGCCGTTTCGGCAAGACACTTACCCTCTCCATGCTTGAGAATTACTATGACATCAACAAGAAAGACAAGTTTGAGGAAATCTTTGGCAAGCTTTACATCGGGCAGAATCCTACACCAGAGCATAATACATATCTCATCATCCACCTCAATTTTGCCGAGGTGGCAGCAGGATTGGATGATTATAAGGATGGACTGGACAACCATTGTAGCCTTGTGTTCAATTTCTTTTGTGACATCTATGCACATATTCTTCCTGCTGATACCAAGGAAGGATTGCAACTGGAGCCTGATGCGGTATCCAAGTTGAGGTTTCTTTGCCAGAAATGCCAGGAGGTGGGGAAGAAGATTTATCTCTTCATCGATGAGTACGACAACTTCACCAACATGATTCTCGCCCATGAGGAGCATCTCGTGAGGTATCGCAACCAGACCCACGGAGAGGGATACTTGCGCCAGTTCTTCAACACCATCAAGGGTGCGGCTGGCAATACCCTGGGCAGAGTGTTCGTCACGGGAGTAAGCCCTGTAACCATGGATGACCTGACCAGCGGATTCAACATCGGAACCAACTACTCCCTAAGCCCAAAATTCAATGAGATGACGGGCTTCACGGAAGAAGAAGTGAGAGAGATGCTGGATTATTACAGCAGCGTCCTGCCGTTCAATCACACCACCGATGAGCTGATCAAGGTGATGAAGCCTTGGTACGACAACTATTGCTTTGCCGTCAAGAGCTATGGCAAGACCACGATGTACAACTCCGTGATGGTGCTCAATTTCATTAGCAACTATATAGATAATGAGTACGACATCCCCGACTCCATGGTAGAGACCAACATCCGCATCGACTATGACAAGATGCGAATGCTCATCCGACACGACAAGGAGTTCGCCCACGACGCCAGCATCATCCAGCAGTTGGTGACCCAGGGATTCGTGATAGGCACGCTCAACGAGAACTTCCCTGCCGAGCGAATCAACGACCCAGACAACTTCCTCAGCCTGCTGTTCTATTTCGGCATGGTGACGATAGACGGAACTTATGATGGTGAGACCAAGTTCATCATCCCGAATGAGGTGGTGCGTGACCAGATGTACACCTACCTGCTCGACACCTACAAGGAGAACGACTTGGTATATGATAGATATAGCAAGGGTAAACTGGAGAGCAAACTGGCTTATCATGGAGAATACAAGCCATACTTTGAATATATCGCCGACTGCCTGAAGAAGTACTCCTCCCAGCGAGACAAGCAGAAGGGAGAGGCTTTCGTGCATGGCTTCACCTTGGCGATGACGAGCCAGAACAAGTTCTATCGCCCTATCTCTGAGCTGGACAATGACGGCGGCTATGCCGACATCTTCCTCTCTCCGCTCTGTGACATCTACAAGGACATGGTAGATTCATATATCATCGAGTTGAAATATTGCAAGAGCCAAACCACAGATGAGCAAGTGAAAAAGCTCTTCGAGGAGGCTTCAGCTCAAATCTCTCGCTATGCGGACAGTGATATGGTCAGAGAGGCAGTAAAGACTACAAAGCTCCACAAGCTGGTGGTTATCTACCGCGGAGCGGAAATGGTGGCTTGCGAGGAGATATAAAACTATTTCAACCATACAGGTCGAAAATATTTGAGAGAGATAAAAAGGAAAAGGTGTATCCCTTTGCCCATTGTGTTGAACAATAAGGATACACCTTTTATAAAATTGATATGCGTTTGTTCTAATAGGCATTAAAGTACCTTTTATTTGATGAGTCTATATGAGCTTAATCATTTCCATTACAGCTTCTGCATTTGACTTAATATAAATGTTATGGAACTTGGTGTCAGCTCGTTCTCCATGCATTAAGTAAACATAGTATACTTGGTAATTATACTTGTTAGCTAATTTTTCGACGACATCTATTGTTTGGCCTTTCGATCTACATGCAGTGATTACAAAGTCACAGTTCATTTGTAGAATTTCATCTAAAGGCTCTTCGTTAGCTCCTGGATCTCCCCAGGAAGAAAAACCGATATTGCCAAATTCTGGATGTTGGTAAGTTCCATTAAAATCACCTTCTTCGTCGGGATAATTACCTGTTATAGATTTATAGACTTCTCTAATAGATGAAGTCTTTCCTGAGTTTTGTCGCCCTATAAGGCAAATAATGGTTTTCATTTCTATCTCCTATTTTTAAATTTATAATATTTGCTGCAAAGATACGCTTTTCTTCTGAAAGATGCAAGGAATTATTGAAAAATGTTTGAGGATGAGATTATAAAAGACAAGTCGCTTCCTTGTCTGACCAGTGATGGGGCGGCAAGGATGCAACTTTGACTTTAAAGGTTGGGTTTATCTTTTCCCTAGTATATAAGAATGGAATTATTGATAATACTAGGCGTTTTAACTCCTTTTTAGGGGGCTACGTCTGGTAGCCTTTTGAGATATTCAAAATTGCACCATATAAGGTAATGGATTTTCTTAACTCTGTTAGGTATAACTAGTATCAACACTATACATAACAGCAGCAAAAGTCCTTTCAATATACAGATGAATTCAGGATAAGGCATATATGGATATAAGCTTTTGGGCAAAATAAGAAATAATGAAATCGGTATAATCATACTTTGCATAAATGCGACTTGTCCTTCAATAATTGAAACGTCATTACTGTATCCATTCTTGCTTGCGTAATAATAGGCTTCGTAATATAGATTTAAAATTTCGTAATTTTCTTTACTTGGAGCTACCGATGGATCTATTCCCTTAAAACTAAAATATAAGAGAAAGCTAAATGCTGCCAACGAAAGCAATTCCAGAATATAGATGTAAACGTTTTCGACCTTAATGCTGCTAGCTTGTAAAAAGCAAGCAACAACAATAGCTGCTAGCAAATAAATGCAAGGAATGGTAACATGTAACTGCTTCGTGTAAGAATATTCTTTTTGAGGAAGGTATTTATAGTCTTTTATCTCTTTTTTTGTATTCCGTAAAGTCTCAGCTAAAAAGTCATAGCTATTTCTTGTCTTATTCCATATTCGTGATGTTAGTAAATGGTTTATAATGCCGATAAGGTAAGCAGCAATAAGCCAAATTGCCCAGATTATAGAATTGTCAACTTCAAAAGTATTTGGCATCCATGACAATTTACACATAGATAATCCCCATAAAAGGATAATGAATCCTGGTACAATCATCGCCAAGATGTCATATAAAGAAAGTTTCGATAGAAAATTCATGGCTTATGGATTTGTAATTATCTAAAAAAGTGTATCTTAAAAGTCCCCTAGATGGACAAGAAAGATACACCTTTGGCTGTTTTTATATTTTTGTATTAGCGACTACCACCAGCCCACCATACATTCTCTGTAAAGATATACATACCAGCATCATTGCCTGAGCCGAATGCCTCTTTCACGTTAGGGTTAGAGAGAACATCGCTTGAGCCGTAAGGCAAGCGGAGTGGCAAACGGTTGCCAATTGAAGAATTATTCTTTGGGTTGGTCAAAGCTACTGGATAGCTGCCATCCACGTATTTGCAACGACGTATATCGTTGAATGTCTCCAACTGTTCATCACGAGTCTGTGCGATATACTTCTGTACCAAGATTTCGCTCAATGGGTTTGCTGCGAACTTTGTAGCTGTCACACCAGAGAGGTATGCTGCAACTTCATCGTTAGAGAATGTTTCTCCGCATGATGTCGCATAGTCTTCCAAAGAAGCCTTTACTGCAGTTTCAAAGTCTGCTTTTGCATCTTGTCCAAGACGGGTCTTAACCTCTGCTCGGATAAAGTACAATTCTGACTTGCTGAACATATGGCTGCCTTGCTTGTTCTTAAATCCATAATCCAACCATGCAGGTACGTTCAATTCCTCAATACTTTGAGCTTGTTCCTCATTGCCAGGTTCTCCGATGGTATTGGTTCCAAACTCATTATTATTGTAAAGTGGCTCACGAGGGTCATTTCTTTCTATCAGCAAGTCTTCAACGGTCTTTGAAGAAGCAATATACTCACGGCTAGCCCAGTAAGCAGACCAAGAGTTTGTCTGACCAGCTCCATAACCTGTAAACACATCTAAGAGAGCACCATCAAAACCATCAGCAATTGCTGCATCTGTCTCTGACAAAACCTGTGTATACAAAGTATTTTTATCATCTACACGACCTGCTTTATGCAAAAGATAGCGAGCCTTCAAAGCATGGGCCAAACCTCTCCACTTGCTGCAGTTACCATTGAAAAGTAGATCTTGGCTACCTGCATTTTTCATCTTTCCATCGATAGCCTTGCCTAAGTTCACAATGGCGGCATCAAGCAAGTTATTGATGTTTTCATAAATACTCTCTTGTGAATCGACTTTAGGTGCAGATGCCTTAAAAGCCTCAGAACAAGGAATGTTACCAAACATATCTGTCATAATGCCCCAGTCGTATGCTGCCAAAATTTGTGCCATACCTAAGATATCTGCTTGGCCAGCATTTGCACCACTTTCACACTTGGTAATCATCTGCTGAATGTTATTCAAGGAAAGATATGTTCCATCCCACTCATTGTTGAATGTGGCACTTGCTGCAGTTTCATTAGCATTTCTCAGCTCTGCATTTTTTAATTGATTATTACCACATCCGAATAACTGTTCTGTATACGAAGATACATACCATGCAAAGCTACCACCATTTGTCGTAAATACGCTTGATACGATAGCATCTGTCAACTGGAATTTTGCATCAACAAATTCAGCACTCGGATGCCCGTTATCTTTGTTGATTCTGTCCATTGTGTCCTCAGAGCATGAAACAGTTGTCATTGCTACTGCTGAGATAGCTAGAATGCCTAATATATTTTTAAATTTCATCATTGTTTTATCTTTTTGTTGTTTGATACTTTAATGATTCCGAGGGTGACTCTCTGATTAGAATGTAATCTTGAAACCACCACCGAAGCTTGAAGTATTAGGTATAGAGAAGCGCTCGAAGCAACCACTCATGTTACCATTACCCTGAGAAGATTCAGGATCAAGATCCTTCATCTTAGACCAAAGGAGCAAGTTGCGAGCGAAACCATATACAGAAATGTCGATGCCTGCAAACTTAGGAAGCTGATAGCTCAAGGTTACATCACGTAGCTTTACGTAACTACGGTCGTAGATACCTGATTCTGTTACTTCATGATATGCATACCAGTATGACTGCTTGCTCACCTCAATTTTATTAGGCTGACCTGTAGCTTCGTCAATACCATCTACAATCATTGTACCCTCATGATATGGTAAAGATTCCTTTGTTACACCAAACATGTTCATTATCATAATGGTACCATTGTACATTTTGCCACCCTTCTGCCAATCTAATGTTGCAGACAAAGACAGACGCTTCCAACGAGCCTTCAAATTGAAGCCCATATTGAAGTCTGGAGTACACTCGCCCAAGTTCTGACTATCAGATGTACCTTGTGGAAGACCATCCTTAAGTAATAAACGACCTTGTTCGTCACGCTTGAAAGCAATACCATAGATGTTTGGATAAGTATAACCTGCCTGAGCACGAACCTGCGGCTCAACGAAACCACCAAGGAAGATGCTTTCTACACCTTCAGCCAAAGATTTAACCTTATTCTGTAAGTGTGTGTAGCTGATACCTAAATCCAAATCCCAATCCTTACTCTGAAGAATGCTTGCATTTATGGCTAACTCGTGTGACCATGTAGTCATCTCACCAGCATTGGTACAAAGATATTGGTAACCTGTTGAACCTGCTGTTGGTACATTAAAAATTTGATCTTTAATATCCTGGTAGCTGGCTGTATACTCCAAGCGGATGCGGTTGTCGAAGAAGTTCAAGTCTGCACCGAACTCCCAGTTCATTGTGTTCTGTGGCTTCAAATTTGGGTCATACTTTACATAATATGGGGTATATGATCCCTGACCTGCTAAAGGATAACTAACAGGGGTGAAGCCATACATACCACTACCATATGTTGGTACATAGTAGTAGTTAGCATAGTAGTGACCTGCCTGACCTACTTGTGCAAATGATGCACGAAGCTTACCGTATGAAAGGATGTGATTACCCTTCAAAGCAGGAAGCTCTGTGAAAATCCAGCCGAGTGATACAGATGGGTAGAAGAAACTACGATTGCCACGTGGCATAGTAGAAATGATATCATTACGGCCTGTTACAGTCAAATAGAGCTGATTAGCATAGCTCAAAGACAACTGACCAAAGAAACCTACTGTGCGCTCCTCTGATTTGTACTCAGAGTTATATGTCATTTTGCTTACATTTGATATAGTTGGCTGTCCGTAGAAAAGGAAATTATCACCAGCATAGTCCCAAGTTCTAGCATTCTCATGATTGAACTCTGAGCCCAATAAGAATCCTAAATCCCACTTTTGAGCTGCATCTAACTTTGCTGTGAAATTGGCAGTAAAGAGGTTGTTGAAAACATTTCGCTGTACGCCGTAATTCTCTATGCTACCACCTGTCTTGTTGCCAGAAACCAAAGTACCATACTCATTGATATCATCATTAGTCGTTGTATATACATCAAGACCTGCTTGCTCGCGGAATACAAGGTTGAAACGCTCTTTGTCCCAATTGAAATTAGGACGGAACTCAACGTATGCATTACCAAAAACACGATTTGTTGCCTGACGATATTCACTATTAGCTGCCCACCAGTAAGGGTTCTGGAATACACCTGAACGATAAAGAATCTGGTCAGATGGAGAGTTTGGCTTGTGGTAAGGAGTACCCTTTAGATTAAACTCAGCAGGTGCACCATACAAGTAACTCATAAAACTATCGTTCGCACCAGGGGCAGATGTAATTTTTGTAGAACTATAGTTTGCAGAGAAACCAGTCTTCCACTGCTTGTTGATTTCAAAGTCGACAGCACCACGAGCTGTGGTACGCATCATACCAGTAGAAGGAATGATACCCTTCTGGTAAGTGTCACCAATACCAAAAGAGTAAGCCAAGTTGCCATTCTTCTGAGAAATACCAAAGTTGGAATTCTGTGTGAAACCTGTATTGAAGAAATCACCTACGTTGTCGTATGTCTGAGGCGTAGTCCAACCATCAAGGCCTGCTGCAGCGTATTTAGGGTTGTAGTACATACCCTCATGCTTACCATATTGTTGGGTATAAACATTGTCAGTGTTACCTCCATAAGTTGCATCATTAGCTAAGTCAGTAATCTTTGGACCCCAACTCATGGATGAATTAGGATTATATGCACCTGTAGAGCCACCCTTTCCCGTATTGCCTTGAGCATATACTGTCTGACGTTCGAACTTCTTGCTGACAGTCTGAGCACTCAAGTCGGTAGAGAATGTAATAACAGGGCGCCCTGCATTGGCCTTGCCACGCTTAGTTGTGATGATAATTACACCATTAGAAGCACGGATACCATAGAGAGCTGAAGCTGCCTGACCCTTCAATACGTCGATGCTCTCGATGTCGTCTGGGTTGATATCGATAGAGCGGTTAGCTTTGTCTGCACCTGTTACTGACTGACCAGTACTGAAGTCCGCAGAAGAAGCGATAGGCATACCATCTACAACATAAAGAGGAGTGTTGTCGCCAGAGAATGAACGGGCACCACGAATTACAATCTGAGCAGATGCACCAGGAGCACCAGAAGACTGACGAATGTCAACACCAGTCAACTTACCCTGCATAGCGCTAGCCAAAGAGCTAGTACCAGCAATGTTCAGATCTTCAGAACCTAATTTCTGTGATGCATAACCGAGGGCTTTCTTGTCTCGGGAGATACCCATTGCGGTAACCACAACCTCGTCAAGAGTCTTGTTGTCCGCTTCCAATACAATCTTCATCTTTTGTCCAGCCTTTACAGTCTGAGGCAACATGCCGAGGTATGTTACTTCCAACTTTGCACCAGCTGGAACATTCAATGAGAAGTTACCATCAACATCGGTAACTGTACCGGTATTGGTACCTGCTACTTTGATAGATGCACCAATGACTGGTTCACCATCCTCTGCAGAGGTTACTTTACCGGAAGCTTGAGTTTGCGCCAACGCCATTCCTAAACTAAGGAAGAGGCAGGCAATAAACGTCATGAGTCTTTTTTCCATAAATCTCTCTCGTTTAATTAATTAATAAATATATAATGTTTTATATTTCTTTCTCACTACATATCCTCCCAACTTTTATTGAGCGTGGGGACTCATTTCTTGTCTCCAACTCTTATCCCGAACTGGTGGGGGTGGGTATGTTGGCATACCTTATTATATATAAGGAAGTATCTCAAACTTCACTAAATTTTAATAATATTTTTAATCGGCTGCAAAAATAAGCATTTTTTAGGAAATCACCAAACTTTTTTCTAGAAAAGTTGCACTTTGCTCGACATTTTATTATAAATATGCGGTTTTTATATACTTTTGCTTATGAAAAACAAGCGAAAGCGGCAGTTTTGTCAAAAACTGCCGCTTTCGCTGAAATACTAACTTTCTGCCTTTAATTCTTTGTCTAGCACAAAGAGCATATAGAGGGGGATGTTGATGGTTTTTGAACTGTTGTTTCTCTCGTATGGCAAGAGACTGGTGCGAACCGACTTGTCTTGCACCTTCCAGTATGAGCGGCTTCCTTCCGTGATTGTCTTTCCATTTTAACAATTGGGATATAAGTAGTCTTTCCATACGCTAAAAATTATGTTTTGGCAAAGATGCTAATAAACAGTGAATTACGCAAGGAAAATCACATTTTCCTAAGGACTTTTAAGTATATTTATCACATTTTCCTAAGGACTTTTCTGTTAAATCATCACATTTTCCTAAGGAGTTTTGACTGGAAATCTCACATTTTCCTAAGGACTTTTGACAGGAAATTCCACATTTTTCAAAACAAGTCGTCTCCTGTTACCTGTCTGTTGATCTTTCTTGCATACATATTATTATACAGTCCATGAGGGGTGATAAAAGTTGGTATGAGCGTCTTGGTGGTCTTCGTCACTTTCTTGAAAACCTTCAGGCGGTGTGCCAGATGGGCATCGTATGCCTTGCTGATTTCATATTCCCCATTGCAATATTTCATCTCGCAGATAGAGATGGATTTATCTGAGCGGTCTATCAGCAGGTCAATCTGTGTTCCACGTTTCAGGTCTTCGTCTGCCTCCTCGTCTGCCATAACTTTGGCAGTAGGTCGGTAAGACCATGAACAAGGGGTATTGATGCAGCCATCTATGCCCAAAGCTCTGATAATTTCGTTGATGTGGTGAAGGCATACGATTTCAAAGGCATGACCGCACCATGATTCATACTCTGCAGTGGTTTGCATCTTGACCCAATAGTTGTCGAGGAATGCCCCCTTATTATGCATGAATTTGAAATAAAACAGGCAGAAAGGATCTATGAGCTGATACATCATATCTTTCTTCGACTTGCCGAAAGGAGTATAACTGCGGATGAAATCACATTGCTCAAGTTCTTTGAGTATCTGGCTGAACCTTCCGTTGTTTGCCAGTCCCGTGGCGTCCAGCAGGTCTTGTCGGGTCATTCCTTTGCCTTTGCTTTTCAGGGCTGTAACTATGGCAAGATGGTTGTCGGCTTTCTTGAAGAGCGAACTGAACAGACGGTCAAACTCTTCGGTGAGTTCGCCGCCACGGGTGAAGCAAAGCTGCTGGATATTCTGTGCCACACTTTTGTTGTTTTCGAAAAGAGAAAGGTAATAAGCTACACCGCCCATTGCCATATAGCACTCAATGATTTCCGGGCGCTCATAATAAAAACCCTGTGCTTTGAAATACTCTTCTACTTCATGCAGCTTGAAGGGAGAGAGCAGAATGTTGTGAGTAATGCGATTATGGAGCCCTCCCCGTGAATTGATAACCTGGTTGAGCATCCAGGTGGTAGCACTTCCACAGGCTATCAGTTTGATGTCGCTGCGGTATGATGCCCAGTCGTTCCAGAAATGTTCCAGTGCACTGATGAAGTGGGAGGCATACGTGTCGAACCAGGGAAGTTCATCGAAGAAGATGATTTTTGTTCCTTCTGGCATTTTTTCCAATGCTTTCTGCAGAAGCCGGAATGCTTCCGGCCAATTAGAAGCATCAGTTTCTATGCCTAACTGGTCGTTGAGTGCGAAGCTGAAACTCGCAAGTTGCTCCTTGGTTGTAACATTGTCTTTGCCTGTAATGCGGAATGTAAATCTGTTTTCGAACAGTTCTTTTACAAGAAAAGTCTTGCCTACACGGCGTCTGCCATAGATGGCTATAAATTCTGATTTGCGGCTTGAAATATATTTTTCAAGCTTTCCAATCTCTTGTTCTCTGCCTATAATATTCTCCTTCATATCTATCTCATATTAGTGAAACCTGTCGCAAAGTTACAAAAAATATGAGATTACGACAACTTTTAAACAAGAAATCTGTCGTAATCTCGGTAAAAAAGTGAGATTACGACAGATTTTCATGAATTTTCTCTTTGATTACTTGTCTACGGTAGAAGAAACATTGTTCTTCTCATAGAAAGCTTTGTATTCTTCACCACCATACTTCAGACCGAGATCTTCGCCGGCGATACCATCGCAGAAGCCCTTGTAAGCCCACTTGCGCTTGTAGTCCTTGTCGAAGAGGTTAGGTACCTGACCCTTGAGCCAGTATTCGTGTTCAGCCTCGTTGTCTGACAGACTCCAGATGGTGATACCGCTCTGCTGAGCCTCTGGCACATTTGCCTTGTAGCTCTCCACAATCATGCGGTTGGTATCCTCAGGGATAGGAGTGAAGGTGAATTCGCATTTTACCCAGTCGGTACCTACGTTGAAGGTATTCCTTTTTGTTTCATATTATAATAAAGGTACTATAAGAAAACAAAAGAAGGGAATATGAAACAATATATCCCCTTCTTTTGTTAATTAAGTGTATTTCGACATCTATTCTTTATATTTTAGTATATTTGTCGAAAATATGTTATTTTATCATTATAGCTTCTCTTATTCTGTATAGCTTGGGTTCTGATAAGCAGCCTTTTCCTCTGCTGACATTTGGAGAGCATCAATCTGTCCTTGTGGAATAGGGCGGAGATACTTCTCTGGAGTGATGAGCACACGTTCCCAAGTCTTAGGAGTATGATTGCCTGCTGTAAGACCGCAGATGGTATAGGTTCCTGCAATCTGCTTCCATGTCTGGGTGCGGACGAGATCCCACCAACGGTAACCTTCACCGAAGAACTCGCGTGAACGCTCTGCCAGAATATACTCGATGGTAATATTCTGAGGTGTAGCATCCTTCATCTGCTGACTGTAGTTTGCCACCTTCTCGCGCTGACGGTTGTTGTCGTATGTCCAGACACCTGCACGACCACGAATCTCATTGATTAGGTTGCGAGCAGTCCAGTTCCCAGTTGTCGTTGCACCCTTTACTGCAGCCTCGGCAGCGATGAAGTAGAGTTCAGAGAACTTCAATACTGGGTATGGACGTGGGCTGTCACCATTAGGCTTACCCAATGTGTTGCCATTGTCTGAACGGTAGATACCATTCTTCCAGTTGTTCAACCATGCATAGCGGCTGATACCACTTGCTGCAATCACCCAGTCGGCACGACCTGGGAGCACACCTGCGCCTACATTGCTGTAGCCAGCAGTCTTGGTACCATCACCAGCTGCATTCTTTACACCTTCCTGTGGATAAACGATGCCTGCAGCTTCACTGTCATCGATGAAGGTAAGGATAGAATCCTGTGCATTTACAGGCAGGTTGTTGGCATTATATGCTGTTCCGGAAATAGCACCAGACTTATCCCAGTTGCTGCGGAACTGATAAGCAAATGTTCCGTCGAAACGAGAGTCCATCTTCTTCTCAGCGAAGGTCTTGGTCATGACCTCGATAGGAGTAGCCATCTGCTTCCAAGGACGGTCCTTTCCCTGAACGGCTTCACGCTGTACAGAACGGAATGCATCCCATGTTGTTGCATTTTTGGATGTCTCCAGGAAGGTATAGTCCCAACGGCACATCCAACGCGCAAAGTTGCCAGGCGCATTACCATTTGCCCAATCGAAGTTGGTACCACCATCATAGTAGTTGTTAGACTCGTTGTGGTCTGCATAAAGCAAAATCTCGTTGTTGCGGTCGTTTGTACCCACGTTAACCATATAGAATGATTTCTGCAAACCAAATCCTGCAGGATTGTTGATGGCTTCTACTGCGATATTGTATGCCTGCTGGAAGTACCATGCAGCATCATGTCCGTCTGGATCCTGACGGTCGCAGGTAGGATAGGTTGGAATGTTGTTTGGATTCTGCAACCACCATCCATATGTCAGATAAGCCTTAGCCAGTACCAGACGAGCTGCAGTCTTGGTGACTCCACCTGTTACTCGACCTGCATCTGGAAGCTGCTCGATGGCTGTCTTCAAGTCAGGAAATACCGCCTTGGTATAAACTTCTGGTACTGTGTTACGGTAAGAAGTACGGGTGGCATTGATGTTGAACTTCAACTCACCGGCACCTAAATTCAATGGAACACCACCGAAGGTCTGAACCAACTCGAAGTAGTCGAATGCACGGAAGAAGCGAGCTTCTGACAAAAGACTTTCAGCAATGCCTGCAGCAGAACCATTCTCAATCACACCACTTGCTGTATTGATATCAGAGAATGCTACGTTCCACAAAACGTCTGCACGACAGTTGCTTGGATTCAGAATCTGCTCTGTCATATCGATAGGATAATCGTTTCCGTTACCACCATGTCCGTAGGTATACTCATCGGTGCCTTCCTCTGTAGCTATGAGCCAATAACCATTGCCCCAATAATAGCGAAGGTTGGCATAGAGTGATGTGATACCTGCCTGTACACCTTTTTCTGTCTTAAAATATTCAGGGGTATATCCCTGACGGTCGGTTTCTTCGAGCACACTAGAGCAACCTGTAAAAGCAAGGCCAGATGCAAGAAGTCCTGCTGCTAATATATAACTGCGAATTTTCATTGTTGTCAATTTTTAGAAGGTTATGTTTAATCCGAGCAACCAGTTGCGGGTAGAAGGAGTGTTGAAACCTACTACGAGCAAGTTTGACTTGTAGAATGAGGTTACAGCCTGATTCTCGTTACCGTATGAGTTGGTCTCTGGATCCATGCCTGATTCGTCATGATATGGAGAGAAGAGAACAAACGGATTCTGTACGGTTGCATAAACGCGAGCCTTGCTGATTCCACACTTCTTGAGCCATGACTGATTGAAGTTGTAGCCCAATGTGATGGTACGAATCTTGAGATAAGAACCACTGAAGTAACCCAGTGAGTTTCCATACTTAGGGTTGTTACTGCTCTCGATACCACCTGGCTTTGGATAATCATTTGTAGGATTGTCCTCTGTCCAGTAGTTTACATCAATGTTGTTACGACGACCGGTCAGCATATTAAGATAACCCTGTGAACCATAAATGGTGCTAATTAATGTTCCACCATGACGGTATGAAGCTACTACCGAGAAATCCCAGTTCTTGTAAGCTACACGGGTATTGAAACCACCTTCCCAGTCTGGATCTACCTTCATGATCTGACGGTCAGCCTCACCGTATGGACGGGTAGGAGTGCCATCTGCGTTATAGTCACCATTGTATTTAATCTTGATCATACCAGCGTTACCACCAGGTTCTGCAACCTTGCGGATGTCTTCCTCGTCGGTCTGCCAGATACCAATCTTCTCATAGTCGTAGATGACGTTGATTGGTTTGCCAACGAACCACCAGTTACTTTCGTCACGTGTTGCTCCTGAAGCCAATTCTACCAATTCGTTCTTATTGGTATAGAAGTTTACACCGGCATCCCATGTCCATCCATTCTTGTTGTCAATAATGGTTCCGTTTAAAGAAAGCTCGAAACCCTTGTTGCGGGTCTTGCCTACGTTTGCCATATAGCTGTTTACACCGGAAGTTGATGGTAGGTTAACGCTCATCAGCAAGTCTTCTGTATTCTGAACATAGTACTCTGCAGTACCGCTCAAACGACCCCCAAAGAGAGAGAAATCGATACCATAGTTCCAAGTCTTGGAATATTCCCAGCCAAGTTCTGAGTTAGGAAGAGAAGAAACATACATACCTATCGCATAACCATTAGGGTCGCTACCGAAGTTGTAGGCACGTGTGCTCAAAGCACCGAGGGTAGAATATGGGTTTACTGACTGGTTAGAGGTCTCGCCATAACCAACACGGAGTTTCAGGCTTTCCAACCAGCTGATATCCTTCAAGAAGTTTTCACGAGAGATGTTCCAACCGAGAGATACGGCAGGATAAGTATGCCACTGGTGTCCCTTTGCCAGACGGGAAGAACCATCTGAACGGAAGGCTACGCTTGCCATATACTTGTTGTCGTAGTTGTACATCACACGTCCCATGACAGACTCAAGACCACTCTTGTAATATGCCTGATTTGCAGGATCTACTGTTACCGTTTTTGCATAACCGATGTTATAGAACTGGAACTTGTCGTTAGGAATATCGAGTCCATACATATAGGTCTGGCGATAGTTGGTCTGCTCAGCAGAGTAAAGTGCTACCGCATTGATTGTATGTTTGCCCCATGTCTTGTCGTATGTCAGCATGTTCTCGATAGCCCAGTTGGTTGTGCGCTGATAGCGGGAAGTGGCATGAGAGTCTGCATTATCCTTGTCAGAGAATACACCCTGACCTACATAGTTTCCATATTCGCAGGAACGATAGTTCAAACCGAGATTGATGCGATATTTCAATCCGTCTACGTGAGGAATCTTCACTTCGCCATAGAAGTTGTTATAGGTACCGTATGCCTTGGTCTGATCTTTGTGGCTGTCACCAAGACTCTCGATGGTATTCTTGGTATAAACCCACTGATCATCACTAGACATGCGGATGCGTGTCTTCAATGAGCCATCCTCATTATATGGGTTAGCGATAGGAGTTGCACTCAGTGTGTTGTAGAGACCGAGGTCGCTATTGTTGGTGATACTGTAGTTGCTGTTGGTGCTGAAACCAATCTTCACGTATTTACCTATCTCCTGATCGATGGCTGCATGCATAGCATAACGGTTGAAGTTCTGTGTTGGGATAACAGCTTCATCACGATAGTATGAGAGTCCGAAGTTATAGCTTCCCTTGGAAGAGCCGCCAGATACACCGATGTCATGGTTAGTTGTGATACCAGTCTTGAACAATTCGTCCTGCCAATCCATATCCACAGCACCATCTTCGCCCCAATACTTCTCATCAGGACCATTCTGGAACTTGTTGGCATACTGACGGAGTTTGGTGAACTGTTCTGCGTTCATCATCGGATAACGGTGGAAGAGAGTCTTGGCACCGATGTAACCATTATAAGTTACAGTAGGGCGCTGCTCCTGATAACCTTTATAAGTAGTGATGATGATGACACCATTGGCACCACGAGAACCATAGATAGCGGTAGCAGAGGCATCTTTCAAGATATCCATGTTCTTGATGTTGTTAGGATCGATGTCGCTGATGCTACCTGCGAATGGAATACCGTCGAGTACGATCAATGGGTCATTGCTGGCTGTCAAGGAACGTGTACCACGGATACGAATCTGCATGGATGCACCTGGCTTTGATGAAGTCTGTGCCATCTGTACACCTGCGATACGGCCCTGGAGGGCGTTGGTGATGTCGGCACCAGGAACCTCACGTACCAATGAACCAGTAACGTTAGCTACAGAACCTGTAACGGCTTCCTTACGCTGGGTACCATAACCGATAACGACAACGTCGTTGAGGCTATGACCTTCTTCCTCCATTGAAATCTTAATGTTTGTCTGATTGCCGACTACGACTTCTTTGGTGTTGTAACCAACATAAGAAATCACGAGCGTAGCGCCAGGCTTCACATTAATAGAGAAATTACCATCAAGGTCGGTTACTACACCGTTACCTGTTCCTTTCTCCTTGATTGTTGCACCAATCAGCGGCCCCATAGAATCGCTGATATTACCTGTAACCTTTTTTGTTTGTTGTACTGAAGTTGCTATCAGAGAATTTGCTTCTCCGTTGCTAGCTTGTACTTCTGGAGCATACATTCCAAGTGTGGAACACATACCCATTAAGATTGTTGTTTGTTTTAAATATAACTTCATAGTTTAACAGTTTGTAGGTATATTAAACGTTTATTACTCACTATTTTGTTAATTGTTTACGGCTGCAAAGATATGTCCTTTTTCGTAAAGTGCAGTTAAAATTTGTATCTTGCATGTTTTAAAATGTTTCATGTACAATAAAACAGACATGTTTAGGTGAAAAAAGGGGATTTGCAACTGCAGATCCCCTTTATACCTTATTATATATATTTAGTATTCGTATAGCTTGATGTGGAGTATTTTGTTGTCTCCACATGAGATGCGGGCATGGCGCCCCTGGTGGTCCTGATCGCCATTATCACGACGGATAAACTGTAATTTGCCGTTTTTGTCTACTTCAACCTGGTCTACATATCCAATACCGATACGCTTGCCTTTGAAGGTTGTGGCTTGTTTCTTTGTTTCGGTTCCACCGTTGTCTACAAATCCGTCCTCACCGAGTTTCTTTTCTTCAGCTTGCGCTTTTTCAGTCTTGCTTTGGAAGACTACGACGATTCCATTACCTGCTATGATGTATTCGTTCTTGGCTAGTTTCACAATCAAGCCACCGCCTTCAGGCCATTTACTTCCATCTGTAGCGCGAGGATCCCATGGTAGCGTGAAGAAATGACGGCAGGTCATGGTAATATCTCCATCTTCAATGATGCGCTCTTTATCTTCCTGATCGAAGAGTAATCCCCAGTTTTTTCCCTTTCCCTGATGCTGAAGCAGGATAGGAGAGAGTTGGTCGATAACCTTATATGAACGTCTGAGATTGTTCTTCACCTTGTAGTTAGCTTCATCGAGAGCAAACGGACTGAAACTGATGGCATCTGTTTCGCCGAAGGTATAATATGCCTTTACGCCGCTATTGATATCGCATTTCACTTCTGGAGTGAAGAAAGGATTGTCGGCACGCTTGTATTTCTCTACCCATCCCTTGTAACCGGTATCATAGATATCTGGTGCAAAGATGTCGATACTTGGTGCACCGCATTTCCAGATGTCAATCAGATGGGCAAGTGGTCCGGCAGAAGGATATTCGCCTGGTTTTCTGCCACGACTGTTCATTGCTGCATTTACATACATCGGAATATTGTAGATGGCTTTGCCTGCTGAGGCTAGCTGCTCTACATACTTGGCATAATAATATGCTTGGAATTTCTCGTCAGCATAACGGTCTGTTCCGAAAACTTCTGCCCATGTACCTTTCTTCTTGAGCTTGAGTGCCTTGAGCAATGAAGCAGGAACGGGTTGTCTGTAAGCTTTTTCGGCAAGAGGAGAGTGGTCGCGGGCAGATTCGAGCATGCCGATTTCGTTTTCTACCTGCATCATGATAACGGTATTCTCCTGACTGTCTGCTGCTTTAATGTGCTTCATCAGTTCGCAGAATGCTCGCTTGTCTGCTTGAAGCAGGTTATCGCTGAAGGCTGTGCATATCTCTAATGGCTTGCTGTTCTCTGTGAGTGAACGAGGGAAACGCTTGGCGTTTTCCTTTACCCATAGTGGAGCATAGCAGCTCATAGAGTTCTTCCAGGCACCAAACCATAGGAAGACAATCTTCAAGTCATGCTTACGGGCTGTTGTAATGACGCTGTCTACAAGTGCAAAATCATATTTGCCCTCATTAGGTTCTACAAATTCCCAATATGCAGGAACGAAGACTGAGTTGACTCCGCTATTCTTCATCTGTTTCAATGCTTTCCTGATGTCGGCAGGACTCGTTGCGGCAGAGTTGCTCAACTCGCCAGCCAGAAGAAGCATCGGTTTGTCATTGACAACAAGCTGGGTTGCAGAGCCTTGCTTCTGCAGTTTCACTCCAGCTTGTATATTGATGCAGCATAATAATGCTAGAAAAGATAATACAATTTTATTCATAAATCTTCATTTTTGAAAAGGTTTGAAAATACTTGAGACAGGTATTGCGCCATTCCTTTGCATTCTCCAACTGCACATTGAGCAATGAATCGGTATGTTGCCATTCCTGCTCATGCCCCTTCATATACTGCTTGGCTGAGGTATGCCAGAAGTCGCGGTAAACTTCTACCATCGCCACACCCATGTTGTACTTCATGCAGAGTTCCTGCCAGAGGGTGCTGCCTGATTTCATCTTGTAAGTCCAAGGCACATGGTGGAACCAGAGAAGATATTCTTCAGGACAGGTCTCGATGTTATCATACAGACTGCGATATGGTTCTGGGTACTGACCGACAGCATCAGTGCCCTTGGATGAACGGTCGAAACCTACACCCTGAGCATCAGCCTTGTGATAGTAGACCGGACACCATTCCAGAGGATAACTTGCGATGAAACCATCTGGTTCAGGACCGTAGTGGTGGTCGAACTTGAAGATATGATGCAAACCCAAAGGCATCATATAATTGACGCAAGCTTCGCGCGAAGTCATCATCATCATCTCTACCGGCTTGGTAAATTTCTCGTCCTGGTTTTCGTAGGTCTGTACGAGCCATTCATGAGCAATCTCTTCGGCTGTAAGCGAAGGATTCCATGCCAATCTGCCGAAGGCATACCAGTTTGCCTGAGAGAACGGATGACCGCACCAGTTGGCATCATCACCGATATTGGCTACACCTGAGATTCCAACCAGTCTGTCTGGATTAACAAAGCCAAAGAATTCCTTCCACATAGGAGCGAGATAGGTGAGATGCTTAGACTGTCCGAGATATTCCTGGGTAATCTGAAGTTCTGCTATCTGTGGAGTCTGTTTGATGTTGTCGAAGATAGGAGCGTATGGCTCACGTGGCTGGAAGTCGAGCGGACCATTCTTAGACTGTAGGATTACGTTGTCACGGAATTTGCCATCCATACCTTTGAATTCGCTGACAGCTTGCTTCACACGGTCTTCTCCCTTATGGTTAGCACCATATACAAAGCTTCGCCACATGATGATGCCTCCGTATGGTTTGACGGCATCGGCAAGCATGTTGGCTCCATCGGCATGTGTGCGGTGGTAGTCGCCAGGACCGGGCTGTCCTTCAGAATTGGCTTTTACGAGGAAACCGCCAAAGTCTGGGATGGTAGCATATATCTCCTTTGCCTTCTTCTTCCACCACTGCTGAACCTTCTTATCCAGTGGGTCGGCAGTCTTGGTGTAGCCTAAAGCCATAGGCGAAGCGAAGTTGATGCTGAGGTATACCCGGATGCCATAAGGACGCAGGATGTTGGCGATGACCTTCACCTTATTAATATATTCTGCAGTCATCATCTTTGGCGATGCATTCACATTGTTGAGCACGCTGCCGTTGATGCCCAAAGAGGCGTTGGCACGGGCGTAGGTGATAAGACGGTCGTGCAGACTCTTACTGATGCTGCCGCCTTTGCCGTTCTTTCCGAGTTTGATTTCTTCCCATTTGAAGATGCTCTTTCCGGCATAGCCACGTTCGATGCTGCCATCGAGATTATCCCAATGGTTGAGAATGCGGAGACCCACTTGTGGTTTCTCGGTCTCATCAATAGCTTTGCTGAAGTTCTGCTGATTACCGCTACCTGTGTTGTAGGCATCGGTGTTCTGAAGTCGAATTAACTCGTAGGCACCATAGAGCAAACCGATAGGATTGCTGGCGGTGATAGTTGCTTCGTACTGAATGTTGTCGCCTTGCTGGGCAGGACGGGCGTAGATGTTATAGCCCTCGCCCAGGTTGAGACTCTTGTCTATCTTGAGCTCAACATTCTTGCCACGCCAGTTGTTTTCTAGCTCCTGCTTGGCAATCTTGGCTGTTGCATCATCAGGCAACTGTGAGATAACTTGGCATGAGTTAGCATACTGCTTTCCGAGCCATAACTGTGAACCATCACTCTGTGCAGAAACATGGAGTGATGTAAGTACCGTAAATAATAAAATGAGGTATTTCTTCATATCTTTGCAGATCGTTAGTTTGTATTGTTATTGTTTCTGCTGCAAAGATACGAAAAAATACCTTTTATATATATAGCGGTCGTTTATTTTTCATTTCTCTTTGTTTCAGCATACTCGCTAGGCGACATGCCATAGTGTTTTTTGAACACGGTAGAGAAGTGGGTCTGGTTGTTGAAACCTACAGAGTAGGCTACCTGCGTGATATTAATCTGCCCCTCTTCGATGAGTCGTGCCGCCTGTTCCAGTCGGAGGTTACGGATAAATTCTCCGGCAGAAACACCAGCAATCTCCTTCAGCTTACGGTGGAGCTGTGCACGGCTGATACCTACTTCCTCGGTAAGTTTCTCTACATTGAGGTCGGGATCGGCAAGGTGGGCGTTGATATATTTCATCACGCGTTCCATCAGGGCATCGTTATTGCCCTTTACCTGAATCTGCTCAATCTTCGCCTTCTGGCCCTGTGCTCCGCTGTATTTGCCGCGGATACGTCGCACATTATCCACCAGGTTGTCGATAAGAATATGCAACTCTTCCATGTCGAAAGGCTTTGCCAGGAAAGCATCGGCTCCTCTGCGAAGTCCCTCCAACCGGTGTTCCACCTCGCTCTTCGAGGTGAGCAGGATGACAGGAATATCGCTGATGTTGCTATTGTTCTTGATGTTCTTGAGCATGGTGATTCCATCCATCTCCGGCATCATCACATCGCTTATCACGAGGTCGTACTTGCCGGTGAGCAGCATCTTCAAACCCTCCTTGCCGTTGCAGGCACGCTCAAAGCGGTACCAGTCGCTCAGTTCTGTCTTGATGTATTGGGCAATCTCGCTGTCATCGTCAACTATCAGGATATTGAAGTTGCGGTTGGCCTGTACTTTCTTTTTGGTAATCTCCTGCTCCTTCTTGTCTTCTTCTTCCAGTATCTCGCCTGGCTGCAGATGGCTGTTGCCCAGCGGAATGCTTACTTCGAAGCAGGAACCCTTGATGCCGTCGGTACGGTTGTAGGCCTTGATCTTGCCTCCGTGCATTTCTACAAATGCCTTACAGAGGTTGAGTCCGATACCGGTTCCTTCGATATGGAGACCGCTGCTGTTCTTTCCCTGATAGAAACGTTCGAAGAGGCGGTCGGTCTTCTCTTCCTTCAGTCCGATGCCTGTATCTTCTACCCTGATGGTGGCATTTTTTTCGTCTTTACCTATGATAACAGTAATCTCGCCGCCATCAAAGGTATACTTCATGGCATTGGAGAGCAGGTTGGAGATAACCTTGTCAAAGTTGATGCGGTCTATCCAAACCTTCAGCTTGCCTTTATCGCTGCTGAGGCTTTCGTCTTCTTTGAACTCAAGGGTGATGTTGCGCTCCTGTGCATTGAAGCGGTAGAGCGATACGATGCCATGCAGGAAATCCTTGAGCGGAGTCTCCTGACAGTGGAGATGCATCTGGTTCTTGTCTATCTTTCGCTCATCAAGTATCTGGTTTACCAGGAGCAGGAGGCGCTGGGCATTGTGGTCGATGGTATCGATATCCTGTTTGCTTTCGGCATCTGTTAATCTTGTTTTCAGCTTGTTGAGCGGTCCCATAATCAATGTCAGCGGCGAGCGGATGTCGTGGGTGGCATTGATGAGGAACTGCATCTTGGTCTCTTCCAGATCTGCCTTGCGGCGGCGCTCGTATGTGTAGATGACATACAGAATGACGCTTGCTATGATCAGGATATAGAGGAGATATGCCTCGGGTGATGCATACCAAGGGTCGCATACCTTGATGTTGATGATGGTAGGATTCTTGGAATATCTGCCATTGCTGGTAGCTCTTACTTCCAGCGTATAGTCGCCTGGTTTCAACTTGTTGAATGCTACGGCATTGGCTCCCTCATTGGTGCTGTTCCATTTGCCGTCGTTGATGCGGTATTGGAAACTTATATTATCGGTGTTCCTGTAGTTGAGCAGCGAGAACTCCAGAGTGAATGAATTCTGAGAGTAAGGAATGCTGAAGTCTTTGACCATACAGTTGATTGGCTTTCCGTCGATGATGAAGTTGGTGAGATGTACATCTCCCAGTTCCATCTTCTTGGCCCTGACAACGTCAGGATAGAAGGTTGTGATACCGTCACTGGTTCCGAAGGCGATAAGGTCGCTGGCGGTATGCATGGAAGAGCCCAGCACGTACTCACGGGTAGTAAGTCCGTTGCCGTTGATGTGCCCGATAAACTGTCTGTTCTTCTGTTCGTACTGCCAGATGCCCATGGTTGTACTTACCCACAAGTCTCCCTTCTGGTCTTTGATGATGCTGCAGACCTGCTTGCCTTTCAACGCTTCCGCATGAGGAAAGTCTGAAATCTTATTGCTCTTTCTATCAAACAGATAGAGTCCTTCTTCGGTACCGATGATAATATCGCCGTTCTTTCCTTCGCAGATACCATTTGCTTGTCTGTCTTTCAGAATAATGTGCCATCCGAAATCCTTGAAACTGAGCGTTTTGGTATTGAGACAGGAAACTCCATTAGAGGTTCCTATCCATAAATGGCCTGTATGATCGAGCGCCATGCTTCGCACCCAGTCGTTGCAGAGAAATCCTTTATCTCCTCTTTGCTGCATATTCAGAACGGTAACCTTGCCGCTTTCCACATTATATATATATAGGCCTTTGCTGTATACAGAAATGTAAAGGTTGCCCTGTGCATCGTCAGTCATACAATAGATGCCGGCGCTGGTAAAGGTGAGTTTCTGCTGGTATGTACCTGTATGAGGGTTGTAGCTGTAGAGTGCGCTGCCATTGCTGATCCAGTAATCGCCACGTCGGTCTTTATAGATGATGCAGGTACCGGCAGGTGACTGGGGATGGGCGATAATCTTGCCTGAAGCATCAAAACAGAACACACCACTGTTCTGTACCGTACACCATGTTTCACCATTTTCGCCTTGTGCAATAGATGAAACACTGCTGCCGATGATGTAGTTCTGTGCAGAGAAACTCCAGCTGTTGAAAGCCTGCTGGCGCTGGTTAATCAGGTACAGACCTTTCTTGTAACAGCCTATCCAGAGATTGTTGTCCTTATCGTCGATGATATCGTTGACGAAGGCGGTAGCCAGATTGAAACTGCTGTTGCTGTTCTCCAACTGTTCTACCCTGTTGCTTCCCTTTCTGATCATGAGAACACCATGTTCAGAGGTGCTGATATAGAGGTTGCCTTCGTGGTCGAAGGTAGCATTGTTGATGGTTACATTATTCTGATAACCGCCAAAGTCGTAGCCGGCATCAGCGATGCGGCCTGTCCGGTAATCATAATAGACGATGCCATACATGCAGACGATGAGCATGGCCTGCGGACGATGTTGGATGAAAGCCACAGGTGCTCCGCATGGCGATTTGAAGTCTTTGCGCAGCACCTTGCCTTGTTTCTTGATGAAACGGGTGAAGATTGAAAGGTGGCTACTCTGCCAGAGATAATGATGCTTATCTTCGTAGATATGGGTAAAGAATACAACAGAATCGCGCTCAGCGTATTGCCTTTCCTGTCTGATAGTGAAAAGGTTGTCTGTTCCTTTCTGGGTATTTCTGTCTTTTACAGAATAGAGACCATATCCTGCAGTACCCAGTAGGATATCGCCATTGTGACTTTCTACCATAGAATAGATACGTGGCTTTCTGCCATCAGGAAACTGGAGACGGGCGAAATCGTTCGTCTCATAATTATAGCGCATCAGTCCCTTGGCACAACCTATCCACAGGTTACCTTTCTTATCTACCAGCAGGTCGGAGATAATGTTGTCAGTAATGGAGGTTGTGTCTTCTTCGTTGTGCAGATAGTTGGTAAAGCGGTAGCCGTCAAACTTGCTGAGTCCGTATTCGGTTCCCACCCAGATATATCCGTATTTATCCTGCACAATGCAGTTGATAAGCGAACTTGACAGTTTGCCCGATGTGAAGAGTTCGCCACTGTCAGCCCATACTATGAGCGAGATGGTGATAGCGAAGAGTGCCGTGAGGCAATGTCTGATATTCTTCATATTTCCTGTCCGTTTTCTTGTTTAAAATAGGTTGTTACGGCTGCAAAAGTAACAAAAAACAATGAAAGAAACAAATTCTAATGCAACAAAATGTTTCATTTCTTTTTGTTTCTTTATCTTTTTGTGCCCTTTTTGCAGGTATGAAACAAATAGAAAAGTAATGGTAACTATTAAATACCTGTTATTTCATCACTTATTAGTAAATTTGCATCGTCAACAACAATAGAAACATTAAAGGCATCATAATAACAATGAATAGACAAGCAATCAAAATATTATCGCTGGCGCTCGTATTGGCTACGTCAAGTTCAGTAGCTTTTGCCCAAAAGGTATGGAAAGGATCTTGGGCTACTGCAGTGGAATGGACTGGTAAAGGAGATATGCCTAAGGAAAGCTTGAGCAACCGTTCTTGTCGACAGGTGGTTCATGTATCTTTTGGCGGAGAGGAACTCAGAGTGAAACTCAGCAACGAGCAGAGCAAGGAGCCGGTAGAAATCAAATCGGTGTATATTGCAGATACTGATAAGAACAGCAACTGGTTTGTGAATGGTAAGACCGTGAAGTATCTCAAGTTTAATGGCAAGAAGAATGTAACCATTGCTCCTGGCAAGGCTATCTTCTCAGATGATTTGAAATATGCCTTGAAGAGTGGACAGCGCCTCACGATTACCATCGACTATGGCAAGCAGACTCCAGTGAATGCAACATCCCATCGTGGTTCACGTACCACATCTTATATAGTAAACGGTTTGCATCGTACTCCTAAACCGATGGATAAGAGTTTTGATGATGGCGAGGAGGTGGATCACTGGTACAATCTTTCTGCCATTGATGTGAAGACCGATAAGGCTACCCCTGTGGTAGCTATTCTTGGAAACTCTATTACCGATGGCCGTGGAAGTACTACCAACTATCAGAACCGCTGGACCGATTTCCTCTCGGATGCCCTGAATGCAGAGAAGCCATACGGCGTATTGAATCTTGGAATCGGTGGCAACTGCGTGGTGCAAGGTGGATTGAGCGAACCAGCTATGAAACGTTTCGACCGTGATATCCTGGGACAGACAGGTGTAGATAAACTCATCATCTTCGAGGGAACCAACGATATCGGTTGCTGCGGCGGAAATTATGAGCATGTAACAGACACCCTGATTGCCTGCTACAAGGTGCTGATAGCAAAAGCCAAGGCAAAGGGAATCAAGGTGTATGGCGGAACCATCACCCCAACCAAGGGAAACGGATGGTATTCTTACTGGCATGAGGCGATGCGACAGACCGTGAACGAATGGATCAGAAAAAGTGGTGCCTTCGACGAGGTCATCGATTTCGATGAGCTGACCCGTGATCCGAAAGACCCTCAGCGTCTGAAAGCAGAATATTCTGACGACTGGCTGCATCTTAATCCGAAGGGATATGAGGCAATGGGCAAGTTTGCCGCAGAGAAATTGAAGTAAATGTTATAAATGCACCTATATATAATAAGGTGTAATCTTAATGATTGGATAAAAATGGAACAGACAACTGTAACACAGGAATCTAAGGGATTCTACAAACTTAATTGGCTACAACGCATCGGATTCGGATCTGGCGACTTGGCGCAAAACCTCATCTACCAGACCATCTGCATGTATCTGTTGTTCTTCTACACCGACATCTATGGACTTAATCCTGGTGTTGCTGCCACCATGTTCTTGGTGGTTCGCTTGGTCGATGTACTCTGGGACCCATTGGTGGGAACTTATGTAGATAAGCATAATCCACGTTGGGGTAAGTATCGCTCTTATCTCGTCCTGGCGGGTTTGCCACTCACTGTACTTGCCATCCTCTGTTTTTGGAATGGTATGGAAGGACAGACAGAAACCATCAAACTTATCTATGCCTATGTAACATACGTAGGCTTGTCTATGCTCTATACATTGATCAATGTGCCTTACGGAGCCTTGAACTCTTCGCTGACCCGCGATACAGACGAGATAACCATTCTCACCTCTGTACGTATGTTTATGGCAAATGTGGGTGGACTCTGTGTATCGGCAGGTGTTCCAATCCTGGTAGCGATGCTCGCTGCAGCCAAGGATCTTCCTATTGAGATGGCGCTCTTCATGGGTTTGGGCTCATTGCCATCTTTCATCTTTATGCCACTGGTGCCAGCCATCAAGAAAAAGGTGGGCAAGAAGAATATGTTCTACATATTCCTTACTGTGGCTATCGTGGGTATGGCGATGCTTTATGTCATCAGCAAGATGGGACCTGTAAAGGATCATATTACGCTGGTTTATATCGCTCAATTTATCAAATCAACAGGCGTAATCGTAGCTACAGGATATATGTGGGCTCTGATTCCAGAGGTTATCTCTTTTGCAGAATATACCAGCGGCAAGCGTATTGCCGGCATCGTCAATGCCCTGACCGGTATCTTCTATAAGGCAGGTATGGCTCTGGGTGGTGTCGTTCCTGGTGCAGTTCTTGCATGGACCGGTTATCAGGCAGCAGCTGCTCAGGAGAGCAACTCTCTTCCTACCGACAGTAATGCTTGGTTTGTTGCCATGCTGATTTTTGCCCTGGTAGGTTTCGCCCTTCTGGTATTCTGCTTTACCCAAACCAAGGAACGTGTGGTAATGGATGAGAAGGAAACCAAGAATGTAAAGGTGAGCGACCTGTGGACAGAATTCTTCCATAACCGTCCTCTCCGTATCGTGGCGCTCTTCTTCATTACAGCCTTCGCCATGATGTCGGTAGGTAATGCTGCCGGTGCTTACTTCATGAATGATCTGGAGCAGCAGAGTGCGCTGGCACAGGAGGGTATCCGCTGGCTGGTATGCGTGATTCCTGCCATCTTGCTGGGCTTGGCGATGTTCATCATCTCTAAGTATGAGTTGACCGATGAGGTTATCGACGACATCAACAAGAAGATTGAGGCCCGACACAAGGAAGAAAACTAGAGACTATAATTATTAACGAGAAAAATAGATATAAGATATGAAAAAGATCACAACTCTGGCACTGGGGCTGATGCTTGCTTCAGCAGCTTTCGCTCAAAAAGCGAACTCTGCAGCTCAAATCCCAACATTCCAGGAAACTATGGGTAAGTACTTCCTGGTAGGTGCTGCCGTTAATACCGATTTGCCTAATGGACAAGACCCTGCAGGTGAGGAAGTAGTGAAGAAACAGTTTAACCAGGTAGTTGCCGAGAACTGTATGAAGGGCGAGGAAAATCATCCGGAGGTGAATCGCTTTGATTTCACAGATGGCGATAAGTTGGCCGACTGGGCAGAGAAGAACGGCAAGACCTTGATCGGGCATTGTCTGGTTTGGCATTCTCAGCCACCTAAGTGGATGTTTACCGATGATAAGGGTAATCTGGTAAGCCGTGAAGTGCTCATCGGCAGAATGTATAATCACATCATGAATGTGGTTACTCATTATAAAGGTAGAGTAAAGGGATGGGACGTTGTGAACGAAGCTTTCGAGGATGATGGCTCTTACCGCAAGTCTCTGTATTATAAGATTATCGGTCCGGAGTTCATCGAACTGGCTTTCCGCTTTGCGCATGAGGCTGATCCTAACGTAGAGCTTTACTATAATGATTATTCTACTTCGAAGCCAGCTAAGCGAGAGGCTATCTGCAAGCTGGTTCGCGATTTGAAGGCGAAGGGTCTCCGTATCGATGCAGTAGGTATGCAGAGCCACAATGGTTTTGATTATCCTGATTATGCTGAGTACGAGAAGAGCATCGAGGCTTTTGCAGGGGAAGGCGTCAAGGTGATGCTGACAGAGTTGGATATGAACATGCTTCCTAATCCGGAAGGATTCGGCGGTGCGGAAATCAGTCAGAAGTTTGAACTTCAGAAGAAGTACAATCCATACGTGAAGGGACTTAACAAGAAGGCACAGAAACTCTTCAACCAGCGTTATCTCGATCTCTTCAAGATTGTAGAGCGTCACAAGGATGTCATCAGCCGTGTTACCTTCTGGGGTGTCAACGATGGTCACTCTTGGTTGAATGGCTGGCCTATCCCTGGCAGAACCAACTATCCACTGCTCATCGACCGCAACAACGAGGTGAAGCCAGTGGTAAAGGAAATCGTCAATCTCTTTAAGTAAAATCTCTTTAGATAATATTGTACATCTCTTAAAATAATAAACAACAATGAAAGCAAGATATTTGTTCCCAAAGGATTATATGGCAGACCCATCTGCCAATGTGTTTAACGGTCGCCTGTATGTTTACCCATCTCATGACTGGGATAGCGGCGAAAGCTTCGACGATGATGGCGGTCACTTCCAGATGAAAGACTATCATGTTCTCTCTATGGACGATGTGATGGAAGGTGAGGTAACCGATCATGGTGTGATTCTCGACGTGAAGGATGTGCCATGGGCTGAGAAGCAGATGTGGGACAACGATGTAGTAGAGAAGGATGGTAAGTACTATCTCATCTTCTCTGCCAAGGATTATAATGGCGTGTTTCATCTCGGTGTGGCTGTGGCTGATAAGCCAGAAGGTCCTTTCATTCCGAATGCCGACCCTATCCGCAAGTCATACAGCATCGACCCTTGTGTGTTCAAGGATGATGATGGCAAGATTTACTGCTACTTCGGTGGTATCTGGGGCGGTCAGCTTCAGTGGTACAAGGACAACAAGGCTCTGAAGGATGAGCATCTCCCTGAAGGCAAGGAGAACCCATTGCCATCTCGTGTAGCCATGATGACGGATGATGTGCAGCAGTTTGCTGAAATGCCAAAGCCTGTTGTCATCGTTGACGAAGAGGGTAATGTATTGCCAGCTGATGATCCACATCGCTTCTTCGAGGCCAGCTGGATGCATAAGTATAAGGGCAAGTATTACTTCAGCTACTCTACCGGTGATACTCATTATCTCTGCTATGCTGTAGGTGATAATCCTTATGGTCCGTTCACTTACAAGGGCGTCATCCTGGAACCGGTAGTAGGTTGGACAACCCATCACAGTATCTGTGAGTACAAGGGACAGTGGTATCTGTTCCATCACGACTGTGTGCCATCAAATGATACAACCTGGCTTCGCAGCGTAAAGGTGGCTCCTCTCTTCTATGATGAGG
>OIXX01000272.1_pt1 | contig 37025 bp, 22 predicted proteins | sample 1588161 | NCBI WGS metagenome assembly OIXX01 (sample SAMN03283274) | human gut metagenome | biome: human-associated habitat; material: feces | host: Homo sapiens | place: Peru | collected 2012
CCCCTAGAGGGGAAGGCTGCGATACGAGAATACCATCTTCTAAAAAAGGCGGCGAGGCCGCCACGAGAACCCTGAACCTTGAACCTTGAACCCTGAGCCAAATGAAAGCAAAGTAAAACGGGGCTGTGAAGAAATGAATCTTCATTTCTTCACAGCCCCGTTTTTTATAGTATGCATTGACCTATTACGGCAAACCGTCGCTCATGAGATGCGCATAGTGCTGCTGGATCTTACGAGTGACAGGGCCGACTTCTCCATTGCCGATCGGCTTTCCGTCGATGGAGAGGACCGGGATGATGCCGTCCTGAGAATTCGTGAGGAAAACTTCTTCCGCATTCATCATATCTTCGAGGCGGACCGGATCTGTCGCATCATCGATGGAGGTGACACCGGCCGTCGGAGCGACGCGGGAAAGGACGAGGGAGCGGGTGATGCCGCGGGTCATGAATTCATTCGTGCCCGGGGTCCAGATGACGCCCGCCTTGACGATAAGGACATTCGAGTGGGTGGCTTCGGTCAGAAGGCCGTCTCGGATGAAGATGCCGTCGTAGCACCCCTGCTTCAGTGCGTCCTGACGTGCGAGAAGGTTATCCACCCGAGAGAGGGAAAGAATGTCGCAGTGGTGTCCGCGATCATCTTTCATCGTGATGCACTTCACGCCATCCTGCACTTTGGCAATGGCATCCAAGTTGATCGGTTTAGCGTAGACCAGGACATTCGGACGTAGCTGATTTCTGGCAGGGATCAGGAAATCATGCTCGCCCTGTCCGCGGGTGACGATGATCTTCACATAGCCTTCTTCGATGCCGCTTTCTTCGACGACGGTTTCCACGATCTCGGTGAATTCGTCCGGTGCTGTCACGGGACGAATGCCCAAAAGACGCATGGAGCGGTACAGACGGTCGGTGTGATAGGAAAGAGCAAACGGATGGCCTTTGTAGACGCGGATCCATTCATAGCATCCGTCACCAAACTGGAGTCCTCTGTCATCTGCCGCGATGATCTGGGAGAAATCATAATAGAAATTGTGATTGTAGTATATGGTAGTTTTTCTTTCTGCCATACGTCTCACCTCCGTAACAAATTGTTATTATTATGGCTTATGAGGGATATTACCACTGGGGGGTTCTGCCGCTTGATTGCCTGCGAAAGAGGTTCAGCGGGTTCTATAGGTTCAAGGGTTCAAAGGGGTTGGTGCGGCGCATAAAAACATAGAAGTGCCGCAGAGTATGGATGTGGCGATGCCCGAAGGTTTCTTAAAAAGCAGGTTTCTCGTTTGAGCTTTTCTGACAGGATTCGTTTGACCGCGAACAACAAAGATTTTTCTAATCCAGTCACTAGTCACCAGTCACTAGTCACTCGAGACTCCCAGTCCCCAATTCCTGACCATTCATCCCTCACTTGCTTTTCAGTGCTTTGACCTTTTCGATGAGGAGCGGGAGGAAATCCTTCAGATCCGCTTCGACAGCGTAGTCTGCCATTTCCATGATCGGCGCCTTCGGGTCCTTATTGACCGCGATGACGATGTCCGCATTGACTGCACACATGTGCTGCATCGCGCCCGAGATGCCGAGGGCGAAATAGATCTTCGGCGCTACGCCCTTGCCGGTCTGGCCGATCTGGTGGCTATGCGGCTCCCAGCCGAGCTCTGCGATCGGACGGCTGCAGCCGACAGCTGCCCCCAGAAGGTCAGCGAGTTCATGGAGCTTCGCCCATTCTTCCTCCGTACGGATGCCGCGGCCGCCTGCGACGACTACCTTCGCATTTTCGACCGGATGGCTGTCCTTCTCACCGGCGATGATCTCCTTCAGCACCGTGCCGAGATCCTTCTCTTCAAGGGAAACAGAGAGGGAGATGACCTCGCCCGTGCGGGAAGCATCGGCTTGCGGGTACTTGAAGATGCCCGGGCGGACCGTGCCGACCTGAGGACGATAGTCCGGAGACACGATATCTGCCATGATATTCCCATCCATCGCCGGACGCGACCAGATGACCAGCCCCTTCTCGGTATCTGCCGAAAGCTCCGTCACATCTGCCGTGACGCCGCAGACGAGCTCTGCCGCCAGACGCGGGGCGAGATCGCGGCCGAATGGCGTCGCTCCAAAGATGATGGTATCCGGCTTCTTCTCCAAGAGGAACGGCGCCAGTGCTTTCTGGTACGCTTTCCCATCATAGTGGGCAAGGAACGGATGATCGATCACATAGACCTTATCTGCGCCGAGGGGGATCAGCGAGGATGCCGGATCCTTGAGATCGGCACCGATGAGGATGACTGCGACCTCTTCCCCAAGCTGGTCAGCCAGTACGCGGGCTTCGCCGGTCAGTTCACCGGTGACCTTCTGGATCTTGCCATTCGCAAGCGCTCCGATGACATAAATACCTTTGTGTTCAGAAAAATCCATTTCGCCCCTCCTTAGATGACCTTCAGTTTCTGCATAGCCGAGAGGAAGAGATCTGCCGCTTCTTCCGTCGTCTTTCCTTCGATGCGGAGATTTTCTTTTTTCGGCGGCACGACCGGACGGACCTGACGGACCTGCGTCGGAGAGCCCTTCATGCCGATGCGCGCCGGATCGATCGGCAGATCGGCTGCCGTAAGATTGCCGATCTCCACTTCATCCTTCTTGAGGAGACCCTTGATGCTCGGGTATCTCGCATGGTTCAGTGCTTCTGTCGCAGTGACGACCGCCGGAAGAGCAAGCTCGAGCACCTCGATATTCCCACCGATCTGGCGCTTCACGGTGAGGAAACCTTCCTTCTCATAGGAAATGCCTACGGCTGCACTCACATCCGCGATGCCGAGCGTCGCAGCGATCTCCGGGCCGATCTGCGCCGTATTGCTGTCGATGGACTCCTGCCCGCAGAAAATGAGATCGAATGTTCCCAGCTTCTCGATCGCCTTAGCCAACGTGTAGCTCGTCGCAAGAGTATCCGCACCGCCAAATGCGCGGTCCGTCACGAGGTATACTTCATCAGCACCCATAGCGACCGCATCCTTCAGGACAGCGGTTGCCTGCGGGGGACCCATGGTGATGACCGTCACCGTGCCGCCCACTTCATCGCGCAGCGAGAATGCCGCTTCCAGCGCATGGAGATCCAGCGGATTCATGATGCTGTTCGCATTATTTCTTTTCAGTCTTCCTGTAGTCGGATCGACTTCCATCTTCGATGTGTCGACGACCTGTTTGATACAAACCAGAAACTTCATAGTGTCTCCCTTCTGTGAGGTCGAAATCATATGCCACGCAGCACGAACGCCGCGCCACAGGGTAAACGGGGCTATAGAGAAATAAGGCTTCGCCCACTGTTCCCATTATCCATATTTGTTTAAAGTATAGCATAAGTGAAACGTTTTTGCGTGAGAAAGTTCATAAACTTTGAGGCTTTTCCGTCTATCCGCCATCAAAAAGGCGATGTGAAATAACGATCATCTCATTTTCGCGTTCAATCTGCCGCAGGGGACTTGTAGCTCTCATAGGAGTGACTGGGAAACCTTATCCCAGCTGTCTTTCATGCCATAGTCACCCTATCCGCCCCTGCGGGGCACCTTCCCCTAGAGGGGAAGGCTGCGATACGAGAATACCATCTTCTAAAAAAAAGGCGGCGAAGCCGCCACCTGAACCCTGAACCAAATGAAAGCAAAGCAAAAAGGAGCTGTGAAGAAATGAGGATTCATTTCTTCACAGCTCCTTTTTTGATGCTGCTCTCTCTGCATGCGACTAATTTTTTCTTCCCTCGACCGCCGCATTGCCGAGGAGCCCTTTCAGCGCTTCTTCGGCTTCTTCGGAAAAGTCGACATAGAATTGGGGCACCATGCGGATCTCCTGCCTTGAGGATATGAGGTGGAGGATGACGGGTGTATCGCCATGGTATTTCGCAAGGACTCTGGCGAGGGCGGCACTGACCTTGTCTGTCTCATGGCGGGGATCGACGTAGAGGTGGACTTCATCGACCGGCATGCGGACTGTCTTTTGGAACTGGGCCATCGGTATGATGCTGTCGGCTAAGATCTTGACCTCTCGCTCGTTCGACTGGACGCGGCCGCGGATACAGATGGGCGCGTCTTCGGTGAGAAAGGGACGCGCGGCTTCCCAGACGGATGGGAAGAGAACGGATTCGATCTCACTTTCATAGTCTTCGATGGTGACATAACCCATGGGCGCGCCCTTCTTGGTGACCATGCCCTTCACACGGGTGACAGTGCCGCCCAAGGTGACCGTCTTCCCGTCGTAGCGGCTGCCTTCGGTCTCGATCTGGTAGATGGGCGTGCAGGCGGCCATCTGCTTCTTGTACTTTTCGAGCGGATGACCGCTGACGTAGAAGCCTAAGAGCTTCCTTTCCCAGTCGATCTTTTCATCCGCGTCCATGTCTTCGAGATCAGGATAGACGACGGAGCTTTTCATCTCGTCCCCACCGAAGAGAGACATCTGTCCGCTCTCCCGATCACTCTTCGCAGCGGCGACATCACTCATAACCTGCGGGAGTGCGGCGAGAAGCTGAGAGCGGTTGTAGCCGAAGCCGTCCATCGCACCGCAGCGGATGAGGCTTTCACACGCGCGGCTATTGAGACCTTTGCCTTCGACGCGCTCCAAGAAATCCGACATGGAGGTAAAGGGGCCGCCTTTCTGTCGTGCCCGGATGATGGCTTCGACGGCATTCTCTCCGACGTTCTGGATGGCATCGAGTCCGAAGAGGATCTTATTTCTGCTGACGGAAAAATAGGCTTCCGAAAGATTGACATCCGGTGCGGCGATCTCCACACCGGCTCTTCTGGTATCTGAAATGTAGCGGCTGACCTTGTTCTTGTCGCCATTGTAGCAGGTCATCATGGCAGCCATGAATTCAGCGCGGTAGTGCGCCTTGAGGTAGGCGGTCTGCCAGGCGATCCATCCGTAGCAGACGCTGTGAGATTTATTGAAGCCGTAACCGGCAAAGTGGACCATGAGGTCGAAGACGTAATTTGCCGTCTTTTCATCGACGCCATTCTTCACGGCGCCTGCGACAAAGGTTTCCCGGTTCTTCTGCAGAATCTCCGGCTCCTTGTGTCCCATGGCGCGGCGGAGCATGTCGGACTGGCCGAGGGAAAAACCGCCCATGACAGAGGCGATCTGCATGACCTGTTCCTGATAGAGGATGACGCCGTAGGTTTCCTTCAGGATGGGAGCCAGGGATGGATGCGGGTACTCGATGGGGATCTCTCCATGTTTTCTCTTGATGAAATCTTCCGCCATGCCGCTGCCCAAAGGTCCCGGACGGTAGAGGGCGACCATCGGGATGAGGTCCTCGAAACGGTCCGGGTGGAGCTTCATCAAAAGATTCGTAAAGCCGGAGGACTCGGACTGGAATACGCCTGTGGTGTCGCCCGCGCAGAGCATCTCGCACGTCTTCTCGTCAACAGAAGGAATGCGGTCGATGTCGATGGTGACACCGCGGTTCGCCCGGATCATCTCGACCGCATCATGGATGACGGTGAGGTTTCTAAGCCCCAAGAGATCCATCTTGAGAAGGCCGAGCTGCTCGACCTGATCTTTTTCGTACTGCGTCTGGATGAAATCGTCCGCAGTGAGCTGGATCGGCACGTACTCATCGACGGGCTTCGAGCAGATGACGACGCCGGCGGCATGCGTGCCGGAATTTCTGGAAAGCCCTTCCAGGTCGAGGCAGTGGTCGATCAGGGTGCGTACCGTCGCATTCGACTCGTAGAGGTCTTTGAATTCCTTCGAGCCGTCCAGCGTCTTCTTCAGCGTGACGCCCGGGCCGCTCGGCACCATCTTTGCGATCTTGTCCACTTCGCGAAGGGGCAGATTCATGACACGGCCGACATCACGGATGACGGCACGCGCCGCGAGCGTACCGAAGGTGATGATCTGCGCCACCTGCTCAGCGCCGTACTTCTCGGCGAGATAGGCGATGACCTGCCCGCGTCCTCGATAGCAGAGGTCAGTATCGATATCCGGCATGGAGACTCGTTCCGGATTCAGGAAGCGTTCAAAGAGAAGGTCGAAACGCAGTGGGTCGATTTCCGTGATGTGCAGGAGGTAGGCGACGATGCTTCCTGCCGCACTCCCACGCCCCGGTCCGATCGGGATGCCATGTGTCTTCGCGTAGCGGATGAAGTCCATGACGATCAGGAAGTAATCCGAGAATCCCATCTGATTGATGACACCGAGTTCATAATCCAGACGCTCCTGCGCTTTTCCCGTGGACTTTGGATAGCGCTCCGGGATGGCCGCCTCACAGAGCTTTCGCAGGTATGACTTGGACGTCTCACCTTCCGGCACATCAAAGGACGGGAGCTTGTGGTCGCCAAAGGTGAGAGTCACATGACAGCGCTCTGCGATCTTGGCCGTATTCTCGATAGCGCCCGGATACTCGCCTAAGATCGCCTGCATCTCCTCCCCGCTCTTGCAGTAGAATTCGTCATTCGGAAAATGGAAATGATAGGGATCATCCAGTGTCTTTCCCGTGGAGATGCAGAGCTTGATCTCTTGGCTCTTCGCATCCTCTTTTTTCGTATAGTGGAAATCATTCGTCGCGACCAGCCCCAGCCCATACTCTTTTGCCAAAGACGCCAGTACCGGACGCACATCCGCTTCTTCCGGGATGCCATGATTCTGCAGCTCGAGGAAATAGTTCTCCTTCCCGAACGTATCGATGTAGTAGCGGATCACCTTTCTGGCTTCATCCATGTCGCGGTTTAAGATCGCCTGCGGAAGCTCGCCAGCAACACAGGCCGACAACGCAATGAGCCCTTTGTGATACTTGGACAGAAGCTCATGATCCACCCGCGGCTTATGAAAATAGCCCTCCGTCCACGCCTTCGAGCAGATCTTGATGAGATTCTGATAGCCCTCATTCGTTTCTGCCAAAAGGATCAGATGCCCCAGCTTCTCCTTCTCGCCCTTCGCCCGCTCGAAGCGGCTCTTCCTCGTGACATAGACCTCGCATCCGATGATCGGCTTGATGCCCTGCGCGATACACTCTTTATACAAATAGACCGCACCGTACATGACACCATGGTCCGTGATCGCGACCGCTGTCTGCCCGAGCGACTTGACATAAGAGACAAGCTCCTTGATGCGGCATGTGCCGTCGAAAAGACTGTACTCGGTGTGGACGTGGAGATGAACAAATGGATCCAAGCGGAAACGCCCCCTTCACTCCTTTTTCTTTCAAATTCTAAGATAGCGCGGATCCGCTCGCAGGATCAGTGCCACCTTAGAAATCACTTTTTCTTATTGTATCATATTTCGTGATCGGTCATTCATCCGGTCCTGCTGGAAAAGTACGAAGTGGGGAGCGTAGCCAGAGATCAGCGGGTTCTATGGGTTCAAGGGGTAATGCTATTAAGTTAAGCGGCAGAACGTTCTTGGCTCCCCATCGGGGGAGCTCCCCGAAGGGGTGAGGGGGCTACGCAGCGGTATTGCGTGAAAGTGTTGAAATATCGATAGCATCGGACTATTCAACATAGCACGCTATACCGCTAGCATGCCCCTATTGCCTTCGGCACTTCCCCCGAAGGTGGAAGCAAGACGTTACGTAGCTAACGATTTCCTTAACTTAATAGCATTAGGTTCAACGGGAGCGGTGCGGCACATTTCGTCATCCTGAGCGGAGAAAAGCGTCGTATGTTAGAAAATGGCTAATCTGGAATATGAGAACTGAGTCGAAGGATCTAAGCGCCGCGAAGTTTTAAACCGCGAAAGATGAAAAACCTGTAACCCTTTTGAACCTTCAGAACCTGCTCCCCCTCTTTCGCACGCAATCAAGGGGCAGCACGCCCCAAAGGCTGCCCCTGAGTAACATGAGCCATAAAAAACTGGTGACCCGTCATCGGGAGAACCTCCCAGCCACAAGTCACCAGTTTTTTAATCGATGTTTCTCTACCTCTCCCCAAAACAAAATTCCCTCTGTAGAAATATCAATCATTTCTTCAGAGGGAATTTCCTTTGGCTATTTTACAAATGAGTGATTAGGATTCACATCCAACAACGAATACTATTTCTCTGCCTTTACCGTACGAACTCTTTCTACAGTAGGCTTGCCATCTTTGTCCTGATGCACTGTATCCACAGTGAAACGTTCCAGTTCCGGTGCAAATTCTTTCAGAATCCTATCAGACAGAGTAGCCCCTTCCAGCATGGCTTTGTAGAGCATGGTAGCGAATTCATAACGAGTCATTGGACGATCCCCTTTGAATTCTCCATCGGGGTAACCAGTGAGCGCACCATTGCCTTTCAAAGTAGATACATATTCATAAGCCCAGTGATTCTTCGGTACATCTGGGAAGAGCTGGAGCTTAGACGTATCCAGTTTCTTTCCTGCATTCACATCCAACAGAGCCGATTTCAGACATTCCAGTTCTTTTCGGAGGTCTTTGATTGCCTTCGCCATAGCTACCTTGGAAGTAGAAACATGGTTGCCCTGGCCCAGTTTCAAGCTGACACCTGCATTCACCATATTTTCACCATTACCGAAGCTGCCGCCTACAGAGAACATGGTATCTTCATTCGGACGATAGTAAGCGCCGATAGCGGCTGCATTTTCGCCATTGTAATTGCCATAGCCTGCTGCGAAATCCCACTTGTCATCTGGATCGAAGTCCAACGTATGGAGCGCTGCCAAAGCGGCTGCACCAGCACCGACTTTGTTGATGCGGTTGCCCAGCTTACTGATACTCTGGGCATTCTGCACTACCTGCTGGTTGGTTGCAAAGAGCTGGCTGCCATTGACAGCATCCGTAGATGTGTCAGAAATATCTCCAGCAGCTACGCCACTTACTTTTCCATTCTGGTTCACGGATACTTTGCCATTAATAGTAACAGTTCCTTCTTTATCCAGTTTTACAGATGACTGACCATTAGAGATGGTATCTCCAGTAATATCAATATCTGCCAGTTTAGCCCCCTTATCTGCATAGATTTTATCTTTTGTTGCAATAAAGCCAGTCGTTTCAATGGTGCCATTGGTTCCGCTAATGCTTACATTCTTGCCAGTGATATCACCAAGAAGAAGATCCTTATTCAGGCCTACTTTATAAGTCTTCTGCCCGTCTTGATCTGTTTCTTCTACGGTAACATTGCTACCATTGACTACTTTTGTATGCTTTCCTGCTTCCTGTTCTACTTTTGTGACCCGATCTCCCAGATTCTTCACATCACCTTTAATATCGGTAATATCAGATTTGATGTTTGTAATATCCCCTTCTACCTGAGATACTCGATCATTGGTTGCTTTCAGCTGACTACCATTGACAGCGTCCGTAGATGTGTCAGAAATATCTCCAGCAGCTACACCACTTACTTTTCCATTCTGGTCTACTGTTACTTTATTATTGATTGTAACAGTACCATCCTTGTCAAGTTTTACAGAGGACTTGTCATTAGAAATAGTATCTCCAGTGACATTCACATCTGCCAGTTTAGCCCCCTTATCTGCATAGATTTTATCTTTTGTCGCAATAAAGCCAGTCGTTTCAATAGTGCCATTGGTTCCTCTAATGCTTACATTCTTGCCAGTGATATCACCAAGAAGAAGATCCTTATTCAGACCTACTTTATAAGTCTTCTGCCCGTCTTGATCTGTTTCTTCTACGGTAATATTGCTACCATTGACTACTTTTGTATGTTTCCCAGCTTCCTGTTGTACAGCATGGAGCTGGCTGCCATTGATGGCATCGGTAGAGTCGGCAGCAATTCGACCTGCCGCTACACCGCTAATTTTGCCGCTCTGATCAATGGTAACCCTATTGTTGATTGTTACAGTGCCACCATTTCCCATGCGGATAGAAGATAAACCATTGGCCATAGATTCAATACCGGTCAAATCCTTATTCAGATTGACTTTATAATCGGTATGTCCATCTTCCGCTACTGTAGAGGTAACAGTGGTATTGATCCCATCAGAAACAGTTGTCTTAGCTCTTTCTGCTTGACTAGCGACTTGTTTTAATTGTGCCACATTAACAGCATCGGTATCTTCACTTCCAGCTGCTACATTGGTAATCTGGCGAGTGATATCGTTCGCCGTATCACCCACAGAAACAGCTCCTTTGGTGGAAGTCCAAGTGGATTTTTCTGTCGTCGGGATGTTAGCCGGTGCAAAAGCTCCGAGTGCTCCTTTTTCGCTACCAGCTACTCGATCCGCTACAGAATCTACTCCGATAGCTACTCCGCTCTCTGCGCTTACCGTCGTACCATTCCCAATAGCCACCGCATCATCTACAACAACAGTATTTTTATTCCCCAAAGAAATCACATTTTTTCGACCCTCTAATGTATTGTTATCCCCCATAACGATAGTTGATTGGATATTCTTGGCTTTGTTATTAGAACCAATGATAGATGTATGGGTCGCATTGGTCACTTCGTTTTTGTAACCATTGATCATATTGTACTCGGAAACCGCACTGCTTGCCCCAGTCAATGTATTCCCTACACCAATAAGTTGCGATTTTCGTGCCCAGTCTGCTTTATTAGCACCACCAATGGCCAGTACTGCTCCCCCTGCATCAGATTCAGCTACTGCATTTTTCAAAGCATCCTGCGCTTTTTTAGCATCTTTTAAAGAAGTTGTGTCACCAACACCGTAAATATCACTTAAAGAATGGGTTACTTCATTGCCTGCACCAAATACCAAGGTACCATTAGAGCTATTTACTTTATTCGCCACGCCAACGATGCTATTGGCTACGCCAGACGTAGACGAACGCCACCCACTAACAATATCCGATTGAGATTCATTACTATTCAACGCCCCAATCACTGTTGCGCCAAAGTTCTGTGCTCCATAGTTGAGGGCATTCAGCCAACCGTATCCTACAGATCTACCCGACTGGATGTTATAATCCCCAATGGTCGTTGCTAAATTTCCACGAGTAAAGCTATTGGTTCCAATAGTGGTGCTATTTACGGTAAATCCATAAGCCCCATCGCTACCGGTATTGAAGCTATCTGTGTCAATATTTTTAACATCCCCCATATCTCCTTTGTATACATGGGAGCCAATCATAATACTGCCAGTACGAGCATAGGTATTAGCCCCAATAGCTATCGCCCCTGCTGCATGATTATAATCCCCATCATAAGCAAAAGCTCTTTCTTGTCCACCATGTCCGGTGATAGCCGTTGCATTATTTCCAATGCTAATCTGTCCCATGGTATTATTACTATCCCATGTGATTTTAGCATTTTTTCCATAGACTACATCTGGGCTATTAACAGATACTTCCCCATTCTTCTTAACAGTTAATCCACCAACAGTAACACTGCCATCTGTAGTCGTAGTTACTCCATTCTTAAGAAGATTATTTAATGCATTAATATCTGCTGTCTCCGCTTTTACAGTCCCGTCCGTTCCAATGGACACAGCAGCCTGTGCCGGCATAGCAAACCCAGTCAACACCGCAACAGCCATCAATGCTGCTGTAGTCCCCATACGAACTCTCTTTGTGCTATCACTATGACTTTTGGCAATTTCAGAAACTACGGTATAGCAATGTTTCGCTTTATTCCAAATGATTTTGTAAATATGATTCATGATATACCCTCTCTTTCAATGAATTCAGGGAGTAGGATAGGTTCGTAAAGATTAAGCGAATCCCTAAGCACTTATCCTTTTTCTTCTGTTCTCGAATCACTTTTCGTTTGGCTCTGTGCTGGGCTTCCCGACAGGTCTCACTGCAATAGAAACGCCTCCTGTCCAAAGGGTCTGTGACAATGACGTTTTTTCCACAAGCGTGACACTGGAATTGTCGAATGCCTTTTTCTCTTTTCTTTTCCGGATGTTTCCAGTACAATTTCTCACAATGGACACAGCAAAATTTGAAACGGTTATCGGATGGATCATAGACATTGACCACTTCTCCGCACTGCAAGCACCGAAATGAGTACGGTTTCCTGCGTATGTACTTCATCCTTGGGCAGTCGTTTCCGATTGGCAGCTACACGGCAGGCTGGCGAGCAATATCTCTGCCAACTTTTTAGCGGAGTAAACTCTTTCCCACACCATTGACATTTCATACCATACGCATGCCTCCCCTCTTCCGCACTATCCACTCCGGAAAAATTTTTCTTTTCATGATTTGAGAAAATATCTCTTTTCTCACTTTCCATTTTCTCCGCCTGTGAATAATAGTGCTTAAATTCTTATTTAGACAGTACTACCCCCCCCGATTTCGTCAATGCCTAAATTAATTAATTACTATATTTAACAAATCTATATGGAGTTGATTATTTGAATCACAACAACCAACGGTTAAGGAAACACTGATTAAATCGTTGTCAGATTTTACTCTTGAATTTTTATGCATAGCAAGGAATAACCTGACGCGAATATCGAGATATGTAAGGAAGGTTATGACGAAGCTATGTATAAAAATTCTTGTGGAAGCTGACTCTGCGATTGAATCAGCGTTTCCTTAATACCATCAAAAAAGAACGACGCCAAATTGGCATCGTTCTTTTTCCGTTTCTATTTAATTAAAGGTTGCTCCATAATTCATGCTCACTGTATTTTCTGAATGTATGAACTTCTATCGTCATCTCGACCGACGAGATTTTCGCTAAATACCCCTAAAAGTCTCGAACCATTGAGAACATTCAGCACAAATCCCATCCATCAAAATGACGGTTACGGCTAGCGACACATTTGAAGGCCCCGAGAACCTTGCGTGACCTGAGCAACAAAAAACTGATGACTCATCATCGGGAGAACCTCCCGGTGATGAGTCACCAGTCACGAATCACGACTCTGAAGGAAACGCTGATGCAATCGCAGAGTCCGATTTGGCATGTATTTTCATGCCATGCTTCGTCATAACCTTCCTTACATAGCTCGTTATTCGCGGCGGCTTATTCCTCGCCTTGCATGAAAATACAAGAGCCAAGTCGGACAACGCTGTAATCAGTATTTCCTTAAAATTCACATTTCCAAAGGCCATGCAGATTGCAATATTCATACACCACGCCATGCGGCACATCAGCAAAGACGGCTTTCGGTTCTTCTCCCGGTTTCAGATAGCGCACTTGGAATCCCTCTTCGGTCACCAAAGCGATCCACTGGATGTAATGGTTTTCCAACATAGGATGCAGCACTTCCCCCACTTGTACGTGAAGGAGATCCCCCTCATGAGTCACCACCGGTACATGTTTTTCCCTGGCTCCATCACTGGTGCCTGCTGTCAAGGGCTGCAATGCTTCACCACAGCAAGAAATAGCCATGGCTTCGCCGGTTTTGAATACAAAAGAATCGCAAGCTGGGCAATAATAGATATGAAGTGTCATGATATTCTCCTTTCTCTGCAGATGGCAGAAAAAACTAGGTGCCCATTGACCAGGGATCAGGTGTTAAGGGTTAGGTACTGCACTCTCCTAAACGTAATTCTTGTCCGCTTGTCATGTTTATGGTGAAGCAGACCGCCAGTCGAGCCCCTCTTGTATCCTTCCTTAGTGGGAAAGATACGCCCAAAAAATGATGATCTTACCAGTCGCAGGCTACTTTATCGATATTCTTCTATATCTATATATTACCATATGGTTCGACATTTATCAATACAAAAAATGCAATGGTTAAGGAAACCTGAGTAACCTTTTCTCCCCTATTTTCCCTCCCCAGCCAAAAGACTCTCCACGGCCCATTCCACTTCCTCATGGGGAATCCGTTCTTGTTCCAATCGCCAACCGTTATCGTGAATCAATTTCCATGCCATTTTCTCACTGACGGTCAAATAGTCCGGGATGGTGGTGGTATTTCCTGTATCTTTCACTTTTGGATCCACATAGGCCAGAAGCGTTTCTTTGTCCATCAGAAAGGAATGAATCTTCATTTCTGGCAATACTTTTCGAAGATTGCTCAGGATATTGAATCCATCGTGGTCCAAATCGCCCCAATAGTATATTTCCTTATCGGCTAACCAAGGTGCGGATTCTGCCATTTCCAAGACGCCATAGCCCATGCCGAAGAGAATGAGGCTGTCTTCGGCATCGGGGAAGGTATAGCCATTCACCTTGTTCTCCGTGATGAAGATACGGCGGTGCGGTGGCTGGAAATCGGCGATATCATCCTGCGAAAGGAAGAGTTTTCTGACGCCGGCAAAGCGCAGGTGCTCATCGAGGCTTCGGACGCAGATGGAGGGTGTCGAGACTTTCTGTACGAAGAGTTTCTCCCAGAGTTCGTCACTACTCTCAGCGGTATTTTCCGGGAAGATGGCATTCCAGAGAGTCCGCACCAGGAAATTGTGATTCTCCAGAAATTTCGTATCGACGCCGGGGATCGCCATCTCGCGAAGGTATCCTTCCCGCTGCTCCTGTTCCAGCATGAAGCGGGCAATGGATAGCGCCACGGGGAAGAAATCTTCCGCAGAAATCCGGCAAAAATACGTGAGGTACCAGTCACGGAGAGAGGGCATCTGGCTTTCTACAGCGGAAAGGCCGGCCAGAAATTCTTTTTTCTTCTTCGTGAGTCCGAGGAGTGCCATGGCGTCTTCCGGGGTATCGATGAAGACTCGGACAGGCATCAGCTGTTTCTCAAAGGAGGCTGTCTGCTTTCGTTTTTCTTCGACATGCCATAGGGGATGACCGCCTGATGCTTTCGGCGCTTTGCGCCAGAAGTCCTGCCAGGCGAGAAGCTCGTCCCAGCAGGTCTCTATATCCTGCGGCCGCTTAAGCGGCATGCTCAGATAGGGGACTTCGCTCCCTTCTGCGAGCGCTACGTAGAGTTTGCCATTGGCTTCCAGGCGCAAGAGTTTCTTCCTGAGCGGCTCGTCAAACTTTCTTCTCATGGGCTTTGAGCTCCTTCCGGTACTCACCGATGGAGAGGTTTCGGATCTGCGACTGGCGCTTCTCATTCTGCGAGACGAAGCCTAGGTGGGAAATGTACGGCTCGATGGTCGGGATCTTGGCGAGCGGCGTCACGACAAGAAGCTGCAGTCCCATTTTGCGGAAAAGTTCGAGACCGAAGCGAGCGGACTCGTCCGAGCTCTTCAGGAAGGCTTCGTCGATCGCCGTAAAGCGGAAGGTCGGAAGCGCACGGCTGCCGATGATGCCAAAGCTGTATACGAAGCTGGCCGCCAGGATCGTGTAGGCGAGTTTTTCTTTCTGCCCGCCGGACTTGCCGGAGGAGTCGGTGTAGTGCTCGTACTCTTCGCCGCATCTGCCATCCTCCATACGGATGCGTTCGGAGACGGCAAAGGTGTACCAGTTCCGGACATCGGTCACCATCGCTGTCCATTTCTTATCTTCTTCCGCTCGTCCCGGGCGGCTCTTAGAGAAGCGGGACAAGATTTTTTCGATTTCGAGGAATTTCTCTTCGTTATAGTTATCATCACTGCCCGTGATGGCACTGTCGGTGCAGGCCTTCAGCTGCTGACGGAAATGCTTGATTTCACTGTTCAGTGACTCGATGCACTCGATCTCGATATAGTGCCCCACATTGTAGTCGATGTCGTAGAGCGAGCGGTTGATTTCCTCAATGCGCTCCCGGATGACATCGCGATTCGAGAGGAGCTTCGACTGGAATATCGCCATATCCTGAATCGTATTCTCACGAAGTCTCTTCTTGAATTTCGGCAGCAGTTTCGGCAGATCATCTTCGCCAATGCGGCGGTAGAGCTCCTTGTACTCGCTCCTGTTTGCGCGGTTCAGCTCGTTCGTAAGATTCGGGTCACTTTCATTATGGAGTGAGAGGTACTGCAGGTACTTCGACATGCCAGACGACATGGCCGAGCCACTCTGCTCCTTCTTCGCGCCCCACTTTTCTTTTTCTTCCCGGATCCACTTATTGTACATTCCCTGCTTTTCGGTCATGGACTTCAGCGTGAAGAAACCTTTCTTGATGCAGTCTTCACGGTGCTTGTCCAATAGGTCGAAACCTTCGCGGCGGATGAGCTCCGGCGCGCCGCAGAGGATTCTCTCGTCTGCGGCTTTTTTATCTTCGTATTCTTGGATCTGGCGCACAAGTCCGCCCAGCTCACCGTCTGCGCCACGAATAGCCGCCTCAATCTCTTTTTTCTCTTTCTCGAGCGCTTTCACTTCGCGATCGAGACGGGCGAGGATATTCGAATGCCCTTTGAGACTTTGGATAATGGCTTTCTGCTTGTCGACGCGGTCTGCAAAATACTGGCAGTCGATGTCCTTGAAATTATCCACCATGAGAAGATTCTCTGCGGCATTCCGCTTGCGTATGACGGACTCTCTCTCCGCTACGATCTGCTGCACGCTTTTCCTCTGCATAGCGCGCTCCCCTTCGAGGCGTTCCAGTTCCTTTCTGATGAGAGCGATCTTTTCTTTGTTCGAGAAACCGAGCACGTAATAGCGACGGTCATGGAGCGCGTGGCGGTCATCTTTCTGATGGCGGCGCCCCTGCGTCTTGATCTGGCCTTCGAGCGACAGCGCGAAGCGGGCTTTCTTGAATTCCGCAGTCGTTTCCGCGCACACGTGATCGAAGCGGTGCACCAGTTCGGAGGCAAGCCAGCCCGCATACGGCGAGTCACGCTTGATATGAAGCTTCCTCGCCGCCGACGTTTCCGGCAGGTCTGTCATCGAGACGGGCGGCGTGTATTCGTCGACGCGGTAGTACACCATGCGGCGGCCGAGAAAATGTTTTTCCATCCAGTCGATGACTTTGCCATAGAGACTTTCCGGCACGAGGAGCGATACGCCGAATTCCCCGAGAAGCCTCTCGAGTGCCCCTTCCCACTTCTGCTCCTCGGGCTTCACTTCCATAATTTCCCCAGCAAATGGCATGTCTCTCTCCGCCACCTTGAGGTCGCAGCAGAGGTCTTTGCGGATAGCAATGAAGGGGGCCGGGATATTACTATCTCGCTTCAGGAGGGACGCGAGCTCTGTCTTGTCCTCAGAAATCTGGAATGCGATCTCTCGCTCCTTGCTGTCGGCCTCGAATTTCTTCGCATCCAGTGCCTCGTACTCCGCCTTGAGCTCGCCCAGCAGGTCTTCGAGCTCTTTTCGCCGAGTCAGGAAATCCTCCAGCACCACCGGCACAGAAAGCCCCAGCTCATCCGCGTAGACGCGGTAGTTCTCCGCCTGCTTCATCACCTGCGCGAGATCTTTCTCGCAATTCTTGAGTTCTTTTTCCGCATCATGCAGACGGTTGCCGCCATTCTGCCACATTTCCTTCTTCTTGGCGTCGATATCTTCCCCGACGTGGGTGAGTTCCGCCTCAAAGGACGTGCGGCGAGCACGCATTTCTTCCTGCTGCCGGTTGCTCTCTGTAAGCGCTTCCGTGAGGAGCTTGATTTCCTCCCGCGCCAGATACGGCTGCACCCCCTCTTCCATCAGGGAGAGCTCGCTCTCTTTGAGGAGGCAGGCATCATAGGTATCCGACGCCTTCACGATAGGGCGAAGAAGGTCCATCTTCTCGCGGTCACGCACGATGGCATCATGGATGCTCTTCAGGTCATGGAAACGGGTGAGGAGGTGCTGGATATTCTCTTCCATCTCCGCCCTGTCCACATCACCAAGCATGTTCTTGCGGACGAAATCGGTGATCCCATTCACTTTCTTCATGGAGACGGTCTGCTGAAAAAGGTCGAGCGCGTCATCACTCACAATGCCGAAGAGCGACTTGAATTTCACCGCATACGAGGTGTAGTCATTGAATACTTCCACATAGAGTGATTTCTTCAGACGCTTCTTGAGGTCGCTGATGTTATTCCCAAAGCCGCCGAAATCTTTCTTGATGGAGAGACTGCGCTCTGCCACGACGAAGAAGCGGGCCGGACGCTCGCTCCCGGGCTGGAAGAAAAAGACCTGCGCAAGTGTCACGTAGCTGTCCTTCTCTACATCCGAAAAGACGGCGAGGATGACGGAGTACTTATTCTTATCACGGAGCGCGACCGGCTCTTCTTCACCGGATGCATTACTCCTCTTCGCATAGTAACCGCGCACGTAGGACGTGAGCGAACGCTCACGGCTCCCCGAGTCAGCGGCCTTATTGTAATTGATTTTCGGTTGCGGGATGAGGAGCGTCAAGATGGCATCGACCAGAGTCGACTTTCCCGAGCCGATTTCCCCGGTGAGGAGCGACGTATTGTCGCCCAACTCGAAAGGCCAGACTGCGCCGTCGAAGGTGCCCCAGTTGTACACTTCGAGCCGCCGCATGCGGTAGCCAGGGCCCACATCTTCCATGCGGCCGTCTGTGTCAAAGAGATTCATGGGTGTCCTCCTTTTCTTCCACCTTGTCCTCTAAGGAAATGCCATTCTCTTCCATGTACTTGTCGAGCGCCCGGTTGAATTCCGAGAGCCAGGCCGCATCCACGAAGCGGCGCAGGATCGGCTGCACCTCATAGGCAAATTCATTGTCCTTCACCGGCGAGAGGATCTTCATGGAAACCGCCTTCTTGAAGCAGGCACGGATAGAGTCAGCAAATTTCACTTCATCTGACATATCTGGGAAATATGGCTTCATGCGAGCGACCATTTCCTCATCCTTCACGACAAGCATGCTGTCCCCGTTCGCCCCGTCGAATTCATTGATCTCATTACGAAGAAGCGCAAGGAAAAGACTCATCTTGAATGTCAGCGGCTGCTTCTTCACGAGATGGGGTAGCTCATCCGTCTCCTTCTGCTTTAGGAAAGCGTAGCCGCCATCCTCGTCAATGACAAGCAAAAGCCCGATCTTTTCCATATATTCATTGATGCGATACTGCTGAGAAAGGATGGTATTCCAGCTCTCCGGGGCCGCTTCCTTCACCACGATCCCTGAGAGAAGCTGGATCAGTACGGTAGAAAATGTGATGTCTTCTTTTTCCATCATGGCTCCTTCTTTTCAAAAGCAATACGTTCCATCGTGACATAGCGGCTACGGCCATCGATTCCCTGGAAGAATATCCGTTCTTTGGCGGGCGTGAAATGGCACGCCTCGCTCTTAGCGATTTCCATGTACGCCAGAAGCTCGAAGAGCCCCTTCTCAAGCGGATAGGCGTCAATGACTTCCTTCAGCGTCACCTTCTGCCGCGTCTCGAGCATGTCCTCGATATGCGCTCGAAGGACCGCCTTATCCACGTAGACCTGGTTGAAAATCGCCTCCAGACTCCCCACGTGCTCCCCCACCGTGAGCGCGTCTTGAGCGAGCTCCATCTGCGCGGGCGGCATGCGGAGAGGCCGCTCCATCGGAAGAGAAATCGTCGGCGCGGCTTCATCAAGCCACATAAATTCCTTCTCCCGTTTCGGCTCTCCCCTTCATCGCGAGCGCTTTCTTTTCGATTTCCTTCACCTGGAAATAGATATTTTTCTTCTCCTGCAGATTGTTCTCATTGACATACCAGCGGATCTGCTCCGATAGCTTGCCGATCGTCTGCTGCACGTCTTCTGCTCCGTCCACCCACGCACGGCGCACGTGGAGCGGATTGTAGCGGTTCGTCTCACCGGCAAGTGCCTTCAGGCGGAGTATCTTTCGCATCGTCTGATCGAAATCCTCCTGCTGAGAGGACGCCATCAGGTAGTCGAAGAAGGCGGAAAAGCTCTTGCCCTGCTCTGACTCTTCGATGATTTCCCTGTCCGCGATGAACTGCGAGAGCAGCGCCCCCTTGCCCTGCTCCCACTCGTTCACTTCATTGCGAAAATCATTATAGATGCCCTGAAATTTATCTTTGACCTCTCGGAAATCAGAAAGAATCCCTGCCGCGATGTCCATGGCTTCCATGAAGCGCTCCTTGATCTGCACTTCATCTAAGACTTCGACTTCCCCACCTTCGCGGAGCCGACGGATCTTCTCATCGATCTCCGCCCGCTGCTTTCTAAGGTAATCCAAGCGCGCCTTCTTATCCGGATTCGCCTTATGCTCGATCTCGTGCAAGATATTGAAGAACGTGTGGAGGCGCGACTCCGTCCCGATGAAGCTCCGACTGCGCAGATTTTCCAGCCACTCTACGGCCTTCTGCCCCGAAGTCGTGAGGTCATAGTATGTCATGTGGTTTCGATAGAAACGGCGAATCCAGCGGTGCTCCTCATCCGACCACCGGCGCAGATACTGCTTTGCTTCCCCCTCGAGCGCTTCCTCCTCCGGCTGCGGCTCCTTCGCTAGGGCATGCTTCTCTTTCAGAAATGGACGCATGTCCATCAAAAGACGTGCTTCCGGCAGATTTCTCACATTGTCCGCCAAAAATTCCTGATAAAAAAAGGCACAGCAGAAAGCTGCATCATCAGAAGCGAGAAGCTTCCATGAAGCATTGCTGTGTCTCATCAAGGCAAGCGCATCCAAAGCCATAAACCGATCCTGTGCCATAGAAGTCACCTTTATGTTGATCTTACAATACATATGAACTGGCGCTGCACCTTCCATTCTCGCTCATAGTGAAAATTGAAGCTGCAGCGTACAAAATCAAAAGCGTCACGGAGTATACATCTTGGCGATGCCCGCTTGAGACTTGGAGTCTTGGAGACGTTAGACTACAGATATCTGACATCTGATGTCTAACGTCTCCAAGTCTCCCAGTCTCCCAGTCTCCAGTCACTAGTCACAGACCACCGACCACTACTTTTCCCATTCCAATTCCAGCAGGCGGAAGCGGTGATCCGCGCTGTGCTTCTGCAGAAGATAGATATCCTTTCCCTGCTCTTCATTCTGACGAAGCGCTTCCTCCGCTTCATAGCGGATGTCATTCAGCTGGTCATCATAGCAGGACGCCTCAATATTCATCATCCGTCCCTGCAGGTCGGTGATCAAAAACTGCTGATAAATGACCATGCCGAGCAGCATGGCCATGATAAGGTAGAGATATTTACGTTCTCTCCACTGTATTTTCCTTTTCCACTGTTCCATGGAAATCCTATTTCCTCATCATATCATCGATCTTACGCGGGTCATTCAAAAGCGTCAGATGGTCTTTGGTGAATTCGATCCAGAGGCGGGCAGCGCGGGAGAGGTAGCGGCCCTTCTTCCAAATGGCATAGAGGTGATGCGTCATGCGCGGCTCTGTCATCACACGGGTGACGACCTTGTTTTCCTCGCTGTTTGCCGGGCACAGGCGCGACGGCAGGATCGCAACGCCAAGGCCGCTTGCGACCGTCTGCAGCATCAGCTCACGCTGGCTCGTCTCGAATACGATCTTCGGCGTGAAGCCGATCTTTTTGCAGTTCGACATGATGTCATCATGCATATTGAAATCATCGCGGTACAGCACGAGCGGATAGTCTGCGAGCAGCTTCATCGGGACGACATGGTGCTCTTCGAGCGGATAGCCCTTCGGCATGACGACGCACATCTCATCCTCCGAAAGGAAGAAGGACTCGAATTCGTTATTCGGAATGGTGCAGATGATGCCGACGTCGATGATCCCCTCCTGGACAGAGGTCTCGATGACCTTCGAACCGTGCTCATAGAGCTTGATGGCGATCTGCGGATAGCTCTTCTTGAATTCACCCAGAAGCTTTGCAAAGACATGCGCATCGGTGATCGGCGGTAGCCCAATCTCGATGGTATCCTGCTTCAGGTTGAATTCATTTTCAAAATCCGACTTCAGGTGTTCAAAAATAAAAAGACACCGCTTCGCATAGTTCAGGAAAATGGTCCCCGGCGCTGTGATCTCTACCGTCTTTGCGTTGCGGATGAAAAGCACGACCCCCAGCTCATCCTCCAGCGACTTGATCATGCGGCTGATGGCGGACTGGGAAATATGAAGATTGCGCGCTGCTTTCGAGAAGCTCTTCTGTTCAGCGACCTCCATGAAATATTTCAGATGACGATAATCCATTGTGATCCTCCATGAAAGAGTAAGAAGAAAGGTAAGAGGGTGCATCTCCAGGATGAGTCCGCGAGCCGGAATGCCTTTGGTCCCATGCCGGAGAAGCTCCGCCGGTTCCAAGGGACATGATGCTCCGCATAAAAAACAGCAGTACGCTCATCAGCTGCTCTTGATCTCTTTCTCCTTCTCATTTTCTTGTGAAATCCATATCTTTATTCTATAATAGAAATGTATCTATTCGGATGCCCTGGAAATGTCCATGGTCTATGACTTAGTATAGAATAAAGTGAATCCATCTATGCAAAATTATCATAAAACCATTGTACCTAATTTTCAGGTATCTTGCAAGGGAAGAGTAAAGGCAAAGGTATAAAAGCCAGGTGACTTGATGAGCAGAAATCCGTGGCCGGAAAGGCGCCGCCTTCCTCATCCTTCATCTCCTCTGCTCCCCTTGAACAGATTTCCCATATAAAGGAGTGTTGATCTGTGAGAAATGTAAAAACAATGGATGGCAACACAGCTGCCGCGTATATTTCCTACGCATTCACAGAAGTAGCTGCTATTTATCCGATCACCCCTTCCTCGCCGATGGCGGAAGAAGTGGATGAATGGGCCGCTCACGGCAAGAAGAACATTTTCGGTGACACCGTACACGTCGTCGAAATGCAGGCAGAAGGCGGCGCAGCCGGCGCATTCCACGGCTCTTTGCAGAGCGGTGCGCTGACTACTACCTATACGGCATCTCAGGGCATGCTGCTCATGGTACCGAACATGTACAAAGTCGCAGGCGAATTGCTCCCGGGCGTTTTCCACATCGCAGCAAGAGCTCTTGCAAACCATGCACTCTCCATCTTCGGTGACCATCAGGACGTCATGAGTGCACGTGCGACGGGCTGCGCGATGCTGGCAGAAGCGAATGCCCAGGAGATCATGGACCTCGCCGGCGTTGCCCATCTTGCTGCCATCAAAGGCCGCGTACCTTTCATCAATTTCTTCGACGGCTTCCGCACAAGCCATGAGATCCAGAAGGTCGAGGTCCTGGACTATGAAGAGCTCGCTCCTCTCATCGACCAGAAAGCCCTTGCAGACTTCAGAGCCCGCGCTCTCAATCCGGATCATCCGGTCATCCGCGGCACCGCAGAAAACCCGGACGTTTACTTCCAGCACTGCGAAGCAGCGAACCCCTTCTACAATGCCCTCCCAGACATCGTTCAGGGCTACATGGATGAGATCTCCAAGATCACCGGCAGAAGCTACCATCTCTTCGACTACTACGGCGCAGCCGATGCTGACCGCATCATCATCGCGATCGGCTCTGTCACCGACATCTGCAAGGACGTCACCGATGCGCTCAATGCCAACGGCGAAAAAGTCGGCGTGCTGAATGTACACCTCTACCGCCCATTCTCTGTCAAGCACTTCCTTGACCAGATCCCATCAACCGTCAAGAAGATCGCCGTCCTCGACCGCACCCGTGAACCGGGCGCCATCGGCGAACCGCTCTACCTGGATGTCGTATCTGCGATCGCCTCTTCCGGCCGCGCCATCAAAGTCTGCGGCGGCCGCTACGGCTTAGGCTCGAAGGACGTCATTCCGGAAGACATCATGGCTGTCTATGAACACCTGAAGGAAGAGACCCCGCGCCACAACTTCACGCTCTCCATCAAAGACGACGTGACGAACCTCTCCCTCGCTCCGCTCCCGGTACCGGAAATCCCGTCCAAGCTCGTCTCCTGCAAATTCTGGGGATTCGGCTCTGACGGCACCGTCGGTGCGAACAAGAGCGCCATCAAGATCATCGGCGACCACACCGACCTCTATGCACAGGGCTACTTCGCTTATGACTCCAAGAAATCCGGCGGCGTCACCATCTCCCATCTGCGCTTTGGCCCCGATCCGATCAGAAAGCCTTACCTCATCCGCAAGGCTGACTACATCGCCTGCCACCGTCCGTCCTACATCTATAAATACGACCTTCTCCGCGGCTTCAAGCCGGGCGGCATCTTCCTTCTGAACTCCCCATGGAGAAAAGAAGATCTGGACCGCGTCCTGCCGGCAGCCATGAAACGGAAGCTCGCTGCCCTCAAGGCAAAATTCTACATCATCGATGCCTTTGAGATCGCAAAGAACATCGGTCTCGGCGGCCGCATCAATATGATCATGCAGTCTGCCTTCTTCCACCTCACCCACATCATTCCTGATTCAGATGCCGTGAAATACCTGAAAGACTCCAACGAAAAATCCTACGGCAGAAAAGGCCAGAACGTCGTCGACATGAACAACAAAGCCGTCGACGCCGGCATGGAAGGCATCGTCGAAGTCGAAGTACCGGCCGAATGGGAACATGCGACCACCGGCGGCTCCATCGCCAAGGTCAGCCGTCCGGACTTCGTCAAGAACGTCTGCGACGTCATGAACCGTCAGGAAGGCGACGACCTCCCGGTTTCCACCTGGAAAGGCATCGAAGACGGCACCTTCCCGTCCGGCACCTCCCAGTACGAACGTCCATCGGCAGCCATCATGATCCCGGAATGGATCCCGGAAAACTGTATCGGCTGTAACCAGTGCGGCGTCGTCTGCCCGCATGCTGCCATCCGTCCATTCCTCGTCACCGAAGACGAAGCAGCGAATGCGCCGGAAGGCTTCATCGTCAAAGACTTCAGAGGCCCGGTCAAAGGACTCAAGTACCGCATCGTCGTCGATCCGGAAGACTGCTACGGCTGCGGCATCTGCGCGAATACCTGCCCGGCTCCGAAGAAAGCCCTCGTCATGCAGCCGGCAGAGACAGAGCTCCCCAAGCAGAACCTTTGGGACTATGCAAAGAGCCTCCCGGCAAGAGACAATCCGCTCGGCAAAAAGAACCTCAGAAGCGCCATGTTCGAACCGACCTACTTCGAATTCTCCGGTGCCTGCGCAGGCTGCGGCGAGACCCCGTACATCAATATGGTCACCCGTCTCTTCGGCGACCGCATGATGATCTCCAATGCGACCGGCTGCTCCTCCATCTACGGCGCAAGCGCCCCGTCCATGCCATATACCAAGAACAGCAAAGGACAGGGCCCGGCTTGGGCGAACTCCCTCTTCGAAGACAATGCGGAATATGGCCTCGGCATGCACCTCGGTGAAGCGAAGCTCAGAAGCCGCCTGACCGAAAAGCTCGAAGCTCTCCTCCCGGCAGCGGAAGGCGATGTCAAGACTGCCATGGAAGAATGGCTCGCCAAGAAAGACCTCGGCGAAGGCACGAGAGACCGCGCCGACAAGCTCGATGCGGCCCTCACCGCTGCGGTTTCCGCGCATCCGGAATACAAAGAACTGCTGGATCTCAAGGATCACTTCGTCAAGAAATCCCAGTGGATCTTCGGCGGCGACGGCTGGGCATACGACATCGGCTTCGGCGGCCTCGATCAGGTTCTCGCTTCCGGCGAAGATGTGAATGTCCTCGTCCTTGATACCGAAGTCTACTCCAATACCGGCGGACAGTCCTCCAAGTCCACTCCGGCTGCTGCCATCGCCAAATTCGCAGCCTCCGGCAAGAAGACCAAGAAGAAAGACCTCGGCATGATCGCCGTCTCCTACGGCTACATCTACGTCGCACAGATCGCTCTCGGCGCTGATATGAATCAGGCCTTCAAAGCCATCAGCGAAGCAGAAGCCTATCCGGGACCGTCCCTCATCATCGCCTATGCGCCATGCATCAACCACGGCCTCAAAGCCGGCATGGGCAAATCCTCCGAAGAAGAAAAACGCGCCGTCGAATGTGGCTACTGGTGCAACTGGCGCTACAACCCAGAGCTTCTGGAACAGGGCAAGAATCCATTCCACCTCGACAGCCGCGAACCGAAAGGCAACTTCCGCGACTACCTCATGGGCGAAGTCCGCTTCGCATCTCTGGCGAAGCTCTTCCCAGACAAAGCGGAAGAACTCTTCGAAAAGACCGAACGCGATGCCAAACAGCGCCGTGAAAACTACGTCCGCATCCAGAAATCCTATGATCAGGAAATCGCAGATCGCAAAGCCAAAGAAGAAAAATAATTCTCACGCTGCGTAATACGAAAGCGTAAACAAAGGGGCCGCTGACTCAAAGAGTCAGCGGCCCCTTTTGGCGTTGGACTTCCGGGATAAAGAGTGACTAGTGACTAAAAACCAGGAGACATCCGACTCTCTCGTATCGTCATTAAAAGCGTTGCCGAGAAATCTTTCTTGCAGTCCGATAAATGACGCATGTGTGAAAGCAGGGATTGGGAGTATCAAGTGACTGGTGACTTGAATACGACTTTCGGGCATCGCTACCATCTATACTCCGCGGCGTTTCTATATTTTATGCGCCGCACCACCTCATACCCGAACTCATTTTCTTCTTGCATCTTACGCGAGACTATGGCATAATAATCTCCGTCAATGATTTATGGGCGATTAGCTCAGCTGGGAGAGCGTCTGCCTTACAAGCAGAATGTCGGCAGTTCGATCCTGTCATCGCCCACCATAATGAAAAGTTCCACGTGCACCGCGCCGTGGGATTTTTTATTGCCATTTTTACTGAGAAGTGGCTAGTGGCTAGAGATTAGGGATTTTGGGGGGCGAAGCGCTGTCAAAACTCCGCGGCGCTTAGATCCTTCGACTCAGTTCTCCTGTTTCAGATAAGCCATTTTCTAACATACGACGTTTTTCTCCGCTCAGGATGACGAAATGCGCCGCACCTTCCCCGCCCTACCCTCAGAACCTATAGAACCTGCTGAACCTCTTTCCCAATGAAATCAAAGGGCAACTCGCCCGATGAGCTAACCCCGAACCTTGAACCCTAAACCTCATTCATCTTTTTCTAATCAAATTCCCCCTTGCAAAGCACTGCGAGATTTGATATTATAATGCACGTACTCACGTACAGATTCCTGAATAGCTCAGCCGGTAGAGCGCGTGACTGTTAATCACGATGTCGCAGGTTCGAACCCTGCTTCAGGAGCCAGTGGCCTGTTCGTCAAGCGGTTAAGACACCGCCCTTTCACGGCGGGTTCGGGGGTTCGAATCCCCCACAGGTCACCATGGGCGATTAGCTCAGCTGGGAGAGCGTCTGCCTTACAAGCAGAATGTCAGCAGTTCGATCCTGTTATCGCCCACCATAATGAAAAGTTCCACGTGCTCCGCGCCGTGGGATTTTTTATTGCCATTTCCCTCCCACCTTATTTATCATTTAACCTCCTGCATCCGCGACTCACTATATTTTGTGCGTCGCTTTGCTCCTTCAAAATGTGTTCGCTGCGGAACCAGTTCGATCCTGTTTTCGCCCACCATAATGAAAAGTTCCACGTGCTCCGCGCCGTGGGATTTTTTATTGCCATTTCCCTCCCACCTTATTTATCATTTAACCTCCTGCATCCGCGACTCACTATATTTTGTGCGTCGCTTTGCTCCTTCAAAATGTGTTCGCTGCGGAACCAGTTCGATCCTGTTTTCGCCCACCATAATGAAAAGTTCCACGTGCTCCGCGCCGTGGGATTTTTTATTGCCATTTCCCTTTTCCCTCATTTGTCATTCCCCCTGCCCTTAAAAAATCTATTGCATCTCACCCCCTAAAGGGGTATAATACGTAAACACATGGGGCATTAGCTCAGCTGGGAGAGCGCAAGGTTCGCAATCTTGAGGTCAGGGGTTCGATCCCCCTATGCTCCACCAATCACCAATAAAAACGATCCATGGCATGACTCCATGGATCGTTTTTTTATTGGTCTAAAACCCGCAGCACCTCTCTTTTGTGATACACCGCGCTTCTATTTCTCATTCACTGAATCATCGGCAGTAATCATCGGCAGTGTCGATCCACCGACAGGAATGACGTAAACGCTCGCCTTCTCTCCTCTCTTTTCCAGCGCCTGATCGACAGCCTGCTGGAGGTCATGGAAAGGCACCATGTTCGCTTTCCTGACAAGGGCATCGTCCATATCGGTCACGAGATAGATGGTACATTTCTGCTGCACAAGGCCGAGCGCCGCCGGTTTGTGACCACCGAGCTCGAAGTGCTCGTGAATGGCCGCGATGCGTTCTTCCGGTGTCGAATAGCTCTCGATCCAGCGGGTGAAGGGCACGCTGCCGTAGCCTTCGTGGCAGGATGCGGCAACGATCATGATACCGCCCTCTTTCACAGCGTGCTTCGCGTTATCGATGGATTTCTGTGCCTGATAGAGATTGATATCCTTCGGATAGCCGCCAGTAGAAACGATGACGACGTCAGTCGGTTTCTTGATATCCACTCTGTAGAGGCCATCCAGGAAACGGCAGGCGTCACGATGCGCTGCGACGGGATCTCCGGCTGCGGCATAGGCGATCTTCTTATGATCGTCCAAGACTACATTCACGATGAAATCGGCAGGGCAGTACGCTGCCGTTTCTTCGATGTCCTCGCGCACAGGATTTCCATCGAGATGCCCCGCATACGCACCGGGGCGGATCATATTTCTGTGATTCGACTGGATCGAGGCAAGAGAAGCGCAGCCCGGCATGATGGCTTTCATGCCGCCGGAATAACCGGCGAAGTAGTGGTACTCGACATTGCCGAGAAGGATGCGGCGGTCGGCTTCGGCAACCGTGCGGAAGATATCGACGGAGGTCCCATTCCTGCAGGTGCCAAGATGCACGCAGTCTTCTGGATCGCTGTCGATGCATTTCACTTTGTGATACGCCCATTCACCGGCAAGGCGCTCTCGTTCCTCTTCTGTCAGATGGCGATGGGAACCTAGGGCAAAGACAACGGTGATATCTTTCTCTCGGACGCCCGCAGCTTCCAGCTCTTGCAGAACACAGGGGATCAGAAGCCAGGAAGGCACGGGGCGCGTAACGTCGCTCGTGATGATAACGACCTTTTCCCCCGCCTTCACGATCTCAGAGAGGCGCGCCGAGGAAATCGGATGAGCAAGTGCCCGGCGGATTTCCTCTTCTTCGATATCTGCCTCTTTGCAAGGATGAGGGAGGAGTTCTTTCACCGGATGGCTGTCATCTACATGAAAGGAAATGTAGTCTTTGAAGTATTTGATACTGAAATCCATGGTTTGGCTCCTTATACATGAGAAATGAAGGCAGCGGCTTCGCCGCCCTATAAAACAGGCGATGTCTCCAAGCTCTTTTCTTCCATTATAGCGTTCTAGGATGATATAGCGAATATCAAGTAGGCATGAGTAAGTATGGACATCATGCATTCATTCGATAGGAGAGCGGAGATTAGGGATTAGGGATTAGGGATTGGGGATTAGACGTCAGACTTCGAACTGCTGACTTCTGACGTCCGACATCTAAAGTCTCTTAGTCTAACGTCTCAAGCGGGTATCGCCATTATTTATACTTCGCGGCGCTTCCATATTTTTATGCACCGCACCACCATTTCTCATTTCTCATTTCTCATTCCATCGAGGCTTTCAAACGTAATCAAGGGGCGAGCCGCCCCAGGGTCTAACTCCGAATTCCATATTCCCTCTTGACAACTTCCCCGCCCCGTTCTATAATCCAAGCGTACGAAACAAGCGATGATGAAGAAGGGTGCTTGAATCTTTTTCAGAGAGACAGCGGTCGGTGTGAGCTGCCAAGGGGACAAGGACTTTCCACTTCGGAGATAAAGATGAAGAATCTTTCGGGATTTGCCCGTTACAGCAGACTAAAGATGGCCGGAAGGCAATTTGGGTGGTATCGCGGGTGCTCTCGTCCCTTTGAGGATGGAGGGCGTTTTTTATTATCCGTATACTGACTGATGCACCGGTTAAATTGGGTGGTACCGCGAGAAAAGAGAAGCTCGTCCCATGGGACGTCTTCTCTTTTTGTGTTTTAAGGAGTTTTTTATGAAACGAGTCTACAACTTTAACGCCGGTCCCTCCCCCATGCCTTTGGAAGTTTTGGAGGCGATGAAAAATGACCTCACCGATTTCAAAGGAACGGGCATGGGCATCACAGAGATCAGTCATCGTTCGAAGGAATTTCAAGACATGCTAGATGAGACGAAGGCTCTTCTCCGCGAGCTGATGCACCTCGATGATGACTACGAAATCGTATTCATCCAAGGCGGCGGCACGATGCAGTTCCTGATGACGGCGTATAATTTCCTTCATACCCGCGCCGCCTATGCCGACACCGGAGTGTGGGCGCACAAAGCAAGAAATTCTGCCGCCTTTTTCGGAGAAGCCTATGATGCCAATTCCGCAGCGGACAGAAATTACTCCTACATCCCCGACACCTATGAGGTGAAGCCGGGGACGGACTATCTGTACCTCTGCGCCAACAATACGATCTACGGCACAGAGTACTGGAAATTCCCGAAGGTCAATGTACCTCTTATCTGCGACATGTCGTCAGATATTCTCTCCCGCGACATCGATTTTGGCCAGTTTGACATGATCTGGGCGGGCATCCAGAAGAACCTTGGCGCGGCAGGCGTGGCGCTCGCAATCCTGAAGAAATCTCTCCTCGCCACGGCACGGACGGATATACCGGAATTTCTTCAGTATCAGACCTTCGTCAAGAAGGACTCGACCTTCAATACACCGCCGGTCTTCTGCATCTACTCACTGAACCGCATGCTCCACTGGATCAAAAATATGGGCGGCCTTCCTGCCATCGAAGAAAGAAACAAGGTCAAGGCCCGGCTCATCTATGATGTGATCGATACGAGCGATGGCTTCTACAAAGGGCATGCCGAAAAAGAAGCCAGAAGCCGCATGAATGTGACCTTCAATCTGGCGAATGCCGAGATGGAGGCCGACTTCGTAGCCAAGGCAAAAGCCAATGATTTCATCGGTGTCAAAGGCCATCGACTGGTCGGCGGCCTCCGCGTCTCTCTCTACAATGCCGTCACGCCGGAAGCGGCAGAGGCTCTATCTGACTTTATGAAAGAATATATGAGAGTGAATGGATAAAAGTAACTAGGGATTAGGGATGGGGAGTGACTAGTGACTAGTGACTGGTGACGAGTGACTGGAATACTATTTTCGGGCATCGCCCTATTTATACTCCGCGGCGCTTCTGATTTTTATGCGCCGCACCGCCATTCCTAATTCCTCATTCCTAATTTTCCTGAACACCAAGCATCATACCGCTGCATTTAATCATATAAGGAGCAAAAACTATGTTTAGAATTTTCATCACAGCAGACGTTGCCAAAGAAGCGAAAGAGATCCTGAAAAAAGAATTTATCGTCGACATTCAGCCGAATATGAAGGAAGAAGAGCTGTGCCGGGTGATCGGAGACTATGATGCCATCATCACAAGAAGCCAGACGAAGGTCACCAAGGCCGTCATTGATGCAGCCAAGAATCTGAAGGTCATCGGCCGCGCCGGTGTCGGCATCGACGGCATCGATATCGCCGAAGCCACCAAAAAGGGCATCACCGTCGTGAATACGCCGGAATCGAATACTATAGCAGCCTGCGAGCACACCATCGCCCTCATGCTCTCGATGACCCGCCATATCCCACAGGCGCACCAGTCCATCATGGAAGGCCGCTGGGACAGAAAGAGCTTCACCGGCATCCAGCTCCTGAATAAGACTGTCGGCATCATCGGTGTCGGCCGCGTCGGCTCAAATGTGGCCAAACGCCTGCAGGCATTCAATATGAAAACAATCGGCTACGATCCCTATATCACCTTAGAGCGCGGCAAACAGCTCGGCGTCGAGCTTGTCGATCTGGACACCCTTCTCAAAGAGTCCGACTACATCACCCTGCATACTCCGCTCACGGATGAGACGCGCGGCATGATCGGAGAAAAAGAACTCGCTAAAATGAAAGACGGTGTCCGCCTTGTCAATGCGTCCCGCGGCGCCGTCGTCGATATCAAAGCGCTCGCCGACGCGCTGAAATCCGGCAAAGTGGCCGGAGCCGGCATCGACGTATGGCCGAATGAACCGCTGAAACCGGAAGAAAATCCATTCCTTGGCATGACGAATGTCGCACTCACCCCGCATCTCGGCGCGTCCACGAAGGAAGCGCAGGCCGGCGTCGCCACTGACGTCGCTGTCGGCGTCGCGCAAGCGCTCCATGGTGAACCGGTCGCTACCGCAGTCAATGCTTCCCCGATCACGAAAGCTACTCTGCATGTCATCCAGCCGTACTTCAACCTCTGCGAACGCATGGGCAACATCGCCATCGATCTCGCAGGCGGCCGCATTTCCACCGTCAATATCGAATACACCGGTGAACTCACAGATACCGAGACCGCGCCGCTCACCACAGCTGTCCTGAAAGGCCTCCTCTCGCCGGTTCTCCAGCAGACCGTCAACTTCGTCAACGCCCGCGGCATTGCAGAGGAACGCCACATCGATGTCCGTGAAGTGAAAGCGAAAAAAGGTCACTACTATACGAATACCATTTCCCTCACCATCGACACCGACAAGGGTACACACCGCATCACAGGCTCCCTCTTTGACCGCAAGGATGCCAAGATCGTCTCCCTCGACCATTTCCGCGTAGACTTCGAACCGAAGGGCTGCATCATCATCGCTCCGCATGAAGACAAGCCGGACATGATCGGTCAGGTCGCTTCCGTCCTTGGCAGTGCAGGCATCAATATCAACGGCATGCAGGTCGGCGCTTCCGCAGACAAGGGCACGAATGTGATGGCCGTCGCCGTCGATAAAGATATCCCGACTGCGGTCCTCCCTGCCCTTATGAACATCGACGGCATTCACGACGTAAAAGTCATTCATTGCGAACATTAAGGGTTCCAAGTTCAGATGGATGGGTTCAAGGTGGAAAGCGGGGATAAGTGACTAGTGACTAGTCACTGGTGACTGGTCACTGAAATGCCACCTTCGGGCATCGCCCCATATATATTCGCGGCGAAGCCGCCACCACACCCCTGAACCTTGAACCTTGAACCCCCCAAAAGGAGACTCTCTCATGATCCGTATCATTCTTCTTCGCCACGGAGAGACCACGTGGAATATCGAAGGCCGCTATCAGGGACAGGAAGACACGCCGCTTTCTCCCCGCGGCATAGAGCAGGGAAAAGCGGCCGCGCTCGCCCTCAAGGACATCCATATCGACCGCGCGATCTCCTCGCCCCTCTCCCGCTCTCACGACACCTGCCGTTTCGCGGCGGACTACCATCACCTTCCCGTCGCCAAAGACCCGCGCCTCACGGAGATCAGCCACGGCCTGTGGGAAGGCATCCACGCTGAAGAGATCGAAGCGCGCTATCCGGAAGAATTTCGCCTCTGGCATACCCACCCTGAACGCGTGCAGATGCCCGAGGGGGAAAATCTCGAAGACGTCAGAAAACGCGCCCGTGAAGCCTTCGATGAATATGCCAGAAGCTATGATGGTGAGACTGTCCTCGTCTGCGCGCACGACGCAGTCAATAAAGCGATCCTCTGTGACCTGCTGGGGCTTCCTATGAGCCACTTCTGGCAGATCAAACAGGACAATGCCTGCATCAACGTCATCGAGTGTGACCACGGCATCTGGCGTCTTGTCACCTTGAATGCCACGACCCATCTGGGCTACCTCGTCAGCGGCATCGAGCAGAAGGGGCTGTAGTGATGGTTCCGGTCGTCGGGTTCAGGGTTCCAGGGAAAAGACGAGGAGATATCAGACTCCCGTATCGTCATTTCGAGCGAAGCGAGAAATCTTCCTTGCAGACCGATAAACGATAGATGTGTGAAAGCAGAAATACGTAGCGCCAAGGTGTCGTTTCCCTGCCAGTGCCTATGTCTACTTTCGCGCATCGCCGTTTACCAAAATCAGCGCTCGCCTGCTGCCGTAAATCGCCTGCTTGGAACGCATTTCCCCACTCTCTTTCATACCGCCAGTGCCCTATCCGCCCCTTCGGGGCACCTTCCCCTCGAGGGGAAGGCTGACGATACGAGGAAACCTGCTATCAAGAGCCCTTCGGGCATCGCCAGTATTTATACTTCGCGGCGCTTCCATATTTTATGCGCCGCACCACCATTTCTCATTTCTAATTTCTCATTTCTCATTCGAGCAAAGCTTTCATCCGCCATCCATGGGTGAGGCGCCCACGGGCTAACCCCGCCCCCTCAAACCGCAGCGAAAGCTGCGGTTTTTCTTGACTTTCTCCCGAAATAGTGTAATATGTAGGAAGCATTAAAAAGTGTATACTTATTAGCGAGGCACAAGCGCTCGCAGAAGGAGAATCACATGGAATTTTTTATCGATACCGCTGATGTGGAAGCCATCCGCAAAGCCAATGATATGGGATTTATTTCCGGCGTCACCACGAATCCGTCTCTGATCGCCAAGGAAGGCAAAGACTTCCACGCCACCATCAAAGAGATCGCCTCCATCGTGGATGGCCCGATCTCCGCAGAAGTCCTCGCCGATGATGCGGAAGGCATGATCGCAGAAGGCAAAGTCCTCGCTGCCCTTGACCCGCATGTCGTCGTCAAGATCCCGATGACCGCAGAAGGCATGAAAGCGGTGAAGGGCCTCGCAAAAGCTGGTATCCGCACCAATGTCACCCTGATCTTCTCTGCGAACCAGGCCCTGCTCGCTGCGCGCGCCGGTGCTTCCTTCGTTTCCCCCTTCGTCGGCCGCATCGATGACATCGGATGGGACGGCGTCGAACTGATCCAGACCATCTCTGAGATCTTCGAGCTCCACGGCATCGAGACGAAGATCATCGCTGCCTCCATCAGAAAACCGCAGCACATCACCCAGTGCGCTCTCGCTGGTGCTGACATCGCGACCGTCCCCTTCCAGGTCCTTATGGATGCGATGAAGCACCCGCTGACCGACAACGGCATTGCTCGCTTCAAGGCTGACTGGGCTGCCGCTCACATGAAATAATTGAAGATTTCGGTTATAATAGAAGGAGTTGCCAAGAGGTAGCTCCTTTTTTCGTAGTCTTTTTTACTGGTCTAAACCAGCAAGGATTTTTCAAATATACGATCCCTATGTCTATCAATCTTTCTCATCTCAAAAAGCTGATCGCGACAATGATCCCGATCCTGATCGCCCAAGTCTCCACCGTCGGCATGAACTTCATGGACTCGACCATGTCCGGTCACGTCAGTGCAAACGATCTGGCTGGCGTCTCCATCGGCGCCAGTCTCTTCCTTCCCATCCAGACGACCGCGCTGGGACTTCTCACCGCTGCGACACCGATGACCGCACAGCTCATGGGGAAGAAAGAAAAGGAGAGCATCCCGATGATCATCCGCACGGGACTCTACCTCGCACTCCTGCTCTCTTTCCTTTTCGCCCTTCTCTACTATCTCCTCATCGATACGGTCCTCGAAGGGCTTTCCCTTGCCCCCGCAGTTTTCTCCATCGCCAAAGACTACATGCTCGCACTTGTGGGCGCATTCCTTTTTGAAATGCTCGCGATGCCGTTGCGCTCACTGACCGACACGGTGGGAGCGACGACGATCTCCATGCGTCTCTTCCTCCTCGCCCTCCCGGTGAACGGCCTTCTGAACTACGCCTTCATCTTCGGGAAATGGGGGGCTCCCGCCCTGGGCGGTGTCGGAGCCGGCATTGCGACTCTTCTTACCTACGTCTTTCTTGTCCTGCTCTTTCTTGCTGTCATTCTGTCTCAGAAGCCATTCATGGGCCGCGCGCTCTTTTCCTCACCGGAAAGCCGCCTCTTCGTCTGGAAAGAGTACATGGCACTCGGTATCCCGAATGCGCTCGGTGTCTTCATGGAAACGAGCCTCTTCGGCTTCATCATCATCTTCATCACGAAATTCGGCACAGAAACCATCGCAGCGCATCAGGCGGCGCTCAATTTCTCCGGTATCATCTACATGATCCCCATGAGCTGCTCCATGGCGATGACCATCCTCGTCGGCTACGAGGTCGGAGCCCGCCGCTATGACCTTGCCCGCGAATACTCAAGGCTTGGGCTCCTCACCACGCTCACCGGCGCAGCCATCACCATCACCGCGACGCTCCTTTTCCGGAAGGAAATCATTTCTCTCTACAGCACGGATACTGCCGTCATTGCGCTCGGCAGCCTCTTTCTTGTCTACTGCGCCGGTTGGCAGCTCTTCGATGACATCGCAGCTCCCATCCAGGGGGTCTTGCGCGGCTATAAGGACGCGAAAGTCCCCTTCTTCCTCATGCTCATCGCCTACTGGTTCGTTTGCTTCCCCTCCGGTCTTTTCTTCGACTACGTCCTCTCCCACGGTCCTGAGTCCTACTGGCAGTGTATTGTCCTTGGCGTCGGCACCTCGGCCCTGCTCCTCATGGGACGGCTGTGGTGGATAGAGAGAAAAGTGACTAGGGATTAGGACTCTGCGCTTGAATCAGTGTTTCCCTAGTTCTGTCCCCTCCTTTGGTGCTACAATAGTATCAAAGGAGGTCTTTTTATGAAACGAATTTCTCTTTTACTCATGTCCCTCATCTTCTGCCTCAGTGTCCTGCTTCCCGCGAAGGCGGCCGATCCGGCTGTGAATCGAAGTCTGGGATACTTCGAGAATACGCGCACCGTGCTCCTGCTACGGGCGCAATACAGAAGCGGTGAGGAAGCCGCTGCCTACGTGAACCACGAAATGGAAAGGATCTTCCGCTATCCGTATTACCGCACCCTGGATCCAAGCGCGTACGAGGCTGACCTCTACTCGACCTCCCAGCTGAAGGAGCTCGCTGAAAAAGCAAATGCAGACATCGTCGTCATGCCTGTCATCACGGAGTGGCGGCAGGTCGTCTATCACCGCTCCTTATTCTGCGACGCTGATGACATCATAGAGACACGCGCCGTCTTCGATATCTATTCCTATAAGAAAGGGGAGCAGTCCGTCCGCGATGACCGCGCAACCTATTGGAACAGCGAAGAGGAGGGCACCGTCAGGAATCGTTATATCTTCGATGACCTCATGCAGGATATCCTGAAGACCTTCCCCTACCGCCGCGTACCGACGGATATCGCAAGAAATCTGACCGGTGATCCTGATCGGACCCCGCTCGCAGAGATGGGAAAATAGATCGCACTCCGATGGAGCCAAGATGAGACCATTGGGCGCTAAGCCTATGGACCAGCAAAAACAGGGGCTGTGAAGAAATGAATCCTCATTTCTTCACAGCCCCTGTTTACTTTGCTTTCATTTGGTTCAAGGTTCAAGGTTCAAGGTTCAGGTGGCGGCTTCGCCGCCTTTTTTTAGAAGATGGTATTCTCGTATCGCAGCCTTCCCCTCTAGGGAATGCTATTAAGTTAAGCGGCAGAACGTTCTTGGCTCCCCATCGGGGAAGCTCCCCGAAGTGGTGAGGGGGCTACATAGCGGTATTGCATGAAAGTGTTGGAATATCGATAGTATCGGACTATTCAACATAGCACGCTATACCGCTAGCATGCCCCTATTGCCTTCGGCACTTCCCCCGAAGGGGGAAGCAAGAGG